>SKED01000899.1_pt1 | contig 29692 bp, 21 predicted proteins | sample 4826651 | NCBI WGS metagenome assembly SKED01 (sample SAMN11008818, study PRJNA524170) | human gut metagenome | biome: Human fecal sample; material: Feces; isolation source: fecal sample from pouch patient p19 | host: Homo sapiens | place: Israel: Tel-Aviv | collected 2016-06-28 | reverse complement strand
TGCCATCTGTCACGAATGCGAACATCTGGATGGGCATATGTATGTAGAAAAAGTAGAGGGCGAATTAGAAGATGTTGCTCCTTATGATGAAGAAGAGTGATGAAAATATAGTAAAAAAGAAACAGGAGGCGATAAGATGAAGATCATATATATGGGAACACCGGATTTTGCGGTTGAGGCACTGGAAGCCCTGGCTTCATCCAGACATGAAGTGACCGCGGTCTTTACACAGCCGGATAAGCCAAAGGGACGCGGAAAAGCGATGCAGTTTACGCCGGTCAAAGAAGTGGCACTCCGGGAGAATATTCCGGTCTATCAGCCGAAAAAGGTAAGAGATCCGGAAGTGATCCAAAAGATCCGGGAACTTGCACCGGATGTACTGGTTGTTGTGGCGTTTGGACAGATCATACCACAGGAGATCCTGGACATCGCACCGTATGGCTGCATCAATGTGCATGGTTCACTTTTACCGAAATATCGCGGAGCTGCTCCGATCCAGTGGGCGGTGATCGACGGTGAAAAGGAATCCGGCGTGACAACCATGCAGATGGATGCCGGACTGGATACCGGTGATATGCTGCTGAAAACCGTCGTGCCGCTCGATGAAAAAGAAACGGGAGGAAGTCTGTTTGACAAACTGAGCAAAGCAGGGGCAGATCTGCTTCTTGAGACGCTTGATGCACTGGAAAATGGCACGGTTACCCCGCAGAAACAGGGTGAGTCGCCGACCGCTTATGCAAAAATGCTGACCAAAGATATGGGAGCGATCGACTGGAACCGCCCGGCGAAAGAGCTGGAACGTCTGATCCGCGGACTGAATCCGTGGCCGAGTGCCTATACGAAACTAAACGGTAAGACCCTGAAAATCTGGGCAGCAGATGTATGTGGGCAGACCGGTGAAAAAGCACAGCCCGGAACGGTGCTGAAAGCAGAAAAAGACGAGTTCCTGATCCAGACAGGAGAAAAGATCCTGTCCGTGAAGGAACTTCAGTTAGAAGGTAAGAAACGTATGGACACGGCAGCCTTCCTTCGCGGCTGTCATCTTGAGAAAGGGATGATTTTATAATGTATGGATGGTATTATGATCCGACTTTTATACTTGTTTTTGCGGGGCTGATCCTGACGCTGATCGCATCGGCTGGCGTGAAAAGCACCTTTTCAAGGTATTCACGCGTTCGCTGTATGGCAGGCTATACCGGTGCACAGGCGGCACAGGAAGTGCTCCGCATCAGCGGTATCTATGATGTCCGCATTGAGCGTGTGGCAGGAGAGCTGACTGATCATTATGATCCGAGGGCAAAAGTGCTGCGTCTTTCAGACAGCACCTATGGCTCCAATTCCGTTGCGGCAGTATGCGTGGCAGCACATGAGTGTGGTCATGCAATCCAGCATCAGAAAGGATATGGACCTCTGGTACTTCGAAGCACACTGGTTCCGGCAGCCAACATCGGTTCCAGTCTTTCCTGGCCGATTTTTGTTGCAGGGCTGATCTTCAGCATGCGTCCGCTTCTGATGCTCGGTATTCTTCTGTTTGGACTGGCTGTGATCTTTCAGCTTGTGACACTGCCGGTTGAGTTCAACGCATCCAGCCGTGCGATCAGGATCCTTGAGGGAAACGGAATGCTTGGAGAGAGTGAGATCACAGGAGCAAAAAAAGTGCTCAGAGCGGCAGCTATGACTTATGTAGCAAGTCTTGCATCATCCATACTGCAGCTGCTGCGTCTTGTCATTTTAGCAGGAGGAAACAGAAGAGATGATTAATCTTAGAGAAATTATCCTCGGTGCACTGATGGATATCGTGGAAGAAGAACAGTACAGCCATATCGTGCTCAAGGATGTGCTGGAAAAATATCAGTACCTGGACAAACGTGACCGGGCATTTATTACGCGTGTGACCGAGGGCACGCTGGAAAATATGCTCCAGATGGATTATATCATTGAGCGTTTTTCAAAAGTAAAAGTGGAAAATATGAAACCGGTGATCCGCAACATCCTGCGTATGTCGGTTTATCAGTTAAAATATATGGACAGTGTACCGGATTCTGCCGTCTGTAACGAAGGCGTGCGTCTGGCACAGAAACGGGGCTTTTATCAGCTCAAAGGTTTTGTGAACGGTGTTCTTCGAAGTGTTGCAAGAAATCTGGACAAAGTGGAATATCCTTCAAAAGAAAAACAGCCGTTGCTTTATCTTTCAGTCACCTATTCCATGCCGGAATGGATCGTAAAGAGCTGGTGTGAACTCTACGGCTTTGATGCAGTGGAGAAGATCTGCCAGGATATGCATGAAGAAAAACCGACTTCGATCCGCTGCAATCTGGATAAAACAGAAAAAGAGCAGATTATCGAGAGCCTCAAAGAGCAGGGGATCCAGGTAGAGCAGAGTCCGTATCTGGACTATGCACTCGGCATCCGCGGCTATAATTACATGAAAGCGGTGCTTGCCTTTAAACGCGGCTGGTTCCAAGTGCAGGATGTCAGTTCCATGCTGGTTTCTGAGATTGCAGCACCGAAATGGGGCGACTACTGCATTGATGTCTGTGCCGCACCGGGAGGCAAAAGCCTTCACCTTGCAGATATGCTACACGGAAGCGGTCATGTGGAGGCAAGAGATATCACCGACTACAAAGTCCAGCTGATGCAGGAAAATATTGAGCGTATCGGCGTGATCAATATGTCTGCGACCCTGCAGGATGCGACCGTTTTTGATCCGGAATCCGTGGAGCGTGCGGATATTCTGCTGGCAGATGTGCCTTGCTCCGGACTTGGCGTGATCGGCAAAAAGGCGGACATCCGCTACAAGATGACACCGGCAAAACAGACGGAGATCATCAAACTGCAGCGTAAGATCCTCGATACGGTCTGGAAGTATGTCAAAGTGGGCGGAACATTGATTTACAGTACCTGTACGATCGGGGCAGAAGAAAATCAGTACAACGTCAAATGGTTTCTGGAAAATTATCCGTTTGTGCTGGAAAGCATTGATCCGTACATCTGCGACGAGCTGAAGGGTAAGACAACCAGTGCCGGATATCTTCAGCTTCTGCCCGGCATACATAAATCAGACGGATTTTTCATTGCACGCCTGAAACGCGTAAAGTAGGAGTGTGGCATGGAAAAAACAGATATCAAATCATTGGATTATGACGAACTGAAAGATTTTTTTGTCAGCATCGGCGAAAAGCCGTTCCGGGCAAAGCAGGTCTACCAGTGGATGCATGAAAAACAGGCGGATGGTTTTGAAGAGATGACCAATCTCTCAAAAAATCTGCGGGAAAAACTGGCAGAAACCTGTGAATATACCTGCCTTGAGAACGTACAGACGCTGGTTTCCGAACTGGACGGAACGAGAAAATATCTGTTCCGCCTTTCGGACGGCTATGTGGTCGAGAGTGTGCTGATGCGTTACCAGCACGGCAATTCGGTGTGCATTTCCACGCAGGTCGGCTGCCGCATGGGATGCCGTTTCTGTGCCTCCACGATCGGAGGAAAGACAAGAGATCTGACGGCGGGGGAGATGCTCGATCAGATCTACCGTATCCAGAAAGACATCGGGGAGCGGGTATCCAACCTGGTGATGATGGGTACCGGAGAGCCACTGGATAATTACGACAATGCGGTAAAATTCATCCGGATGCTGAGTGATGAACACGGACTGAATATCAGCCAGCGAAACATTACCTTATCAACCTGCGGGATCGTGCCGCGGATGCGTCAGCTTGCAGATGAAGGATTTCAGATCACACTGGCACTTTCGCTCCACGCACCGAATCAGGAAAAACGAAAAGCACTGCTTCCGATCGCCGGAAAATATGAGATCCATGAGGCGGTGGATGCCTGCCGGTATTATTATGAAAAGACCGGACGTCGCATCACGTTTGAGTACAGCCTTGTTGGCGGACAGAATGATTCAAAAGAAGATGCAAAGCAGCTTTACGAACTGATCCATGGCATCAACTGCCATGTGAATCTGATTCCGGTCAATCCGGTAAAAGAACGTTCTTATGTGCAGTCGGAACGAAAAGTGATTGTGGAGTTCAAAAATAAACTTGAAAATTGCGGAATAAATGTTACTATTAGAAGAGAAATGGGACGTGATATTGGCGGTGCTTGTGGACAACTTAGGAAAAGTTATATGGATAAAGAAAAAAAGGAGTAAAGGCATGAGATCATGCTGTGTTACAGATGTAGGGCAGAAAAGAACCACGAACCAGGATTTTGTGTTTGCTTCTGACACTCCGGTAGGACCATTGCCGAACCTTCTGATCGTTGCGGACGGTATGGGAGGACATCAGGCAGGCGATATGGCATCCCGCTATGCGGCCGAAGTGATCGTCAGTCATATTAAAAGAAGCAGAGAACGAAATCCGATCCGTGTACTTCGAAGTGCAATTGAAACAGCAAACGAAAGAGTGCTGGAAAAGGCGGCAGAAAACGAAGAACTGAGCGGTATGGGTACGACCGTCGTAGCCGCAACCGTGGTTGAAAATTACCTTTATGTTGCAAATGTAGGAGACAGCAGACTGTATTTGATACGGGATCACATCAGACAGATCACCAGAGACCATTCGCTGGTAGGAGAGATGGTGCGAGCGGGCGAGTTAAGCCCGGAGCAGGCGAGAAATCACCCGAACAAGAATATCATCACCAGAGCAGTCGGTGCAGGACAAAAACTGGAGATTGACTTTTTTGACGAGGACTTAAGAAAAGGAGATATCCTGCTCTTATGTTCCGACGGACTGAGCAACATGGTAGAAGATGAAGAAATTGAAAAAATAATCAAAAGCGGCAGAGAGCTGCCGAAGATCGCCATGGACCTGATTGAACGGGCAAATCGCAATGGCGGCAAGGACAATATCGCGGTTGTACTGGCACAGCCGCTGACAGGTGAGGTGGAGCAATGTTAAAAGAAGGCATGTTTATCCAGGATCGATACGAGATCATCAGCAAGATCGGTTCCGGCGGTATGGCAGATGTATATAAGGCAAAAGACCATACACTGAACCGCTTTGTTGCAGTGAAAGTATTGAAACCTGAATTCCGAAAAGATAAGGGATTTATCACGAAATTCCGTGTGGAGGCACAGTCTGCGGCAGGACTGGCACATCCGAATATTGTAAATGTTTATGATGTAGGTGAGGACAACGGTATCAGTTTCATTGTCATGGAGCTGGTAGAAGGGATCACCTTAAAAGAATATATCGAGAAAAAGGGAAGACTCGCAGTGCGGGAAGCGACCAGCATTGCGATCCAGGTATCGATGGGGCTGCAGGCGGCACACAACAACGGCATCGTCCATCGTGATGTCAAACCGCAGAATATCATCATCTCCACAGATGGAAAAGTAAAAGTCACGGATTTTGGTATCGCAAGAGTGGCGACATCCAATACGATCAGTTCCAATGTTATGGGATCGGTACACTACAGTTCACCGGAGCAGGCAAGAGGCGGTTACAGTGACTACAAGAGTGACATCTATTCGCTTGGTATCACGATGTATGAGATGCTGACCGGTCATGTACCGTTCGACGGTGACACGACGGTCGCCATTGCACTGAAACATCTGCAGGAGGAGATCCAGTCACCGCGCAAATATGTGCCGGAACTGCCGAAAAGTACGGTACAGATCATCTATAAATGTACGCAGAAAAGCCCGGATCGACGATACAGTGACATGGAAGAGCTGATCAGTGACTTAAAGGAGTCTCTGGTCAACCCGGAAGGTGACTTTGTAAAGATTGCACCGCTTGACAGCCGTGCACATACCGTGATCGTCTCTCAGGATGAGCTGAACAAGATCAAAGAAGGACGCAATGAGATGCAGCAGGCAGAAGAGCCTTATCCTGCAAATCAGGAACCGGTCAATACCGGCATGCCAAATCCTCAGAACCCGCAGAATATGGGAAATCCGCAGAATATGCAGGGCAGAGGACAGCAGTATGCAAACAATGGATATCAGAATCCACAGAATTATGCCGGTGGATATTATCAGCCGGAAGAGCCGCAGGAGCCGGAAGTCAATCCGAAACTGGAGAAATTCATGACGATCGGCAGCATTGTCGTAGGCGTTCTGATCCTGGCAATCTTTCTGGCACTGGTCGGAAGTGCGACCGGATTGTTTGACCTTGGATTTTTGGCAGGCGGAAGCAACAAGAAGCAGACAGAGACAACGACCGCAACTGAGACGACACAGATCTCCGGTCAGGTCGAAGTGCCGAGCATCCTTGGCAAAACAGAAGCAGAGGCAAAAGAAATGCTGGCAGATACTGGTCTTGGGCTTGAGTATGCCGGAGAAGAACCGTCCACCGATTATGACAAGGGTCAGATCATGGCTCAGCAGCCGGCAAAGGGCGAGATGGTTGATAAAAATACGACCATTTCTTACACGGTAAGTACCGGAAGCGACAAGATCACCCTGCCGGATCTGGAGAATGAGTCAGCAGACGATGCGAAAGCAGCACTGGAAAAGCTGGGGCTGAAATGTGACCAGCAGGAAGTGTATGATATTTCCATCGCCCAGGGACATGTCAGTTATACAAGTCCGGGAGCAGGACAGGAAGTTGCCCCGAATTCTACCGTTACACTTTACATCAGCAACGGCGGAGACGGAAGTGTCGACAGTTCCGATCCTGCATCGGACACGGAAACGGATACGGAAACACAGGAGACCGTCAAAGAGACGAAAAAGGAAACGGAATCCAAAGAAACCAGTGCAAAGGCAGAATATTCTACCGATGTAAAGCTTTATGCACCGCAGGACTACAACGATGAGAAAGTCCGCATTGAGCTGGTGCAGGACGGCAAGACAACGACTCTGGTGGACGGAGAAGTGGTTGAGTTCCCGTACAGCCTGAAAATGACATCCGATTCCGGCAGCAGTGCAACTGCGTATGTTTATGTGCTGGATGACGATGGAAATATATTGAAAAAAGTAGAATATGAAGGCGTACCGTTCAGCAAATAGCGGTGTGCAGAATACGGAGTTTTCATGCAGGGAAAGATTATAAAAGGAATTGCCGGGTTTTATTATGTCCATATCGCCGGAAAAGGCGTGTATGAGTGTAAAGCAAAGGGTATTTTTCGAAAAAATAAAATAAAACCGCTGGTCGGAGATGATGTGGTGATCGATATCCTGGACGAAGAAAAAAGAGAAGGAAATATCCGGGATATCCTTGCCAGGAAAAATGCACTGATCCGTCCGGCCGTTGCAAATGTAGATCAGGCGATGGTCATTTTTGCAATCAGCAGGCCGGCTCCGAATCTGAGTCTTCTGGATCGTTTCCTGATCTCAATGGAGCGTCAGAATGTACCGGTCGTTGTCTGTTTTAACAAAAGTGATATTGCAGAGCCGCAAGAGGCGGCAAGACTTCAGGAGATTTATGAAAACTGTGGCTGTCAGGTTCTTTTTACCAGTGTAAAAGAGCAGGCAGGGACAGAACAGATACGAGAGCTTTTGAAAGATAAAACGACCGTTGTTGCCGGCCCGTCCGGTGTCGGCAAGTCATCGATGATCAACTTTCTCTATCCGAAGGCAGAGATGATGGTCGGTGAGATCAGTCAGAAGATCGACCGCGGCAAGCATACAACGCGTCATTCTGAACTGTTCTCCATCGGTGACAACACGTATCTGATGGATACGCCCGGATTCAGTTCGTTGTATCTTACCGATTTTGAAAAAGAAGATTTAAAAGAATATTTCGCAGAGTTTCGAAAATATGAGCCATACTGTCGTTTTCAGGGCTGTATGCATTTGAGTGAACCTGACTGTGGTGTAAAAGAAGCACTGGCAGAAGGAAAGATCAGTTCTATACGCTACGAAAGCTATAAAGAACTGTATGAAGAACTGAAACAAAAAAGGAGGTACTGATTTTTATGAAGTACGAATTATCACCGTCTATTCTTTCCGCAGATTTTGCAAGACTGGGAGAGGAAATAAAGGCAGTTGAGCAGACGGGCGTAAACTATCTTCATATTGATGTGATGGACGGTATGTTTGTACCGAGCATTTCATTTGGATTCCCGATCATCAAATCCATCCGGAAAATGAGCAATATGGTATTTGACGTCCATCTGATGGTAGAACAGCCGGAGCGTTATATCGAAGAGACAGCGGCAAGCGGGGCGGATATCATCACGATCCATGCAGAGGCCTGCAAACATCCGGATCGTGCAATCGAGCAGATCCATCAGCTGGGAAAGAAAGCTGGTATTGCACTGAACCCTTCTACTTCTCTGCATGAGCTGGATTACCTTCTGGAGAAAGTGGACATGGTACTTCTGATGACCGTAAATCCTGGATTTGGAAACCAGAAATACATTCCGTACTGCACCGGAAAGGTGAAAGAGCTGCGTACCATGATCGAAGAGCGGGGACTTCAGACCGATATTGAAGTTGACGGCGGCATCAACGCTGCGACGATCGATGCTGTTTTAGAGGCAGGAGCCAACATCCTGGTAGCCGGATCGGCTGTTTTTGGCAAAGAAACGGCAAAAAATGCAGAAAAATACCGGAAACTGCTGGCAGATTATCAGGAGAATCACAAATGAAGCGAGCAGTGATCATAAGCGGGGGCAAAATTCAGACCGATTTTGCCCTTGCTTTTTTGAGGACACAGACCTGGGATTACGTGATCGGGGCAGATAAGGGAGTGATTTTCTGTCACAAAAATCAAATCATGCCCACACACATTGTCGGAGACTTTGATTCGGCTGGCGAGACGGAATACGAGTATTTTCAGAAAAATACCGACGTTCCGATCAAAAGGCTCAATCCGGTCAAAGATTATACAGACACCGATGTGGCTCTTCGTCTGGCACTGGAACTTGGGGCAGAAGAAATTACGATCCTTGGCGGAACCGGGGCACGCATCGACCATACCGCTGCAAATGTACGGATCCTGTTTCTTGCTCTGCAAAAAGGTGTGCGGGCATATCTTCTGGATGAACACAACAAAATGTGGCTGACGGATCATGCAGTATCCATAAAAAAAGAGGAACAGTTCGGCAAATATCTTTCTTTGTTTGCCATGGGAGGTGCAGTGAAAGATCTGACGCTGCAGGGTGTTTTTTATCCGCTTGATCATTATCTTCTGGAGGGAATGGATCCGCTCTGCGTAAGCAATGAGATCACAGAAGAGGCATGTCGGATCAACTTTTCGGAAGGGATTCTGTTGGTGATCGAGTCGAAAGACTGATATTCCTGTCGAAAAAGGTCGAATAACGAAGAAAAACAGTAAAATTTTGTCGATGAGTTCTTTTTCTGGGGACTTGCAATCAGGAGGTTTACTGTGTTACACTGTTGGTGCTGATAAAGAGCAAAATGTCATTTACATAAAGAGAGGAAATTACAAATGAAACTTGGTATTGTAGGATTGCCAAACGTAGGAAAAAGTACACTGTTTAATTCTTTAACAAAGGCGGGAGCAGAGTCCGCAAACTATCCGTTCTGTACGATCGACCCGAATGTCGGTATCGTAACCGTTCCGGATGAAAGGCTGAATCTTTTAGCAGATCTGTATCACTCAGCAAAAGTGACACCGGCTGTGATCGAGTTTGTAGATATCGCAGGTCTGGTAAAAGGAGCATCCAAAGGAGAGGGACTTGGAAATCAGTTCCTGGCAAATATCCGTGAGGTTGATGCGATCGTGCATGTTGTCCGCTGCTTTGAGGATACCAATGTGATCCATGTAGACGGAAGCGTAGATCCGACAAGAGATATTGATACGATCAACCTGGAGCTGATCTTTTCTGATATCGAGATCCTGGAGAGAAGGATCGCAAAGAGCAGCAGAGGTGCAAGAAATGATAAGAAGCTTGCAAAAGAAGTGGATTTCCTGCAGAGATTAAAAGCATATCTGGAAGAAGGGAATCTGGCGATCGGATTTGAACTTCAGGATGAGGATGAGGAAGCATGGTTTGCAGAGTACAATCTTCTGACTGCAAAACCGGTGATCTATGCGGCAAACGTATCTGAAGATGATCTGGCAGATGATGGAGCATCCAACGCTTATGTGCAGGCAGTCCGGGATTTTGCAGCTAAGAACGGCAGTGAAGTATTTGTGATCTGTGCACAGATCGAGCAGGAGATTTCTGAACTGGATGAGGATGAAAGAAAAATGTTCCTCGAAGATCTGGGATTAAAAGAGTCCGGACTGGAGAAACTGATCAAAGCAAGCTACAGTCTGTTAGGCCTGATCAGTTACCTGACTGCAGGTGAGACGGAGACAAGAGCCTGGACGATCAAAAAAGGAACAAAGGCACCGCAGGCGGCAGGCAAGATCCATTCCGATTTTGAACGTGGATTCATCCGTGCCGAGGTAGTCAATTATCAGGATCTTCTGGATTGCGGAAGCTATTCTGCAGCAAAAGAAAAAGGACTGGTAGGACTGGAAGGCAAAGATTACGTAGTCAAAGACGGAGATGTTGTTTTGTTCCGCTTCAATGTATAATTGGAAAAATAAAGAGGTGATGTTATGAATACATCCATAAATTTTCCAAATCTTGGGATTCATTTATCAAATGTCGGAAAGTCGATCAGCATCGGTGGCTTTGAGATTGCCTATTACGGTATGATCATCGCATGCGGAATGATTTTGGGTCTGTGCATTGCCATGTGGGTGGCGAAGAAAACAAACCAGAATCCGGATCAGTATTTTGATGTGGCACTCTATGCGATCCCGATCGCACTGATCGGGGCGAGAGCGTATTATGTTATCTTTTCCTGGGATCAGTACAAAGACAATCTGATCCACATTCTGTATTTCCGGGAAGGCGGACTGGCGATATTCGGCGGTGTGATCGCGGCAGTGATTACATTTTATGTATATGTAAAAATAAAAAAACAAAATTTCTGGCTGATGGCAGACACTGCATGTGTCGGGCTGGTTTTGGGACAGATCATCGGTCGCTGGGGCAACTTTTTCAACAGAGAGGCTTTCGGCGGCTATACAAATGGTCTGTTTGCGATGCAGCTGCCACTGAATGCCGTACGCAGTTCCGATGTCACGCAGGAGATGATGGAGCACCTGCAGACGATCGACGGCGTACAGTATATTCAGGTGCACCCGACTTTTTTATACGAAAACCTTTGGAATATTGGCGTTCTGCTGTTGCTGTTGCTTTTTACGAAGCATAAGAAATTTGACGGCGAGATATTTTTACTTTATCTTGCAGGCTACGGAATCGGAAGATTCTGGATTGAGGGACTCCGTACGGATCAGCTTCTGCTTCCGGGGATCAAACTTCCGGTATCGCAGGTGCTTTCCGCAGTGGTAGCCATTGTCTCCATCGCAGTAATATTGATTCAACGAAAAAGATGCACGGCAAAAAAAACCGTGTAAAAGCACAGAAAGATTGAGGGATGTACGATGAGTAAAATGAACGAAATACGCAGCGAAGTGGAAAAAATCAAAGAAAGTATTGAGTGTGAGCGAAGAAAACTGGATGAGATCATCCTGTCCGGAAACGCCGAAGAGATCTATCGTCAGAATATCAAAGTCGATCAGCTGATCGAGCAGTATATTGACCTGGCTCAGGTGTAAGGATAGCTGAAATGAAAAAGATAAGAAAGGCTGGAATATATAAAAGATATTCCGGCTTTTTTTGTTTGGTGTACGGAAATGTAAGAAAAATTTTCTGTGACCCCAACATCATATAAAATGCCAGGCGAAGTATTTCAGGATATTTTCAGCTAAAATTCACATGACAAACAAAAATACCTGTGGTAGAATGAAAATATTAGTAAAAAACAACAAAGAGAGAGTGAAAAATCAGGAGGTAGAAATGAAAAAAGTACAAAAATTGTTAAGGAGGAGTCTTGCGACCGGGCTGGCATTGGTGATGACCGTTTCCAGTATGACGATCGTTCCGGGATCGTGGCAGGTCCATGCGGCAGAAGCATCGGGGCAGATAGGGATTTCAAATGCAGACGAGCTGAAAAAAATAGGCAAAGACAAGGACTATCCGATGGACGGGGACTATGTGCTCACCGATGATATCGATCTTTCCGGCAGTGACTGGACACCGATCGGAGGAAGCGGCGGCAGTCAGTATGCCCTCGTTTCCGGTGAACGTGTTTTTAACGGTACGTTTGACGGAGCCGGTCATGTGATCTCCGGGCTTACGATCCAGTGTGACGGATCAAACAACAGCGGTTACCGCATCAGTCAGTCCGGACTGTTTGCAATGCTCGGAAGCGATGATGCATCGGATTATGCGGAAGTGAAAAATATTGTATTTACAGATGTATCCATCAGCCATAATCTTGGCGGCGGAGATACGATCGGCACGCTGGCAGCAGATGCCGACGGATTTGTAAAGATCGACAACGTTGCTGTGCTGGGCGGCAGCATCGAAGTGACGGCAAACAACGGCGGTGACCTGATCGGCGTAGGCGGTATCATTGGTCAGTCACGCAATAACACGGCAGGTGTACATATGAGCAACCTTTACAATGCGGCTTCTGTCAATGTGACATCTGCAGTTTCCACACCACCGGTGCGGTGTGGCGGCATCATCGGAAGGATTTATCAGGGTGGTGAGATCGGAAGCCTTACTTCCTGTCTGAATATCGGAACTGTGACATACAAAGGTTCCGGCGGTTATGCGATCAATGGCTACAGCCAGAATACAGCAGCGTCCTCCAACACAGCAAATATTACAGGCTGTTATTATCTGGAAGGCAGCGGAATTGCCTATACGGAGGGCGGTTCCGTCAGTGAAAGTGACCTGAAAAGTGAAGCACTGGCAGAAAAACTTGGTGCGGATTACTGGTATATTTCCAAATCCGGTCAGGTTATGCCAAAAGTTACGGACGGAAAAGTAGTGGTGCCGATCCCGTCACCGACGTTTGCGGACGGTGACAAAGCATCTTCTGTCACCAAAGATTTCACCCTGCCGCTGACTTACGCAGGAGAAGACGGAGAAGAGACGATCAGCTGGAGCAGCAGCAATCCGGATGTGATCACAATAAACGGAAGCAGGGCAGAGGTAAAAGGCGTGCTGGCAGATACCGAAGTGACGCTGACTGCGACCACATCGAAGACACAAAAGACAAAGATGGTCAAAGTAACCGTCAAATCCGATCTGGAGATTGAATTTGACCGGGAGTATGCAAAGCCGGGACAGCTGATGAAAGCTTCTGTAAAAAATGCACCGGCAGATACCGAGTTTACTTATGTATGGCAGAAAGATAAGAGTACTCTATCAGACAGTGATAGTTATACACCGACAAGTGCGGATCTCAATACCTTTATCACAGTGCGTGCGAGCCTGAAAAGTACCGGAGCGACCGTGGCAGAGAAAAAGATCTACTGCAGCAAACTTCCGGTTGTCTATATCAATACGAAAGATGGATATGGCATTACAAGCAAAGAGACCTACAAACAGGCAACCATGAAGATCCAGGGCAATGACAGCTTTAACAGCACGAACACCACGCTTTATGACGGCGGTATTTCCATCCGCGGTCGTGGAAACAGTACCTGGAATATGGGATATTCCAAACTTCCATATAAGATCAAACTGGATTCCAAAACCAATCTGCTCGGATTTGGCAACAGCAAACACTGGGCACTTCTGGCAAACTATATGGATGAGTCTCTGCTGCGTAACAAGACATCCTACGACCTGTCCGGAAAGATGGGTATGGTCTATCTGAAATCCACCAATGTAGAAGTGATCCTGAACGGTGTCTACGCCGGAAATTATCAACTGGTAGGAAACGTAAGGATTGATAAATCCAGAGTGAATATCCACAACTGGGAAGATGTGGCAAGTGATGCGGCAAAGGCGATCGCCAAAAAAGAAGGCATCAAGGGTGACGCAAAGGATGCACTGGAAGATTATATGACTGAACATCTGGAATGGATCACCAGCGGAAGCCTCAGTTATAATGGAAAAACTTATCAGATTGAAGATTACTACACAGATCTTCCGAAAGATTCCAGCGGAAAGATAGACGTATCCGGCGGATATCTGTTTGAGCTGGATGCATATTATGACGAAGTCTCAAAATTCCATACAAAGAAAAATCAGCCGATCATGTTCAAAAATCCGGAGTTTGCCAATACGAACACCGAGCTGTTTACAGCGGCACAGAACTATGTACAGGCTGTCGAGGACAGTATCAATTCTGAGGATTATTATACGACCTACAATGGAGAGAAGAAGCACTACACCGATCTGGTGGATCTGGATTCTCTGGTCCGTTATCTGATGTTAAATGAATTTTACTGGAACACGGAAACCATGAAAAAGAGTACCTACATGTACAAAGACCTCGGCGGAAAGCTCTTTATCGGACCGGTATGGGATATGGACTGGACCTCCAACAGCCAGATCAGTGCCGGAGAGACCAGCAATTACCGGGCATGGATGGTCGTGACAAGGTCGGCAGAAGCACAGGCAAATTCCTGGTATAAGACGCTGATCGGAGATCCGTATTTTGTAACGAAACTTTACGAATGTTACAAAGAAAACCGTCAGAATTTTGAGGACATTGTAAAGACAGGCGGTATCCTGGATCAGCAGAAAGAATATCTGCTGGAATCCGGAAATGCCAATTATCAGGCGGGCTATCTGATGCATCGCTCTACATTTGAGAGTGAAGTGGAACGGCTTCGCACCTTCCTGAAGAACCGTCTGGACTGGATGGATCAGCAGTTCACCAGTGTAGATACGCTGCTTGCTTCTCTTGGAAAGTACAGGGCATCTTCTGCAATCTCTGTGACAGAGACAACTTCAGCAGCAGGAAAAGTACTTCTGACGGCAGAGGTTAAAAACAATAACAGCATCAAAAAAGTCGGCTTCTATGTAAATGGTGTGCTTGGTGCAACCGTGACCGTAGAAAATGGCAAAGCTGTTTTTGAAGTATCCGATGATCTTCTGACCAGGACAGAGGGCGGACTGAACACCGTACAGGTACGAGGCATGGATGCCTCCGGCAATCTGCTTTCCGGCGGATCTTTGAGCAATTATGTTGATTTCACAAAGGCGATCGCCGCAGAAAAACTGACCGGAAAGGTTACGGTCAGCGGAGAAGCAAAGGTCGGTGCCGTTTTAAGTGCTGGCGTACAGGATTCCAATAACAGCGGAACACTGTCTTACCAGTGGATGGCAGACGGAAAAGCAATCGAGGGTGCAAACGGAGAGAACTATACACTGACAGAGGCAGAAATCGGAAAAGTGATCACCGTTGCAGTGACAAGCTCCATAGAAACAGGAAGCCTTGTCAGTGCACCGACCGATGCCGTGATCAAAGAAGAACTGAAAAACGATCATCTGATCATCAATCAGGTATACGGCGGCGGTGCCAATGACAGCACACCGGTAAGCCACAGCTTTATCGAACTTTACAATCCGACGGACAATGCAATCTCACTGGAAGGTTACAGCATCGGATATCTTTCAAACGGCAAGAGTAATACACCGCAGGAAGTAAAACTTGCACTTTCCGGAAGCGTACCGTCCCATACGTCCTATCTGATCCGATGTGAACAGCAGGATACATCCACACCGGATCTGATCAAGTTTACGGTAAGCAAATTTGACCAGGAATGGACACAGACGATTGACAATAAGAGATATCAGATAACGCTTTATAAAGGAAATAAAGTCGAAGATGCCGTTTCCGTAAACGAAGGAAATGTAGAAGGAAGTACACTTTCGGACGGTACGATCAGCAAGCAGAAAGCGATCCGCCGTATCGGATTTGCAGATACGAACAACAATACCGCAGACTTTGAGGTAGTCAGCTACAAAGACGATGCCACTGCTGCAACGGAGAAATATCCGAGAAGCCTGGCAGACGGAGCATGGGGCAGCGGTGAGACACCAAAACCGGACCCGGATCCGACCCCGGCAAAGCTGGCAGGCAGTGTATCCATCCGTGGAAATGCCATTGTCGGAGCAACACTTTATGCAGATGATGCAGGTATCACCAATAATACCGGAACACTGTCTTATCAGTGGATGGCAGACGAAAGAGAGATTCCCGGTGCAAACAGTGCATTTTTAAGTGTGGAGAAAGGACTGACCGGAAAGCAGATTTTCGTGAAAGTGACAAGCAGTGTGGAAACAGGCACACTGACCAGTGAAAAGACGGCAGCCGTTGTGGAAAAAGAAGCCCAGACGACACATCTGATCATCAATCAGGTATACGGAGGCGGCGGAAAAGGCAAAACACCGGTATCTGCAAGCTTTATTGAACTTTACAATCCAACCGCAGAGGATATCGGACTGAGCGGTTATACCATCGAATACCTCAGCGGAAGCACACAGAAACAGCTGGAGCTGACCGGAACGGTCACATCTCACACTTCTTATCTGATCAAAGGTCAGGAAGAGAAGACTTCTGCAGATCTGATCTGTACGATCGAGAAAGCAGATCAGGAATGGGATCTTGCGATCAGCAACAAACAGTACCGCATCCTGCTGAAGAAAGGCGAAGAGCAGATTGACGGTGTCTCTGTCAATGAAGAAGCAGCAGAAGGAACTGCACTGGCAGATCCGGAAAATGATACGATCATCTCCAAGAAAAAGGCGATCCGCCGTATCAGCTTTATCGATACGGGTGATAATGCAGCCGATTTTGAAGTACTCAATTATAGTAAGATCCCATCCGAAATTCTTGATCAGGTAAAGCCAAGATCAACGGCAGATGGAAGCTGGGGCATGAAAGACATCGTCAAACCGGAAAAATATTATACCGTTACCTTTGATGCGGACGGAGAAAAAGAGAGCGTTTCCGTAAAAGAAGGAGAGAAAGCAAGCGAAAAAGAAGCACCGCAGAAAGAAGGCTATACCTTCCTTGGATGGTATCTGGAAGATCAGAAATATGATTTTGAAACACCGGTTAGCACAGATATCACACTCTGTGCAAAATGGGAGAAGAACGAAACACCAACCCCGGATCCGCTTCCGGACATTGATCCAAAGCCAGAACCAAAGCCAAATCCGACCCCGGATCCGAAGCCGACACCTTCAGAAACCATTCAGGCTCCGCAGATCGTAAGCGTTAAAAGCATTGCCAAGAAAAAGATGACGGCAGTGCAGATCACCGTTGAGGCAGTACAGGGTGCAACCGGCTATCAGATCTACCGCAAAAAGGGAAGCAAAGTGACGATGATCGGTCAGACATCCGGAACCGTATTCCTGGATCAGAATCCGGTAAGCGGAACGTCTTCCTACTATGCAAAAGCCATCAAAGGCAGTCTGACCGGCAAAGAGGGCAGTGCAAAGAAGATTACACTTCCAAAAGCGACCACAAAAGTGACGGCAAAAGCCAAAACGGACAAAACCGTAGTTCTGAGCTGGAAGAAAGTGAAGGGTGCAACCGGTTATCTGGTATATCGTTCCACAAAGAAAAATGGCAGCTATCAGAGGATCGCAGTGCTGAAAAAAGGAACGAAATGCACATACACCGACAAAAAAGGACTGAAAAAAGGAATGAAATACTATTACCGTATCGTGACAGTGAAAAAGAAAACCTACAGTCCTGCAAAGACAACAAAAGCAGTAAAAATAAAAGCAGCAAAGAAAAAATAATAAACTGAGAAATATTTTCAGAACGGCAGAAAGAAAATAACGACTGCTTTTCCGAAAGCCGAAAAAGAATACCGTCGTAATTCGCAAAAGAATACGGCGGTATTCTTTTACGATTGGTGACATATCTGTGACAAACAACGGTGAAAAAAAGCGGAAATGTACAGAAAAAAATAAAAAATAACGCCAAGAAACACTTGCCTTTTTATGTGCTTTGGGATATTATTAACACATAAGTGGTAAAGAATGGTGCATAGTGGTAAAAAATGGAGTGAAAACCACAGCCACAGCACGAAAGAGGGTGTGCCGTATGTTCATGGGCGAATACAATCATACAGTTGATGCCAAAGGCAGACTGATCATCCCTTCCAGATTCAGAGAAGAACTGAAAAATGAGTTTATCGTTACGAAAGGTTTGGATGGATGTTTATTTGTATTTCCGGGAAATGAATGGCAGATCTTTGAAGAAAAATTAAAAGCATTACCGCTTACAAACAAAAATGCACGGCAGTTCTCCCGGTTTTTTGTGGCGGGAGCTACACCATGTGAACTGGACAGGCAGGGGAGAATTCTCTTACCGTTACCGCTGAGAGAATTTGCAGGTCTTGAGAAAGATGTAGTGCTTGCCGGTATGTTAAACAGGATTGAAATATGGAGCAAAACCAAATGGATGGAAAATAATTCCTGCGATAACATGGACGATATTGCAGAGCAGATGTCGGATTTGGGACTTTGCATATAGCCTGGGGAGGACAATATGGAATTTAAACACAAATCTGTACTACTGAAGGAAAGCATTGAAGCTTTGCAGATCAAACCGGACGGCATATACGTGGACGGCACGTTAGGTGGCGGAGGGCATTCTTATGAAATATGCAGACATCTTTCGGATAAAGGAAGGCTGATCGGCATTGATCAGGATGCAGCTGCGATCGAAGCGGCAAAGGAGCGATTAGGGGAGTTTGGAGATAAAGTTACTATTATTCGCAGCAATTACTGCAATATGGTAAAGGAACTGAAAAGCATTGGCATTTCATCGGCAGATGGGATTATTTTGGATCTCGGGGTATCCTCCTACCAGTTGGATACGGCTGAGCGGGGATTTACATACCGCGAAGACGCACCGCTTGACATGAGGATGGATCAGCGTCAGGATATGACCGCAAAAGATATTGTGAATGGATACAGCGAGATGGAGCTGTACCGTATCATCCGCGATTACGGCGAAGAGAAGTTCGCAAAAAACATCGCGAAGCACATTGTAAATGCAAGGCAGCAGAAAGAAATTGAAACAACTGGGGAGTTAATTCAAATCATAAAAGCAGCCATACCTATGAAAGTCCGAGCAGTAGGCGGACACCCGGCCAAAAAGACCTTTCAGGCAATTCGAATCGAACTGAACAGAGAACTGGAAGTTTTAAGGGATTCGCTGGACAGCATGATCGATTTTTTGAATGACGGAGGAAGGATCTGTGTGATCACATTCCATTCGCTGGAAGATCGAATCGTAAAAAACAACTTCAGAAAAAATGAAAATCCGTGTATATGTCCAAGGGAGTTTCCTGTCTGCGTATGCGGCAGGAAATCCAAGGGCTTTGTGGTCACCAGAAAGCCGATTATACCGGGTGAGGAAGAACTAACATATAATAAACGAGCAAAAAGCTCCAAACTTCGTGTTTTCGAAAGAAGACGGGAGGAAGAGGAGTCATGAAACAGGTAAACAGAGACAAATGTAAGAGACAGGAGGGTCGATATGGCAGAGAGAAATTATCGCAGAGATGATAACATAAGACAGACAGGTCGATATGCTTATATTGATGGCAGTACCGTTCGCAAATTACAGACTCGCCCTGTACCGGAAAAGAGAGAAACCGAGAGAAGACAGGAACAGCCGCGACGCAGAAAACGGACGAGTGCCAAAACAAGACGCAACCGTGCACGTGCACTGCAGATGCATCTGCGTGACGTTATCTTTCTTGGAATTGCAGGAATGATCGTGGTTGTTTCATGCATCAACTTTCTTCAGAAACAGGCATTGAATACATCCTATCGTAATCAGGTGGCGACACAGGAGGCCAAGCTTGCAGATCTCAAAGAACGCAATGATGCTGCCTATGAAAGTGCACTGAAGTCCGTAGATCTGGAGACGATCCGCAATATTGCCATCAACAAACTGGGTATGGTTTATGCCGGAGAAGAACAGGTGAAAACTTACGATGACAAGAGCAGCGACTATGTAAGACAGTACAGTGATGTTCCGACAGAGTGAGTAATCAGACAGGTGGTATAAAGTGGCAGAAAAGAAAAGAAAAAAAAGAAAGCACTTTTCAAAACTAATGCAGAAAAAACTGGTGGGAAGTTTTGCATTAGTTTTGTTTGTGTTACTGGGATTAAATTTAAGAATTGTATATATTACAGCCAAAAACGGCGATAATTATGCAAAACAGGTGCTGTCACAGAAACAGTATGACAGCAGAACGATCCCATACAAACGCGGAGAGATCCAGGATCGCAATGGAAATGTGTTTGCAAAAAGTGAAAAGGTCTATAATGTCATTCTCGACTGTGTAGCGGTAAACGGTGGTGATGAAGAAGAACAGGCAAAGCTGAAAGAGCAGGAAATTGATTACATTGAACCGACGATCGATGCACTTGTGAAAACATTAGGTCTGGATGAAGCAGAGCTTCGTTCACTGATTACTGATCCGGCAACATCCGGTAGTCGTTATCAGGTTCTGAAAAAGGGCATTTCTCTGGAAGAAAAGCAGACATTTGAGGACTATACGGAGATCGATTCTGAAAAGGAGTACACCAAGACAGACCTTGCAAGGCGGCGGTGTGTTCAGGGTGTCTGGTTTGAAGAAGATTACGTCCGGGATTATCCGCTGAAAACACTTGCGAGCAATGTGATCGGAGTCGGAAGCAATTCCGGCGGTGCAAGCGGGTTGGAATCTTACTACACAGATGTCTTGAGCGGGACAGACGGCAGAGAGTTCGGTTATCTGGATGAGAACTCCGACCTGCAGAGGACGATCGTTGAACCGACCAATGGAAATACAATCGTTTCCACCCTGGATATCAACATCCAGCAGGTTGTGGAAAAGTACATCGCTGAATTTGATGCAGAGTACGGCAAAGATGCCGAGGACGGCAAAGGTGCGAAAAACATCGGTGTCATCGTCGGAAATCCGCAGAACGGCGAGATTTATGCGATGGCGAGCAACCACGGATTTGACCTCACGGATCCGGACGATTTAAGCGACAAGTATACGGACGCAGAGCTGAAATCCATGACAGAGGAAGAAAAATCAGATGCTCTGAATGAGAAATGGTACAATTACTGCGTATCCGAAAGTTTTGAGCCTGGCTCTACGTTTAAACCGATCGTGGTAGCATCGGCACTGGAGATGGGTGCGATCACGACAGATGCTACCTACGTCTGTGACGGTGGAGAATTTGTCACCGATACAGAAATCAAATGTGATAATATTTACGGTCATGGAGATGAGACGTTAAGTGATGTTATCAAAAATTCCTGTAACGATGCGATGATGCAGATCGGAATGAAAATGCAGATCACACCATTCCTGAAATACCAGAGACTGTTTAATTTCGGAAGCCGGACAGGGATCGACCTTCCGAACGAAAGTACCGGTGTACTGTATGACAGGGACAGCATGCACGAGGTAGAGCTGGCGACCAATACCTTCGGTCAGACTTTTACCAGCACGATGATCCAGGAATATGCGGCATTTAATGCAGTGGTAAACGGCGGATATTATTATGAGCCGCATATGGTAAAGCAGATCCTGGATGATAACAGCGGAGTGGTAAAGAATATCAATCCGGTCCTTCTGCGTCAGCCGGTATCCACGAAAAATGCAGATTTTGTGTTAAGTGCCATGGAGCAGACTGTTCTGGATGGTACCGGAAAAAAAGCAAGAGTGCCGGGCTACCGTGTGGCAGGTAAAACAGGTACTGCAGAGAAGATCAATCCGGAGACCGGAACACGTTGGGAAGGAAAATATCTGGTATCTTTCATCGGATGTGCACCGGTGGATGATCCGCAGCTTACAGTGTATGTTGTTGTCGATGAGCCAAACGTTGAAAATCAGGAAACTGGTGGTTACTCTATGATCATTTCCAGAAAGATCATGATGGAAGTGCTTCCGTATCTGAACATTCCACAGACGGAAGAGATCACAGATGAGTTGCTTCAGGAGCTGGAACTGACCAGAGAAGATGTGGAAAACGGAAGAAACGCAGCTCTGATCAAAGAAAAATCAGAGACAACGGAGACAGATGAATACGGAAATGTCATCTCTTCCGGAACGACCGCTGAGACGGACGAGTACGGAAATGTCATCTCTTCCGGTACGACCGCTGAAACGGACGAGTACGGAAATGTCATTTCCTCTGGAACGACATCCGGCAGTACATCCTCTGCGACAGGCACAACCGATGCTCAGACATCACAGACGGATGCTTATGGAAATGTGATCAGTGGCAGCGATTCCACGACGCAGGGATCGGCGTTTAATTCAAATATACCGGCTCCGCTCCAGTCACAGGACAGTGGTGACGGCGTGAGTACGCAGGACTGGATCACCAACGAAGAGCTTGGTATTGATGAGAATAATAACAGTTATTAGTCAAATGGATATTCGCAATTGAAGCAGGGGACTTCCTTGATTTGGTTAAGATATAAAGATGTGGGTGTCAAAAGTCCTCAACTATGATGCCTACGGATTGTTCCGTGCGTTGCACTCCCACAATCCTCTCCAGTATTCGCATATCGTGGGATTATCATCCCACTTTTATGCTCATATCTGGGCGGGTCCCAAGGTCTTTCATCCACTTATGAGCAAGCTCATGTGGATTTAGACCTTTTGACCCTGGCATCATATAAAGAATTTGCAGTTTTAACCTCACAGAAGCAGCGATATAATAATAGAAAGCTTTTGTGAGGGTTTTTTGTATTGTTTGTAAAGATCAAAACATTTCACCGCAAAAAGATCGTGGTTGTTTTTGCACTGTGCATGGCGGCGATGCTTTTTCTGATTGGGCGGCTGGGGTATCTGATGCTGCTTCGGGCAGATTATTACAGCGAAAAAGCACAGGATCTCCATGAGAGGGAGCGAAGTATCAAAGCGGCCCGCGGAAAAATTCTGGACTGCAACGGAAAAGTGCTGGCGGATAATAAGACGGTATGTACGATTTCTGTGATCCACAGTCAGATCAAAGAGCCGGAAAAAGTGATCGATGTGCTGACAGAAGAACTGGGGCTGGAGCGTAACCAGGTCAAGAAACGCGTGGAAAAGAACAGTTCCATTGAGCGGATCAAAACGAATGTGGATAAACAGACCGGGGATAAAATAAGAGAATACGATCTAGCTGGCGTGAAAGTGGATGAAGACTATAAGAGAAATTATCCATATGGAAATCTGGCTTCCAAAGTGCTTGGATTTACCGGAAGTGATAATCAGGGGATCGTGGGACTGGAAGTCAAATATGAGAGCATCTTAAAAGGAACAGACGGGCAGATTCTGACCATGACGGATGCCAGAGGTGTGGAATTATCCGACACCGGAGAAGGAAGAAAAGAGCCGGTTTCCGGGAAAAATCTAATCTTAAGCCTGGATGCAAACCTGCAGGAGTATGCACAGCAGGCGGCTTACCAGGCACTGGAACAGAAACAGGCAGACAGCGTCTCCATTATTCTGATGCGGCCCGGGAACGGGGAGATCCTGGCGATGGTAAATGTACCGGAATACGATCTGAATGATCCGTTTAACCTGAAAAAAAGTACGAATGGCATGTCACAGCAGGAAATTCAGGATGAAAGAAACAAAATGTGGCGAAATGGCTGCATCAACGACACGTATGAGCCGGGTTCGACATTTAAGATCATAACGGCATCGGCAGCTCTGGAAGAGGGCGTTGTAACACCGGAAGATACTTTCAGCTGTCCCGGATTTCGGATTGTCGATGACAGGAGGATACGCTGCCATAAAACGACCGGTCATGGAAGTGAGACGTTTGTGCAGGGGGTCATGAATTCCTGCAATCCGGTTTTTATTGAAGTGGGACAGCGGCTGGGGACAGATGCTTTTTACAGGTATTTTCAGCAGTTCGGTCTGCTCGAAAAGACTGGGATCGATCTTCCGGGAGAGGCAGGGACGATCATGCATCAGAAAAAGGATATCGGGCCGGTGGAACTGGCAACGATCTCGTTCGGACAGTCCTTTCAGATCACGCCGATCCGTCTGGCAGCAACGGTGTGTTCCCTGATCAATGGCGGCCATAAGATCACGCCGCATTTTGGGGTGGAAGTGCGGGAAGATGACGGTACTTTGCTGGAAACACTTTCTTATAAGGAAGGAAAACAGATCGTATCGGAGCAGGTTTCCAAGACAATGAGGATGATTCTCGAAAAAGTCGTTTCCGAAGGAGGCGGCAAAAAGGCCTATATCGAAGGATATCATATAGGAGGAAAGACAGCGACTTCCGAGACACTGCCGCGAAGTGCAAATAAATACATTTCCTCTTTTCTTGGATTTGTTCCGGCAGAAGATCCCAGGATCCTTGGAATCTGTATTATAAACAATCCGCAGGGCGTATATTATGGAGGAACGATCTGTGCCCCGGTCATGCGGACGGTTTTTGAAAATATTCTGCCTTATCTCGGAATCGAAAAAGAAGCTGCACAGGAAACGGATGCGGTCAGAACAATGGATCAAGTCGAATATTTGCTGTCTGCTGAATAAAACAGAAGGGGAGTCTTTTCCGACTAAGATAAAACAGTTGCGAAAAAAGAGGAAAAGTTTTATACTAGCATAGAGTTATGCGTCGCAGACAAGCGGCCTGACAACCAGAAAACGAGGCCGCCGTTATGCGGCAGCAGGAGGTAAATATGAAAATAAGTACAGAAGTAATCATTGCATTGCTGGCATCCTTTGCAATCAGTGTCGTCTTGAGTCCGATCATTATCCCATTCCTGAAAAGACTGAAGATCGGTCAGACGGAACGAACCGAAGGTGTACAGTCCCATCTTGAAAAAGCAGGCACGCCGACTATGGGAGGACTGATCATTCTGATCAGTGTGCTGGTCACCTCTCTTTTCTTTGTCCGCAGATATCCGAACATCATCCCGGTTCTGTTTCTGACACTGGGTTTTGGTATCATCGGATTTCTGGATGATTATCTGAAAGTTGTGCTTCGAAGATCCGACGGTCTGCTTCCGAAGCAGAAAATGCTCGGACAGATCATTGTTACGACCATTTTTCTGGCGTATATCCTGATCGTGGACAAAAGTTTCCTGACGATGAGGATCCCGTTCAGCGATCAGTATTTTGACTGCAAATGGATCACGGTTCCGCTGGTTTATCTGGCAGTGATCGGAACAGTCAACGGAGTCAACTTTACCGATGGACTTGACGGACTGGCAACAGGCGTTACGACAATGGTCGCTGTATTCTTTACTGCTGTATCCATCGGGCTTGGCGGCGGCATTGAGCCAATCACGGCAGCGGTTACCGGTGCACTGCTCGGATTTCTGTTATTTAACGTCTATCCAGCACAGGTATTTATGGGAGATACCGGATCTCTGGCACTTGGAGGATTTGTGGCAGGTGCAGCCTATGTGCTGAAGATGCCGTGGATCATCCTGGTTGTCGGACTGATCTATCTGGTGGAGGTACTCTCTGTTATGATCCAGGTCACCTACTTTAAGAAGACCGGCGGAAAACGATTCTTTAAGATGGCCCCGATCCATCATCATTTTGAGCTTTGTGGCTGGTCTGAGACCAGAGTTGTGGCAGTCTTTACCGTTGTGACAGCACTGTTGTGCTTGCTGGGACTCGTTCTGGTATCATAAACAGATATCAAGGTGGAGTATTAAGCCATAGCAAGACATCATAGCTTCAGGTTTTTAATTCTGACAGCATAGTATAAGATACGAACATCGAGGAGGAGAATAGAAGATGGATTTTAAAGATAAAAAGGTCCTGGTATTCGGAAGCGGCATCAGCGGCATCGGAGCCTGTGAGCTTCTGGAAAAAAGCGGTGCAACTGTAATTTTGTTTGATGGCAATGAAAAGCTTCACGAGGAAGCAATCCGCATGAAACTGCCTTCCGCAAGCAAGGCACAGATCCTGATCGGGCAGATCAGTGATGAGCAGTTAAAAGAGCTGGATCTTGTGGTATTAAGTCCTGGTGTACCGACAGATCTGCCGGTGGTAGAAAAAATGAAAGCAGCCGGCATCCGCATCTGGGGTGAAGTAGAGCTGGCATATGAAAACGCAAAAGGCGATGTTCTGGCGATCACCGGCACGAACGGAAAGACGACAACAACCAGCCTTTTAGGTGAAATCATGAAATGCTGGAAAGAGAGCGTTTATGTCGTTGGAAACATTGGAAATCCTTATACGCAGGCAGCTCCGAAGATGACAGAAGAGAGTGTGACCGTTGCGGAGATCAGCAGTTTTCAGCTGGAGACGATCGATCAGTTCCATCCAAAGGTAAGTGCGATCTTAAATATCACACCGGATCATCTGAACCGCCATCATACCATGGAAGAGTACATAAGAGTCAAAGAGCTCATCACCAAAAATCAGACATCCGAAGATACCTGTGTCCTCAACTACGAAGATCCGATCCTGCGTGCATTTGGAGAAAATCTTCAGATCAGGGTATTATTTTTCAGCAGTGAGCGTAAACTGAAACAGGGACTTTATCTGGAAGATGAGACGATCTGGTATGCAGATGAGAGTCAGAAACTTGCAATCTGCAAAACACAGGATTTAAATATCGTCGGCAAACATAACTACGAAAACGTAATGGCAGCAGCCGGCATGGCATTATCTTACGGCGTTCCGCTTGAAAAGATCCAGGAAGCAGTAAAAGCATTCCAGGCAGTAGAACACCGCATTGAGTTTGTGACAGAGAAAAGCGGTGTTGTTTATTACAACGATTCCAAAGGAACCAATCCGGATGCGGCGATCAAAGGCATCCAGGCGATGTCACGCCCGACTCTGCTGATCGGAGGCGGATATGACAAAGGCTCCGATTACACGGAATGGATTCAGTCTTTTGACGGCAAAGTAAAATATCTGGTACTGCTCGGTGTTACAAAAGAAAAAATTGCAGAAACAGCACGTAAGTGTGGATTTGATAACATCATCATGACAGAAAACCTAGAAGAAGCCGTCAAAGTTTGTGCAGAAAATGCAGAAAGCGGCGATGCCGTACTTCTTTCACCGGCATGTGCGAGCTGGGATATGTTCCCAAGCTATGAAGTCCGCGGAAGAAGATTCAAAGAATTAGTAAGAAATTTATAATCCGGGAATGCAGGGAGTGATGCAATGAGAACAAAATCCGGCAGAGGAGATGTACTGCTGGTATGCATGGTGCTGTTTCTTGTTGTTTTTGGGCTGGCAGTGTTATACAGCACCGGTTCCTACAATGGGAGTGTCCGCTTCGGAGATGCTTTTTATTATATGAAAAAGCAGTTTTTTGCAGCGGCACTCGGGATGCTTGCCATGTACCTGATCAGCTGTATGGATTACCATATTTTTGAAAAATATGCCATCGCAGCCTATCTGATCTCCCTTGCATTATCCACCTTGGTATTATTTGCGGGCAATGCTTACAACGGTTCCAGAAGATGGCTCTCACTTGGTCCTCTTTCCTTTCAGCCGTCCGAGTTTGCCAAACTTGCCGTGATTCTGTTTCTGGCAAGAATGGTCGGAAGACAGAAGAAAAAAAGGAACAGTTTTCTGAACCTGGTGTTTGTGATTGCTCTGGTACTGCCGATCGTGGCACTGGTAGGGACGAACAACTTAAGTACGGCGATCATCATTCTCGGCATCGCAGTGATCGTAGTGTTTGTATCGGACAAAAGATATATGCAGTTTGTGTGGATCGCGGCGGCCGGAGCAGGCATGATGGCGTTGTTCCTTGGGATGGAGTCTTACCGCCTGGAGAGGATCGCCATCTGGAAGAATCCGGAGGCTTACGAAAAGGGCTATCAGACAATCCAGGGACTTTATGCGATCGGTTCCGGCGGACTGTTCGGCAGAGGATTCGGCGAGAGCATCCAGAAGCTCGGATTCGTGCCGGAGGCACAGAATGATATGATCTTTTCAATCATCTGCGAAGAACTTGGATTTGTCGGTGCCACGATCCTGATGCTTGTTTTTCTGGTGCTGATCTGGAGGTTTATGGTGATCGCTGTACATGCACCGGATCTTTTCGGGTCACTGATCGCGGCGGGAGCCATGGGGCACATCGCGATCCAGGTGATTTTAAATGTAGCCGTTGTGACAAACACGATTCCGAATACCGGGATCACACTTCCGTTTATCAGTTATGGAGGTACTTCCGTTTTGTTTCTGCTCTCGGAGATGGGGCTGGTTTTGGCAGTCAGCCGGTGGCAAAGCGAGAAAAAATGCATATGATAATTTTATAGAAGCAATTTCCAGATTGAGTAAGCGGAGGGGTTTGGGTGGAATACTTTGAAATAACAGGTGGAACACCTCTGCACGGAAGTATCACACTTCAGGGTTCCAAAAATGCGGCCCTGCCTTTGATGGCGGCATCCATTCTGCATCCGGGCAGGACGACGCTGCATCATGTTCCGGCGATTCGTGATGTTGATGTGATGATTGAAATACTGGAGAATATCGGCTGTACGGTACAGAAAGACAACGGGACGCTGATCATAGATGCTGCAAAAGCAGAACATTTTGAGGTCGCAGCATCGCTCGGCGAGCGGATGCGTTCCACGATCATTCTGCTCGGATCGATGCTTGGAAGAGCCGGGAGGGCGAAAATGCCGTTTCCGGGAGGCTGTATCATCGGGATGCGGCCGATCGACATCCATATCACCTCCCTTGGAAAGATGGGAGCTGTCTTTGAAGAGACAGACGGCATGCTCTGTGCAGTGACAGACGGCCTTTGCGGGAGCAGGATCCATCTTCGTTTTCCAAGTGTCGGTGCCACGGAAAATGTCATTCTTGCGGCTGTTTATGCCAGAGGGCGTACCCGGATTGAAAACTGTGCAAAAGAACCGGAAATTGCAGAACTTTGCAGATTTCTGCGTGAGAAAGGTGCAAAGATCGAAGGAGAGGGAACTTCCTGTATCCTGGTAGAAGGAGTCAGCCATCTGAGGGACAGCACCTACACGCTGATGCCGGATCGGATCGTGGCAGGCACCTATCTGTTTGCAGCGGCAGCGACCAGAGGCGAGATTTGTCTGGAAGGGATGCGTCCATCCGATATGGAGTCCGTCCTGGATGTGCTTGGCAGGATGGGTGCAGTGTATGAGAACAGGGAAGATGGATTTTACCTGGATGGAAGAAAAGCGATAAATCCGCTTCCTGTGGTCTGTACAGAGACGTATCCCGGTTTTCCGACGGATCTGCAGTCCCAGCTGCTTGCAACGCTCTGCGTGGCCAGGGGCAGAAGCGTGATCCGGGAGTGTATTTTTGAAGAACGCTTCCGAATTGCACCGTGGCTGAACCGGATGGGGGCGGATGTGACCACAGACGGCAGGGAAGCTGTGATCGAAGGAAAGGCACATCTGTCCGGACAGATGGTGAAAGCCCAGGAGCTGCGAGGCGGTGCGGCACTTGTGATCGCTGCTCTGATGGCACAGGGGATCACCCGCGTATACGGAAGTGCTTTTATCGAACGCGGATATGAAGATCTGGCAGGAGATTTAAGAAAGCTTGGAGCGGTTATTTCGAAGAAAAAAGCAGAAAGGTGAAACTGTGAAGAACAAAAAGAAGAACAGAAGAAAGCAAAGAAGAAAAGTGATCTTGATTCTGCTGGCCGTGCTGGTGCTTGGTCTGGTGGTGATTTTTGGGCTGTTTCGGGTGCGGAAACTGGTAATTTCAGGAAATAAGCAATATAAAGCGGAGGAGATACAGGAGGCCATCATGCAGGATGGTCTCTGCAAGAATTCGCTTTATCTGCTCTGGAAATTCAGCGATCAGGCAAAAGTAAAGGAGTCCATTCTGTTCCTGAACGGAGCAGAGGCAAAGCTGAGAACACCATTTGAAGTGCAGGTGACCGTAAAAGAAAAACAGCAGATCGGATATCTCCTGAATCAGGGAAGCTATATTTATTTCGATAAAGACGGCATGATCGTGTA
>SKED01000898.1_pt1 | contig 29802 bp, 28 predicted proteins | sample 4826651 | NCBI WGS metagenome assembly SKED01 (sample SAMN11008818, study PRJNA524170) | human gut metagenome | biome: Human fecal sample; material: Feces; isolation source: fecal sample from pouch patient p19 | host: Homo sapiens | place: Israel: Tel-Aviv | collected 2016-06-28 | reverse complement strand
CGTACCAACGCAGCCGATGCGGTAATCGGTCAGCTGCTGGCTGTCATAATTGAGACTCAACCCCACCCGGTTGGTGGCTGCGAGAAACGCCTTGGAAATAGCATCGCCGCCCACCACCTTGGCACGGAGCTTGATGCCCGCCGTCAGCGGCGCAGAGAAACCGTTCTGCTCGGCAAAGAGCAGGGCTTCCTGCTCCACGGTCATGCCTGTGTACACCTTGCAGAGGATCGGCAGATCTTTGCCGCCGTTGCGGAGGATGCGCCCCTCGATGGTGTGCTGCCCATCCGTTACGATGAACTGACCGTTGCGGAAACTGACCTTCGGCTCGTTTGCCACATATTCGTTGAAGTGGGCGGCGATCAGTTCCACACGCTTGCGCTCCACGCCGCGCTGATACAGTTCGCGGGGGTAGACCAGCTTGCTGCTGTGGACGACCATGAGCTGGTACGGCGGGTTGACATGGATGAAGGGATTGGTGTTGTCTTTCAGGCGCATCGCATTTCCTCCTTGATCCTCCAGATGTACGTTTCGGCTTCTTTCAGGATTTCAGCAACCTGCTGCTTACGCTTCGGGATGGTGAGCAGACTTGGGTTGAATGTGAAGCTGTATTCCAGCCGCTGGATCATTGCGTGTACCGCAGCTTCCAGTTCGGTGTACAGCATCATGTCCTCAACGCTCCCAGCGTCCTCAAAGGACGATTTGATGGGCGTGTAGGGATAGAGGGGCGGCTTGCCGTCAACCACCTCAGGCGGTGCGTAAGCCGCCGTAGAACGGATGATTGGTGGAAGCCGCTGAATGCTCCCCATCGGGTTCAGGGCGAGACTGGCACGGACAGCATCATCCACCCGGCTCATTTCTTCCGGGGTGAGGTGTCCGAGGAATTTCAGCACCCTGCTCTTGTCTACGGTAAAGATCTGCTCTGCCTGAACGATGGACGGAACAGAGAGAAAATCGTTCACCAGCAGGCAGTGGGTCGGCTGGGTATACTTTTTTGCCGCCTTGCTTGTCAATGTGGCCACGATCAGCGTAGGCGAGTAAAAATTTCCCACATCGTTCTGGAGAACGACTGCCGGACGATTCCCGCTTTGCTCTGAACCTGTGGCATTGTCGAAACGGGTGAAGAAAATGTCTCCACGCTGGAATTTCCAATTTCGAATCAAAAGCTGCCCTCCTTTGTAATATGTACACCGCCCGCTGCACCTCCTTGGCAGTGGGCGGTGTGTTTGTTCAGCGGTTCATCACAACGTAGTCATGACCGCGCCGGGTCTGGCAGACTGTGCAAGTGTCCATGCTACGGTCTGCGCTGGGAACAATGGCGATTTTGAACGCCTTGGATTCTACAAAACTGCAAAGGCAGACACCGCAGAGCGTGCGGATGGACCGGATCATCTCCGGGGTCAGTTCCATTTCCTCGTAAATCGCTTGCTCTAAGGTGGTACGGTCGTTCTCGTTCATAAAACCTCCTATGTAGGACGAAAATGTGGATATATGGAATAAGTAAAAAGAACAGGCGTGGACGAAGACCGAAAACAGCATTCGGCCACGCCTGGTTTAATAAGTTAAGGTCTCGCATATTCGCCCTCGGCTCCCTGCGAGTGGGGCATAAACATCTGGCAGCGGACTTGTACCGCTTCATTGGCATTTCAGCCACCCCGTCTGCTTTGTGACCGGGCCGCGAGTTACGGAAGTATCATTATCGGAGTACCAGATGAAGGAACTATTCAGTTTTCAAAGAACAGGAGTGCAGACAGTTCGTTCAGCGGCTTTCGCCATCTGGTGAATTGCCCTTACACTTACGAGCCATCGAGAAGGGTCATTCTACACCCTGAAAATCAAAGTTCTTCAAAAATTTAGTGATTTTCAAAATTCGCTTACTAATATTCTGCTGTGCAATGCCATAAACTTTAGATAATTCTACGGTGCTGTACTTCTCATGGAAGTACAACGTAACGAGCTGGAGTTCTTCGTCAGAGAGTTTCTCCAAACCCGCGTGTAACCGCTCATTCTGAATTTCGCCTACCCATGTAAAGCGTGTTTTCGTTTCGTGGTAGGTATCCGTTACGGTAATGGCTTTTTCATACTGCTTGAAGTCGCTGGTTTCCGTGGCTGTACTATCATCGGTGGTGTCAGAAACCGTCAGTGTGTTGGTGATGTAGGCGCGTTCGCTGTTGAGAACACCCAAATCAAACTCGTACATAGCCTGAATTGCATCTTCGCTCATTCCTGCTTCGCGGTACTGCACACGAAGATGCTCCCACTTTACGTTCAGCTTGCGACGTTCATTGCCATTATTGAAACTCATGTGTAACCTCCAAATTTTCGATAAAACGTGAGAAGTCGAAAATTCGGAGATGCTACGGATATTTCGCCACTTGGGGCAGCCACGAAAAGAGGGCAAACATAAAACCTGCTCCTTTTCGGGAGCAGGCCATCTGAAGCTATAAAAAATAGCCGGACAACAGCCAACCGAAGGATTTTCAAGCGAAAATCTTTCAGTCAAGCTGCTGCCCGGCCATTTGGTGCTACGTTTCATACATTGCTATGTGGCAATGGCCCGTTGCTCGGTGCTAACAGTCCATATTCAGAGTGCATTGCACCCGATTTTTATGAAACCAATGCTTACTTGGCTCGAATGGAAAGGTTGAGCCATAACATTTCCCGGCAACGCCAGCATTTTATGTGGATGAATCCAGTGCAGTCGGCGGTCATTCGATAGAGCTTTATATTGCACTTGGGGCAAAACTGCCAGTGTTCCGTAATTGCTTTCTTCTTATGATCGAGCATGACTTTCCCTCCCAAATATAAAGTTTGCTGCTGTATCATAGGAGAAACGGTGGACTGCGGCACTTTGGCTCCAAAAGCGCAAAAACGCCAGCCTCCCATGGCGGGAAGCTGGCGCAATATAACACATCGGCACGATTGTGGATGGTGGAACGGAACGATTGTGCTTGTTTCGGGGCGGTCTGGCTTACGGCAGCAGACAGGCTTTTTTTGATGCGTTACCCCAATAAAAAATCACAGTTACCTCCACAAACGGCAACTGTGATCAGATGGCGCGTAGAATCGCCCAGACGAGTTACCGTTTTTTTATAACTCGACCGGGAAATGTAAAAATCGGCACGATAGGACAAAATCACTGGAATGATGATGTTATACCGTTCTTTCCGAAAGAACGATACAATACTATTGAGGTGATGATGATGCCGAATGCGGATGCGATTGCTTTAGGAAAGCAGATAAAGGCTGTCCGAAAAGCAATGGGAATGACACAAGATCAGCTGGCACTAAAAAGCCATGTTTCGGTGAAGTATATCGCCAATATTGAAAACGGAAAGCAAAATCCTTCTTTTGACATTTTGAGTGCAATCCTCCATGTCCTACCACTTTCCTTGGATTCAATCATCAATCCAAATCTGTCAGAATTGGAAAGTGAGTGCCGAGAATTGGATGCAATCTATCTTACTTGTCCACCAGAAATGCGGAAAACACTGCTGGAAGCAACAAGATCGCTTGCAATCCATTTGACAGAATTTTCGGAGCAGAATAAAAACACCTGAACCGCCAGCGAGGACGTTACGGACCTTTCTGGCGTTCTTTTGTCTGAATACGCAATATTGTATCAGACTGCTCCATAAAAACAAATGAAAAGCAAATGAATTACACAATAATTTAGCCGAAATCAATCTCTTTGCGGATTCTGCCCCTCTTTGTCAACCGCGAGATCATTTTCCAGCGTGTCATACAACTCTTGCGGAGTACGACATAAGACGGCATAGAAATTGATAGGATCACCCTCGTTGAAAAGCCGCACATACCCCCAGCGGCATGGGAGAACTTCCAAATAGGTTGCAGCGTGTAAAAATTCTTCAAACTCTTTCAGAACATCTTCAAAGGATAACATCTTATCGCCTCCTAAAATCTTTTTTCTGTATTTTAGAAAAGATTGTTTTCGATTGCAAGGATGTCAGTTTTCAGTCGTCCACATTATAATGATAAAAGCCATACCCAAGGTCTAAACTGCCCTTTGAGTATGGCTTTTATCGTTATCAGGAATCTTTTTCTACGGATTCTGCGGAAACAGTCGGCATGAATTGGTAGCCAAGGTTGGAAATCGTTCGGATATAAACAGGTGCAGCTCTGTCATCTTCAATTTTCTGCCGGATGCGTCCAATTGCATTGGTAACGGCCGTCAGGCAGCTTTCACTATCCTGATGCCAGACAGCTTCAAATATTTGCTCTTTTGTGAACAATTGCCCCGGATGCCGTGCCATTAAACTTAAAACACCATATTCATAACGGCTCATATACACTTCCTGTCCATTTTTGAATACTCGATGATGCTCCAGATGGATTTCCAATCCGGGATAACTCAGCACGGCATCGTTTTCTGCCGAAGAAACCGTTTGCTCTGTGAATTTCAAAACAACTTTTTCCTGCGGAGGAAAATTGTCCTCCGTAGTACGGACGATGACTTCAACTTTTTTCATGAACAATCTTCTCCTTCCGCAAGACAAAATGCCTTGTTATCTTTTTTACCTGTTCATTCAGGCACGCGCCGTTGGTTTTGATGACATTCTGATACCAGTAAAAGGAATCCTTTTTGTAGCATTCCAGCGTACCGGTGCCGTCATCGTTGCGGTCTAATCGTGTTCTCCTTTTCTTTTTAGATTTGTTCCAGATCGGGGAGCGGAATCCTGCTTTTCCGCTCCCTGCCGTGCTGGAACTCTTTCTGGTTTCATTATAACCGTTTGACCCCCAGAGCAGAATCTCCGTTTTGTTCACCTGTTAGTACTCAAAGGTTCATACCCTTTGCTTCCTTCATTATCAAAAACAATTACCTCCGCATGATCTATTGAAGCTCATCGTCAAAGCTGCTATCTTACTCTTTCACAATGCGGCTCCCGCCAAACACATGCGACATTTCCATGTGTGCCAGTGCTTCGTCAATCAGAGCCACTTCTGCGGCAGACAGCACAATATCCGCTGCACCGGCGTTTTCCTGTAAACGGTTAAGTTTCCGGGTGCCGGGGATTGGTACGATATAAGGCTTTTTGCACAGCATCCACGCCAGTGAGATCTGGGCAGGTGTTGCATTTTTCTCGGCGGCAAGACGGTGTAACAATTCCAGAAGGGTGCGGTTCTGGTCAATGCTGTCTGGCTGGAACTGCGGCATGACGCTGCGGTAGTCCGTGCCTGCTTCAAACTTGGAAGTCTTATCGTATTTGCCGGAGAGGAAACCGTTTGCAAGCGGCGAGAATGCCACATAACCAATGTGCAGTTCTTCCAGAACCGGGAACAGGCTTTCGTACCAGCGGGCCATCATGGAGTAACGGTTCTGGATGGCCGTTACCGGGCAGACTGCGTGTGCTCGGCGGATGGTCTCCTCGGTGGCTTCCGAAAGGCCCCAGTGAGTGATCTTGCCCTCCCGAATCAGGTCAGCCATTACACCGGCCACTTCCTCAATGGGCACCTTGGGGTCAAGCCGATGCTGATAATACAGGTCAATATGGTCGGTGCCCAGCCGCTTGAGGGAGGCATCTACCGATGCACGGATAACTTCCGGGCGGGAATCCGGCACCAGCGGCTTGTTGACTGCCGTACTGGTCATGTCAAAATGGATGCCGAACTTGGTCGCCAAAACGATTTTATCTCGGTAGGGTTTCAGGGCAGCACCCACCAGTTCCTCGTTGTCGTGGGGATTATCCGGTGTGCCGTAGACTTCGGCGGTGTCAAAGAACGTATAGCCCATACCCACGGCCTGCGCCAGCAGTTCGGTCATTTCCTTCTTGTTGGCAGGTGCGCCGTAGGCATGGCTCATGCCCATACAGCCCAGACCAACAGCAGAAACGGTCAGGTCGCTGTCCAAAGTACGATACTTCATGTTAAAATTCCTCCTTATTTGCAAAAACACTTTCCAGCCATGCGGCGTAATCGTTCACCCAGCCGCCATCCGAGCCAAAGCCGTGGGGCCAGCCATTCAGCACGATGCGTCCGGTGGAAATGCCCATATTCCGAATCACATCATACTGCTGCTGGAATTGGTGGTAGAAGGGGTCCTCCGTGCCGTAAACGTAGAATGTTGGCGGCAGATCACCCTCGGCCAGCCAGTCCGGGTCCATGTTGCCCACGCTGAGCCGCCCATAGAACGAATAGATCATGCCCGCCGCCGAAGCGTGAGCCGGAACAGCATCCAGCGCATCGGGTACATAGCTTTCATCCAGAGCAGTGCCGTCCATTTTTTCGTCATAACAGTTTCCTCACGGTTTCAGGTGTTTTCTTCCCAGAACGCTACGGCATGATCGAGCCATCCTTCGGCAGAGGTGCCGGTGCCCAAGCCAAAACCGTGGGCAAGGCCCGGAAAGACTTCGATCTCGGCAGGGGTGCCCTGAGAGCGGATGGTTTCAATGCGCCAGCGCATCACGCGTTCGTCTGCGATGTGGTCCCGGTCACCCACACAGGCATAAGTGGGCGGCTCGTTGCCGTAGACTTCCCCCAGCCCGGTGTACTGCATGATGACGGCTCCCGGCTGCGGATACGCCTGTTCACCAAAGGATGCCGTGCCGTAGCTGCCCAGCCACGCCGCCATCCGTGCCCCGGCAGAACCGCCCCAGAGGGAGTAGCCGCTGGTGTCTACTTCCAGTTCCTCCGCATGGGTAAAGACAAAGGCAATGGCCCGTGCCAGATCTTCGCAGGCGGTCTGTGCGCCGGGGCGGTAGATGAGCGCAAAAGCGTTGTACTCCTTGCGGGAAAGTTCCAGTGCATGAGGAAAGCTGTCCTGCATGGCCCCCACATACGCAAACGCACCGCCTGCGTTGCAGATGGAAAATTTTGCGCCGGGATTACCCTTGAAGTAGAATAAGCCGGTGTCAGCTTTGTCCGGGTCAGCGGCTTTTTCGTCCTCGGTGTAAATATCGTAAAAGATGGTCTGCCCGTCCGCTGCACGCTGGCGCAGGGTGTTGCAGATGTCCACTGTTTCGTCCGGGTCGATGTTGTTATAGTAGGTAAGATGCAGCTGCTCCAGCGTGTCGCCGCTGTAATAAGAGCGTTCCACAGGGAAGATCAGCCGCCCATAATCACCGAAAACCGGGTCATTCCGTACGGTTTCGATGGGCGTGGTGCGGGTATAAGTTTGGGTGGTCGTTTGCATGGAATCCTTTCTTTCCGGGGTGGAGGAACTGGGTGCAGCACCTGCCCGGCAGCCTGCCAGAAGCAGCCCTGCACCCGCCAGAAGTTTTGTGAATTGCCGTCGGTTCAAAATTTCTCTCCTATCACTTGTGTTTGGAAACGATCCAGTTCAGAATATCGGCATCATCAAAGACAACATTTGCGGCAGCATGGTAGACGTGAAGCCCCTGCGCATCGAAAAAGGCGTTGTCCGGGGTCTGCATTTGCAGCACGGTGTCGATTTGTTCATCCGTCCAGTCTGCGGCGGCGTAAGCATCGTGCAGACCGTTGTAGGCATCCCGTGCTTTCTGCACACCGTAGTATTCATCGCCCTGCGCCATGTAGATGTAGACTGCCACGCCGTTTTCTGCAATGGGCGCAAAACCGCCGTCCCACTGGGATGCTCCATGCAGATAAGCTGCATACAGGTCAGGCCGTATGGCAACTGCCCGCGACATGGTTTCGCCGCCAGCCGAGTAGCCTGCGGCGTAAATGCGGGCGGTATCTACGGCAAAGTGATTGATGAAATACTCCGTCAGAGCGATGGCCTGCCGCGCCGAAGTGTCGCCCCAGTCGGTGAGCTGGGCAGACACTACGATCATATCCTGTCCAAGGTTCGTCCAGCTGGTGAACCCCGTCCAGTCCAGATTGCTGCCGGAGGAAGATTCCCCGAACCACATCATGTCATAGCCGGGCATGACCACCATCATGGGGTACTTCCGGGTGGGGTCGTAATCCTCCGGCAGGTAGTAGCTGTAATGGATGAGCCCCTCAGTGCTGTCCAATGTCTGCTCCCGGACAAGCCCAGTCTGGATGTTTCCGGTTTCCGAAGAAGCACTCTCCGAAACAGCCGAATCCACTTCGGACGAGGTCGTGATGGATGTGCTGGCCGAAACCGAAGAAACCGTATTGACTGGCACAGAGGATGCCGCCCCGGTGCAGGCGGATAATAAAACGGTCAAAGCGGTGGAAACCGCGAAAATCACGCTGCGCATAAAATCACCTCGCAAAAATCAGGGAAATGGGAAAGCCGGGACGTTTCCGTCCCGGCTTTCCCTGCAACAAAGAAGGAGGAATATGGAACACTTCCTCAATGATGAAAGTTTGTGAAGATAGCAGGTTCTTTTTCGGGCAGGCCGATCTGTTGCTTGCCTATCTGGATACTCTTCATCAAAAAGGCCATGTTGCGGCCAAGGGTGCGCATGGTCTGCAAGCCCTCGGCATCTTTCTTGACCTCCTCGGCAGAGCCGCCGTAGACCATGTTCCAATACTGGCTGCTGGCCACTGGCATCCCACACATGGTAAAATATTTGTTCAGCACATCGTAGGAAGCAGTGTTGCCGCCGCGCCGACAGGTCACGACCGAAGCACCCACTTTCATGGTCTTGTCGATGTTCAGGGTACTGAAGAACAGGCGGTCCATAAAGGAGATCGCGCCGCCTGCCGGGGAACCAAAGTACACCGGTGCGCCAATGACAAAGGCATCGGCTTCAGCCAACTTGGGGGCTACTTCGTTGACAATATCATCAAAGACGCACTTGTTGGAGCCGGTGCTGTGGCAGCGGCGGCAGGCGATGCAGCCCCGGATGTCCTTGTTGCCCACATGGACGATCTCGGTTTCAATGCCCTCGGCTTCCAGCGTATTTGCCAGTTCGGTCAGGGCCGTAAAGGTGCAGCCGTTGGGCCGCGGACTGCCGTTGATGAGCAATGCTTTCATACAAACATTCTCCTTTTGATACTCTCTTTTGCGTTTGAATTACTTCAGCTTTGCGCCATCGGCAAACGCATTGCCGACCCGCTGGCCCAGCGGATAGTAGCCGTGATGGATGGGGTCATAGGTGATGGGGACAAATTTGGTGAGGTCAAGTTCGCCATCCTCGCCCAGAATGCTTTCGTCCATGCTGACGTTCTTGATCTCGCCGAGGTACAGGCTTCCTTCGATGACGTCCAGCAGCTCACACTCCAGCGTCAGCGGCAGTTCGTTGATGATGGGCGCATTGACAAAATCACTTTTTGTGGTGGTAAAACCGGCTTTTTCCATTTTATCCGGGGCATTGTGTGCGGAAACCATGCCCACATAATCGCAGGCGGTCAGGTGCTTCACATCGCCCACCGAAACGGTAAAAGCACGGTTCAGCTGGATGTTATCCGTGGTCTTGTGGCTGCTGAGGTCAATCATGATCTTGTTTGCGCCTGCCATACCACCCCATGCAGCGTTCATGGCGTTTGCGTTGCCGTTTTCATCGTAAGTACCGATGATCATGACCGGTTGGGGATACAGATACGGCTTTGCACCGAAATTTTTACGCATCGTGATTTACTCCTTTATTTAATACTCGTAATCCGGGGCGAGCAGCTTCAAAAGCGCTGCATCGTGGTGATAGACCAGCTGAGAGGTGGTGTCCAGCAGCATGGTCGCTCCGCCTTCGCGGGTGTAAGGTTCCCAAGTTGGCAGAGAGTCTGCGCTGGGAACGCCACTTCGTGCAAAATTGACCCAGATGGAGCTGAACAGGTCGTTCATAGCGGAAACGTCCGAGTGGCGGAAAATATAGGGAATCTCTGCACCGTGGTTCGAGCTGCCGTAGGTCAACAGATAGGCATAGACCGGCGCGCCGTTCTGATCCGCTTTGTGGCTCATCGTTTTGAGGATGGGCAAGCGAATCAGGGTATCCACATGGTCAGCGGTCAGGTCGGTTTTGTCCGGGTAGGCCGTTTTCAGGGCCGCAGAAAGCGCATCGGTATCCACACCGTCCGTCGAAGTGCGGTAGAAGCCGGTCCACTCGTTCAGGTTGCTGCCAATGAGCAGGGGAATGTCCTGCCCAGCATCGGCAAAGTTTGTTTCGGTGACGGGGCTGGTGGGCAGAAAATCGCCATCCACCACCGGCTCCCACTCCATCTGGTAGCCATCGGTAAGCGGTGCCGGGATCTGGAATTCCTGCGCCGTTGCGTCCAGCGCCTTGGTGGCGGCGGATTGCAGTTTGTCCACGGCAACGATCTGGAGCTGCTCGATGTTTTCAGGGGCAATGTTCAGTTCTGCCAGCAGGTTTTCGGCCAGCCGGGTGCTGGCTTCCTGCGAAGTGAAATTGACGCCCACAGTCTCCGTGACGCCGCTTTCCACGATACCCTTGTGGAAGAGGCCGACGGCATAAGGCGTGGACATGAGTCCCAGCACCTTGGCACCGCCGCCGGACTGACCGAACACGGTCACGTTGTCCGGGTCACCGCCAAATACTTCGATGTTCTGCTGAATCCATTCCAATGCGGCGATGATATCCCACATGCCGACATTGGCGGAATCCTTGTACTTCTCGTCATAGGCAGAAAGGTCGAGGTAACCGAACACGTTCAGCCGGTGGTTGACGCTCACCACGACGACGTCTCCATTTTTTGCAAGCGCTTCGCCGTCGTAGCTGGAATCATTCGCCGTGCCGGTGGAGAAACCGCCGCCGTGGAGCCAGACCAGCACCGGGCGCAGACCGCCGTCGTTCAGGCCGGGGGTCCAGATGTTCAGGTTCTGGCAGTTGTTGTCCGTGCCGTCCTGATTGCCCGCGCCAAAGCCCAGCATCGAGCCTTGGGGGGACATCGGCCCGTAGCTGTCCGCCTTGAGGACACCTTCCCATGGAGTGACCGGCCCGGCGGTCACAAAGCGTTCGGCTGCCTCGGCATAGGGGACACCCAGATAGCGGTAAATGCCATCGTTGATCGTGCCCTGAAGCTGGCCTTCTGCCACGGTGACGATCTCACCGTCCTCGCCGGGGCCGGGGGTCGTATCCGGGGTGAAGCGGCTGCGGATGTAGGCCGCGCCGCCGACGCCGCCCGCCACAAGAACGCCGCCGGTCACGCCGAGGATCGTCAGAAACTTACGCCGGGAAATCTTTTTCTTTTTCATGGGAAGATACTCCTTTTAGATTTTACAAATTCAGCCCTGCGATCCAGCTTGCAATGTCAGCTTCACTGCTGCCGCGGCTGAACCGCTGGCCGTCCAGCCAAGTGCCGGCGTCCGCTAATTCTGCCAGCAGCTCACCGCTCTGGCCGATGCCGGAGGAAGTCGAAGTGCAGAACGGAATGACCGTTTTGCCGGTGAAGTCATTGACGGCAACAAAGCTGCTCATGGGCCATGCGGCGATGCCCCACCAGATGGGGTAGCCGATGAACACGGTGTCGTAATCGTCCCAGCCGTCCACATCGGTGCTTTCCAAAGCCACAGCACGAAGGCCCTCGTCGTTGTGTTCACGGGAAACGCGGCTGTCATTGTTCGTCCAGTTCAAATCATCGGAGGTATAAGGGTCAGACGGAACGACTTCAAACAGGTCAGCACCCACGGTGTCGGCGATGGCCTGCGCCACACCTTCCGTCGTGCCGGTGGCGGAGAAATACACCACCAGCGTTTTGCCCGTAGTCGTTACCGTGCTGGCAGTTTCCGAAGAAGCAGCCGCGCTGGATGCGGCAACAGACGATGCCGCCGAGGAAGCCACAGAAGAACTGCTCACACTGCTAGCGGAATTGCCGGAGCAGGAAGCCAGCAGCAGGGCGGCTGCAGATGCGCCAGCAACCTGCAAAAACTGGCGGCGGGAAATTTTATTCTTCATACGAAGCACACCTCTATCTATGTAAAATGCCGGGAATCTCAGAGAACCGCTCATGCCAGTGCGCGGCTCTCCAGCCACTGATAAATGTTATCAGCGATCTCTTTGTTGTTCAGTTCTTGGAACATGAAGTGGGAGTTGCCGGTGATGCCGATTTTCGGCAGATCGACCACAGTGCAGTCACCGCCATCGGTATTGTACTGGGCGGCAAAGGCCAGTGCGCCGTCCCGTACCTGCCGCCAGAAGCTGGTGGACATGATATCTTCCGGGCCGTTGTCGATGTAATCGCCAAAGTAGATAGCGATTGGAATACCTGCGCTCAGCAGTTTCGTGTACTGCTCCGAGCCGATGGCAGGGGTTCCGCCCGGCTCAATGGCAACAATGGCGGCAATGTTGTCGGCGGGCACATCCCAGCCGACTGCACCGCCCTGTGAGTGGGTGACGAAAATGGACTTGTGGCCGGTCAGGGTCTGCACGTCCTTCATCACCTCGCCCAGTGCGGCGGCAGAAACTGCCTGATCAAAGTCGCCGGTGTTGGGGGTCATCTGGCGGAAGAACTGATTCTGTGCAGCATCGCCCTCCGGGAACTGGGAGCCTTCGTACCGTTCCGGGGCAACGCGGCCAATGCGGAAGTGGGTGTACCATGCCTGATCGCCGGGCTTGTAGTCCTTGGAGTCGGCAGACCAAGTATCGAGGAAACCGTCCGTGCTCATCTGGGCGGTACTGCCAGCCTCACCACGGCGGGGCTGGTCTACCAAGAACGCAGAGTAGCCGTTGCGCAGAAACAGATCGGCCCAGCCCTGACGGCCGTCCGGGGTGGTTATCCAGCCCATGCGGGACTGTCCATAGCCGTGCAGATAAACCATCGGCCAACCGTTGCTGTCTGCCGGGATTTGATACAGAACATTAGCGTGATCCACATGAGCGGTGTTGCCTGCACGGGTAGTGTCCAGCCAGTTGGTGGTGGCATCATAAGTGCCTGCCACCGGTGCCGTGACCGTGCCGCCGGAGGAGAACATTCCTTGCTTGGCAATCGTCAGCGGGCCGTCCGGGTTCAGGCTGTTCTTTACCCAGCGGCTTACCTTGCCGTTTGTCTCGTCAATGGAAACAGGAGCCGCTGCACCCGTCAGTGCGGAAGCGGCTGCACCACCCACCATGGTGGCGGCAAGAACTTTCAGAAAACTTTTGCGCGTGATCTTATTCATCTTCATTTATCCTTTCATCTGGTTCATTTTCCGCAAAAAACTCTCCGCACCCAGCTACAAACTGCTTGAAATTTACTTCTGATCGTCCACGGGAGGAAACATGGTGGCGAATGCCGCCAGCTTATCCTCCGTGACCTCATAATACCGTTTATCCTTGTTCAGCGCGGTGATCTCCTGCATTTCTGCATCGGTCAGCGCAAAATCGAACACATCGAAGTTGTCGTGGATGTGGGCCGGGTTCTTGGAGCCGGGAATGACCACATTGCCTGCCTGAATGTGCCAGCGCAGAATAATTTGCACGTTGCTCTTGCCGTACTTTGCTGCAAGGCGGGTGAACAACGGCTCTTCCAGCAGGCCCTTGTCAGCGTGGCCCAGCGGATACCATGCCTGAATCACCATGCCATTCTCGGCGAGGAAGGCTTTCAGTTCTTTCTGCTGGGCGTAGGGGTGAACTTCGGTCTGGAGGATGGTGGGCTTGACTTCGCAGATGCTCAGAATTTCTTTGATCTGCTCCTCGTTGAAGTTGGACAGACCGATGGCACGGACTTTGCCCTCCTTGTAAGCCTTTTCCATCAGGCGATAACCGGCAACGTAATCACCGGCAGGCTGGTGAATGAGCAGCAGGTCGATGTAGTCGGTGTCCAGACGTGCCAGCGTCTTGTCCACAGCATCGGCATCGGTGTAGAAGCTGGGCCACAGCTTGGTTTCGAGGAAAATCTCCTCCCGCTGCAAGCCGGACTTCTTCATGGCGCGGCCCACGGCCTTTTCGTTGCAGTAGGCGTTGGCGGTGTCGATCAAGCGGTAGCCGTTCTGCAAGGCGCTGACGCAGGAGGCCTCTGCCTCGTCCGGGGTCAAAAGAAATGTGCCAATACCGGCCATGGGCATTTTCACGCCGTTATTGAGAGTTGCGTATTCCATAAAAGATTCCTCCTTAAATGTTCTTTCCAAGTTTCGTGGCTTCGTTTTTATTGGTCGCCATGCCGCCGTAGGTCATGCCATGCTCCTTATTTCAGTTTTTGATATTCTTCTTCACTCACTGGTTCACACCACTGACTGCGGCAGTTTTCTCCAGGTACTTCCACCGCCAGATGGGAGAACCAGCTGTCCGGCGCAGCGCCGTGCCAGTGCTTGACGCCGGTCATAATGTTGATCACATCGCCGGGGTGCAGCTCCTGCGGCTCTTTGCCCCATTCCTGATAGTAGCCCCGGCCTGCCACGCAGACGAGGATCTGCCCGCCGCCCTTGTCCGCCTCGTGGATATGCCAGTTGTTGCGGCAGCCGGGTTCAAAGGTCACATTGAAGATTTTGACCTGCTCCGTGGAAACCGGCGCAAGATAGCTCTGCCCGCTGAAATACTGTGCAAAGCCGTCATTGGGCGCGCCGATGGGGAAGACCATACTGTTCTGGTGCAGCTGCTTTTCATCAGTGTTTTCCGCATCTGCCCAGATGTCTTTTGCCATTCGGAATGCCGCCCAAGCCTTGGGCCAACCCGCATAAAACGCAGCGTGCGTCAGGATTTCCGCAATTTCACTGCGGGTAATTCCGTTTTCCTTGGCCATTTGCAGATGATGTCCGAAAGAGGTATCCGTCAGCCCCTGCGCCATCAGTGCTGTCACGGTGATGAGGGAACGGTCGCGTGCAGAAAGCTCGCTTTCCCGGCTCCAAACCTCACCGAAAAGAACATCATCATTGAGCTGTGCGAACTTCGGCGCAAATTCACCAAGCACATCTCTGCCTGCTGTAATTTTCTTCATGGTCACCTGCACTCCTTCAAAATTTCGTAAATCTCGTCATGGCTCAGCTTCTTGCAGCAGCCGGGGGTGAGGACGGTGGAATCCGCGATGGCGCGAAAATCGGTGTCATCGGGGATTCCCAGTTCTGCAAAGGTGGTGGGCATCCCGATCTCCTTGATGAAGGCCGCCAGAGCCTCCACGCCAGCCTGTGCCAGTTTCAGCTCGGATTTGCCCGCCGGGTCGATGCCCCAGACGTTCTGTGCAAAGCGGGCGAACCGTGCGGTGTTGGCCGGGAGCAGGTGACGGTACAGCACCGGGTGAATGACCGCCAGACCAGCACCGTGGTTGCAGTTGGTGTAGGCACCCAGCTGATGCTCGATCATGTGACACTGGAAGTCGGTGACCTTGCCGATTTTCAGGATGCCGTTTTCGGCCATAGCCGAAGCCCATGCCAGCTCGCTGCGGGCCTCGTAGTTGTCCTTGTCGGTCAACAGGACGCGGATGTTGCGGATGACGCTGCGCATGACGGCTTCGTTGATGTCATCGGAGAGGTTGTTCTCGTCCGGCTTGCCGAAGTAAGTTTCCATCGCGTGGCTCAGGGTGTCGAACGCACCGGAAATGACCTGCTTCATGGGAACGGACAACGTGTAGGTGGGGTCGAGGAAAGCAAAGTCGGCCTGTGCACCCCACAGGGCCCCCTTAATCTTCTTTTCCTCATGGGTGATGACCGCGCCGTTGTTCATCTCGGAGCCGGTACCGAACACCGTGACGATGGTGCCCAGCGGGATGAACTCAGTGGGACGAGTATGCTTGGTGTTTTCCAGCTCCCACAAATCTTCGTCCACCTTGGCCTGTGCGGACACCACCTTGCAGCAGTCGGACACGGAACCGCCGCCCACGGCAAGGATTAAATCCACATGGTTCTCACGGGCCAGCTTTGCACCCTCCTGCACCTTGGCGTAGGTGGGATTGGGCATGATGCCGGGAAACTCCACGATGCGCTTACCCTCGGCGTTCAGAATACCGACGATTTCATCATAGACACCATTGTGCTTGATAGAACCGCCGCCGTAGGCCAGCATCACGGTATCGCCGTAGTGCTCCAGCAGACAGCCCAGATATTCCTTCACGCCACCCTTGCCGAAATAAACCTTGGTCTTGTTTTCAAACAGAAAATTGTTCATAGCCGTTACACTCCTTTATATAAAACTGGGAAATCAGACGTTTTTGCCCATCTCGTAGGCTTCCTTCATGGCCGGGGAGGACACCACCTCGCCGGGCCGATATACGCCGGTGCCGTAGATGACCCCCTTTTCCTTGGCACCATTCAGGCAGGCGGTAAAGCCCCGGAAACACTCCAAGGTGCAGGCCATGGCAGCACGGTTATCGTCCGCGCAGGTCATGATGAAATAGAACTCCTTGTTCGGAATGTTCGTCCACCGGGCAAGGCTGCGGTCGATGATGATCTTCATCTGTGCATCAATGGAGTAGAAGTACACTGGGCTTGCCATCACGATAACATCTGCCGCCTGCATTGCGTCCAGAATTTCGCTCATGTCATCGTTCAGGGCACACTTGCCGCCGTGGTCGCGGCAGTAATAGCAGGCATTGCAGGGCACAATCTTCTTGCTGCGCACGAAGATCTTTTGCACTTCGTTGCCGCTCTCCTGCGCACCACGCATAAACTCACTGCACAGCAGGTCGGAGTTGCCGTCCTTGCGGGGACTGCCAGACAAAATCAAAATTTTCTTCATCTCAGAACCCTTCATCCCATTCGCGCACAGGATTCACGAATGCTCTTCCCATCAAATCATAATTCAGATTGAAGTATCTTCCGCTTTCGCCCTGATCCATTGCGCGAATCTGCTCCATTTCGGTATCCGTCAATTCAAAATCAAAAATATTAATATTTTCCCGGATGTGGTCAGGATTTGTAGAGCCGGGGATTGCCGAAAGCCCTTCCTGCATGTGCCAGCGAAGAATCGTCTGCACAACGCTCTTGTTGTGAGCGGCTGCAATCGTAGTCAGCGTCTCGTGATTCAGCAGCTTGGGGTCGGCGTGTCCCAGAGGATACCAGCACTCTACCTGCATATTGTATTGTTTTGCAAGCTTTCGGGTCTCCTGCCGCTGTGCAAAAGGATGGCATTCGATTTGCATGATTTGCGGGTGGATCTCCTGCTCCATGATGGCGTTGAATGCTTCCATCCGGTTGTCGAAGTTGCTGATGCCCAGTGCGCGGACTTTGCCTTCCCGATAGGCTTGTTCAAGTCCCTGCCATGCACTGATAATCGTTTCAATGTCGCCTGCGGGATGGTGGAGATACACAAGATCGAGATACTCGACTCCCAAACGGTTCAGCATCTCATCCAACGCATGATAGACATTTTCAAAATCGCTGGGCCAGAACTTGCTCGTAAGCCAGATTTCTTCGCGCGGTACACCGCTGTCAACAATACCCTGTCCGACACCGCGCTCATTCAGGTATCCATGTGCATCATCCAAATGCCGATAATCCAGGTCGAGGGCCGTCGCGGATGCTTCGCGGGATGTCCGATTGAGAACGCCGAGGTCGCCGCGTTCCAGACTTTGAATCTGCGTGCCAAGACCAAGCTGAGGCATCTGCACTCCGTTGTTCAAAGTCAGAAGCGGTACATTTGCCAAAGAGACGATATTGGAGACACTTGCGGCTCCCTCACCCGGAGCTTCTGCCTGATACTTGCTGAAGTCGGTTGTGTCGGCAGAAACAGAAGGCTTCCTGCGCAACCAATCAAAAATGCCGAATTGTCCGGCGGCACTGGCGTTGCAGGCAGTCGTAGCTGTTGCAGAACCAGCAATAGCGCATACTTTCATAAAATTACGACGCGAAATCATCTTTTTCATATGGTTCAGCTCCCTGTTAAGATTTGCTCTCTTTTTACTGGTTTGAATATAGCTTTTACTGGTTTGAATATAGCATATTTTGCAGCCGAGCAGAATCTCCGATTTGTTCATCTGTTAGAAGTCAAAGGTTATAACCGAGCCATAATACCCGTTCATTGTAAATCTTGGAGCGCACTTCAGGTCAAGTGAAAATTCAATGAAAGAAAAAAGACCGCTGCACGTTGTATCGTGCAACAGTCTTTACATGGTAGTATGATCAAAAATCAGCCGTACAATTCTTTGCTGGCAATTTTAGCGGCATCCAGAAAACGCTGAATGGTATGTGTTGGGTGGGGGGAATGCAGGATACCGTAAGGAATGCTATACTCCCAATCCACAGGGAGAAGTTTCAACAGTGGATGGACATTTGCCCATCCGGGAATCGCCAATAAGACATCATTGCTGTTTTCACAGCGGTTGAAGATGTCCATATTATAGAATTCAAAATCCACGATTTTGATTTGTGGGTGGTGCTGCCATAAATCATCCCGCAGTTCATCTACATAGTGGCTCCATCCACGGTGCATCAGCAGTAGATTTTCGCCGTACAGGTCTGTGATCTGCAAGCGGTCTTTTGCCGCAAGTTTATGGTGGATGGAAACCGCGCAGTAAAACGGCCCGCGAACCAGTTCCAGACCGGCACATTTGCGCAGATGCAGCATCGTATCATCAAAGATGCCGCCTACTACATCAATGTTCGTGCCGAGGTTCGCCAGAATTTCCCGTGCATTTTCCGGGGTGTTTTCAAAAGGCACAATCTGGAATTTGATGTCCGGGCAGATGGTCTGCACTTTCGACCACAGTTCCATGAGCAGCTGGGCAGGTGTCATGGGAGAGGAACCAATGCGGATGACGTTGGAATCCTCCTGCATTGCGTTCCGGGCACGAATGACAGAATCATGGCAGTATTGAATGATGTACTTGGCATCCTGATACATGGAACGGCCTGCTTTGGTCAGTGTTAGTCCCCGGCGAGTACGCTTGAACAGCTTGACACCAAGGGAATCTTCCAATAAGTTGATCTGCTTGATGATGGCCGTTGGCGTGATGTAGCTTTCCTCTGCCGCCTTGTTGAAGCTGCCTGCATCCGCCACACGGATGAAGGTTTCCAGCTGATGATTGTACATGAAAACACCTGCCCTTCGGAGATTTCTATAAGAATAGGATAACATCCGATTGTGTTAAAATCAAGAAGTGTTCCAGCGAGATAAGCGGTATGCGATTGTAGCAAGCAGGGCATTCGTCTATACAAATGCTGTTTTGCTTTGCAAAAATGCTTGTTGGGCTATGCCCAAACCCCATTTGTTCTGCATCGTGCCGATGCAGGCGGCGCGTTTGTTCCAAACACTTTTATAACAAAAAAGATAGCCTAGGGTTCTTCCATGAGGGAAGAATCCTAGGCTATCTTCATTTATCGGGACTTCATTTTTTCGGCAATGCTCTTTTCCTCTGCAAAGAACATTTCTACGTTTCTCTTTGCACGAAGAAGCTCCTGCATTTCTTCTTTCGCTTTGCGGTAGTCCGGGTAGCGTACTTTCTTTTCTGTCAGCAGCTTGGAATATTCCGCATCCAACTCCTTGACCTTGGGGAGTTTTTTCAAGTTGGCTTCATCAAACGCCGCTTTCGCTGCCTTGTGCAACGTGATCTCCGTGCGGTGCGTTTCCAGAAAGCGCTTGCTGTATCCGGTCTTACGGTAGGCATCGTAGACCGGTCGCGTTTTGGCGTAGTTGGTGATATGCGCTTTCAGCACCGCAATTTCTGCCAGCCGATTTTCAGAGGCTTTAATGGAATCACCCAGTTCATGATAACGGGCAGTGGCAGCGTCCACACGCTCCTGCATTTCTTCGATGCTGCCGATTTTATTTTCCTGCAAAAAAATCAGGGTCTTGGACATCTCTTTCAAATTGTAGCGTTTCGCCCACCGTGCATAGCCTTCGCTTTTGCCCTCGGAGAGCTTTGCCTGAATGTCCACCAACAGATGGAATGGTTGCTCTTTCGGTGGTTGCTTCTGATGCGGGCGGTGTTCGGCTTCTCCGGCGATGACCGCCTTAATTTCATCTTCGCTGTATCCTGCGCCCAAAGTGCGAAAACGGATGAAGCGTTTCTGCCGTGCGCCTTTGACCGAAGTGTGTTTTCCTCGTTTGATTTCATAGCCTTGCTGTTCCAGCTTTTGAAGAAAGGATTCAAAGTCTACAGATTTTTCGTTCAGCAGGATGTTGTCGATTACGGCACACAGCTTATCCCGATTGCTTTCTCTGGGTGGATAAAGGGTGCGTTTCTGCCGCTCCCGATACGGCTTGATTTCAATGACGGACAGCTGGTGTTCCAGACAAATCAAATCGCTCAACCGCTGTACCGCCAGCCCGGACAATAAAAAATCCCGGAATTTCCGGGTGCTGTCCAGCGCAGTGGAGTTGTAAATAATATGATTGTGAATGTGTTCCCGGTCAGTATGCGTTGCGACAATAAACGCATACTTGCCTTTTGTAAACCGCATGGCCAGTTCATAGCCCACCTTATTAGCTTCCTCGGCGGTGATCTCACCGGGCTTGAAGGACTGTCGAATCTGATAAGCAATCACATCATTTTTTTGTCTGCGCCCAGTCATCAGTTCATACTGGCGTTTGGAGAGCATAAATTCTTCGTCTGCGGTCAAGGGGCTGCACTCATAGCTGCTGACCAACTCTCCCTTGTTCGTTTTGTCAGGATTCTGCGCATAGTCCGTGCGGCTTTTCAGGCAGGCCGCAACCGACTTTCCTTTGTTTTTGTGCAGCGCAATCAAACGTGTTGCAGCCAGCGCCATCACCCCCCTATTGCAAAGAAAAATGCCGCCCGGAGGCGGCAACTGAATTATTCTTCTAGTTGTTTATAGTCTGCTGCACCTGCCAAATACATTGCCTTGTAACGGGCGCACTCCAACTCGTTGCAGATCTCATCTAAGGCGAGGTATTGCTTCCATGCTTCTTGGCAGATGACGCTCTGCAGAGCTTTCTCAGCCGCTATTTTGGCTTTTTTCAGCCGCTGATAATTTTCGTTCTCACCCAGCATTTCAGAAAAAATCGTGCTGCTGTGCGCAGAATAGCAATCCTCCAATTTCTGGTTTTCCATAGCATCCCTCACAATCCGGCAACCCAGCCACTAAAACGCTCTGCTGCATCTGCAATCAAAGCGCCCATGAAAATCAACACAAAGCATCCAAACTCCGCCACCAGCAAGATCAAAAACTGCATCCACTCCCGGCAGTACAGCGTATAAAGGCCGCAGCCAAAAATATACAGCATGGGCAGAGCCAGCACAAACGCCGACAGGTTCAGCGTCCATTTCAGCATCAGCGCAAGGAAAGCAGTAATCAGCCAAAACGGGAAAACGATCATCTTAAAAACGAACCTCATATCAAGCACCTGCCTTTCAACTTTATTATAAAGGCATCTCCACACCCCTTGCAAGGATGTCACCCCTTATGTACCCCCGCAGTCCTCCAACTGCGGGGAAAAATCTTAGAGTTCTGCCAGCCGGGAAAGGATCTGCCGACCAATGTCGATCAGCTCATCCAGCCGTTGCCGCAGGTCCTCCATGTCGGCGGCGTAGACCCGACCATTTTCATTGGCGGCTTTGGCGTACTGGTTCAGGTTGTTGCTGCACATCTGCAAGAGATATGCCATCCGCCGCAGTTGCGGCAGGTCAAGGTTCAGGCAGTAGCCATCCAGAGCCATTTTTCGGATATAGGCACTCAGGCTGCGGATGCCCATGCCCAACATCTTCTCATAAATGCGGTTCTTCTCCGACTTTGTGGTTCTCAGGATGATGATCTCGTCCCGCTTTTCCCTCACCGGGCATCACCGTCCTTGTCGTAATAACTGCGGAAGGGCTTCACCGGCTCCGGCTTGTCGGATTTTTCTTCCAGCGCTGCCAGCACCGAGGGGCGGCGAGGTGCATCCTCCTGTTCCTCCTCGTCCTGTTCCGGCTCATGGTGCTTTTCGTCCACATCCAACTGGGCGTTTAATTCTGCAAGCCGTGCGGACTTTTCTGCCAGCTCGTCCTCCTGCGGGAAGGGCTTTTCCACCTCGATCTGCGCCGCCGCCTGCTGCTGATGCAGGGTGGTCAGCTCGTTCTCTGCGGCAGTGATGCGCTCCGGGAAGCTGTTCAACGAATTATCCAGCCGGATGATATTGCCCAGCGGGTCGTTGCCCAAGGGCACCGTGTACTTTCGCTGCCCCTTCAAAAGTGCCTGATACTCCGTGCGGAAAGCATCGAACCGCAGGGACAACTCGAATCCTCGGTAACTGCCGATGACTTTTTCTTCGGCGTTGGGCAACTCCGAACAGGCAAGCACCAGACGCTCGCCGGCGGTCTTTTTCTCGTCGTAGGCAACACCCTTAATGACCATGCCGCAAAACTCCTCCTTGCCCTGTGGGTGGGCGGCGGCAAGCTGTGCGTCCGCTTTCAACCCGGCAATGTGGGCGTTCGTTTCCTGAATGTCAGCCGGGAACTTCGTCAACAGCTTATCTTCCAAACGGAACTTCTGGCTCTGATGGTCGGCTTTCAGCACCTTCAGCTTTGCGACCTGCACATCCAAATCCATCTTCTCTTTGATGAGAGGATTGCCGGCACACAGAGCCTTGATTTCTGCATAAGACAATGCCTGTTCATCTACATCATCGCAGGAGCGAACCGGGGATTTAGAAGTCATAATTTGCGAGATGAAACGCTGTTTATTCTCAAGGGTCTGAAAGAGGTAGCTGTCAAATGTTCCTTCTGTGACGTAATTGAACACCTTGACTTCCTTATTCATATTGCCCTGACGGATGATGCGACCATTGCGCTGGGTCATGTCGCTGGGTTTCCAGCCAACATCCAAGTGATGCACCGCCACAAGCCGGGACTGCACGTTGGTGCCTGCTCCCATTTTTGCTGTACTTCCGAGCAAAACTCGCACATCGCCGGAGCGCACTTTGGAGAACAGCGCCGCCTTTTTCGCTTCGGTGTCGGCGTTGTGGATAAACTCGATTTCGTTTTCCGGCACACCGGCAGCAACCAGCTTTTTGCGAATGTCATCGTAGACATTGAAATTGCCATCGTTTTTCGGTGTCGAGAGGTCGCAGAACAAAAGCTGGGTCAACTTCTGGTCTTTGCCTTCCTCCCAGATCTTCAGCACGTTCTGAACGCATACGTTCAGCTTGCTGTTGGGGCCGTCCGGCAGCATGGGGTTCATCAGGCGAACGTCCAAGCCAATCTTGCGCCCGTCGTTGGTGACGCAGAGCATATTGTCCTCGGAGGCATCCACGGTGCCGGAATGGATGCGGGCGGCACGCTTGCTCAGTTCTTGCACCATTTCCTTTTGGATTTCCGAGGGTTTTGCTACCACGGTCTCAAACTTTGCTTCGGGCACAGGCAGATGAAGCTGGTCGGAAGTTTTAATGTCCGCAACCTCCTTGAACATGGACATCAGTTCCGGCAGATTGAAAAACTTGGCAAATCTCGTCCTCGCCCGATAGCCTGTACCTTCCGGTGCAAGCTCGATGGCGGTGGTGGTCTCGCCAAAGGTGGATGCCCAGCAGTCGAAGTGGGTCAGCTTTTTCTGCTGCAAGGTGCTGTACTGCAAATACCGCATGACCGTGTACAACTCGGTCATGGAATTGCTCACGGGCGTGCCCGTGGCGAACACCACGCCCCGCCCGCCGGTGATCTCATCCAGATAGCGGCACTTGCCGAACATATCGCTGGATTTCTGGGCTTCGCTGGTGGATAATCCTGCGACATTCCGCATTTTTGTGGTCAAAAAGAATGTGCAGCACCTCTGCGGCTGCGAAGCAGTCCGCAGAGTAGTCTGCTTTGTTGTGATAGGTAACTTTTTGAAGTAATCTCCAAGTTTTCCCCCACCTCACGCCGGGCGTGCACCTTTCAGCGCACCCGGCGTACCATCAAATCGATTTACTTTCTTCCTTCAGATTTCAACACTTTGCGTCCTCACGGACATAAAGTGGCTGTAAATTTCACAGTTTAAGTTTTTCGCGGTATTTCATGATTTTGCCTACCGTCTTTGCATCAAGCTCAGGCGGTATTGGACTGTTGTGAACCATGCGGTGGCATGGTTCACACAGCCAAACCAGATTTGGTACTTTATTGATTCTATCAAGTGGAAGCTTGTTTTTAACGTGGTGACAATGCTTTTGAAGCATGGGTGAGAAGGCATTTCCACAGCATTTACATTTTCCTTTGTCCCTGCTGTAAGCATACTCCCGGTTCATATAATACTCAAAATTCATCCTTCCCTTTGCGTATGCTGACATTGCAATATCGTTCGGGGAGTTAACGGATGGACGGTCACATGGCAGTGGCTTGTGCTTAGCACGATAGCTCACATACCGTCTGCGCCCTTCCACTGTATACGGCGTCATTTTCTGGTCAAATGGCTTGGGTTCATAGTGACTATGCGTGATGAACGCATAAGTTATACCAAACCATTTTCCTTCGACCCATACCGCAAATGTCTTACTGTCGTAGCCCTTGTGTCGGTCAGGAAGATTGCAAAGCACCTTCAGCGGCACCTGCATGGAGTTGTACCGTTTGGGGTACAGCTTTTTCCATACAGCCAGTGCAGCGTTGTTTACTCTGCGGTCTATCGCATGGTAGGCACGAGAGCAGATGGATGTCTGCAAGTACTGTGCCATACCCATAATGACAGAGTTGACGTACTGAATTTGCGCAGCCTGCACATTGACTTTTTGACAAAGTTCTATGCGGTGCACTTCTTCGAGCAGTTTCTTAATCTTCTTTCCTAACCGTTCCATATCCGGCAGCGGCTTTCCAACCAGATGTTTCGTCCATGTTGCCGGGTCAGGAGTTTTCCGTTTTCGTTCGGCCTTTACCACAAAGCCAAGAAAGTGTATACCGTTTGTCCGCAGGTCTGTTACATAGGTCTTCTCCTGCGACAGTTCAAGTTTCATTCTGTTCCGAAAATATTTTGTCAAGACACGTTTCAAGCGGAGTGCTTCCTTCTCCGTTGACGTCAGAATCACCCAATCATCGGCGTAGCGATAATTGTACTTTGGCGTTACACCAGCCCATTTCAAACGCCTTGTGTCGTTGCCTTTATGCTTGCACTGTCTGTGCGGCTCCATATACATACGACCAACATACCAATCGAAATCGTTGAGATAAACATTGGATAAAAGTGGTGAAAGGATTCCGCCCTGCGGTGTACCGAGCTCTGTTGCATGAAACAAGTCATTTTCCATATATCCAGCTTTTAGCATCTGACTGATAATTTTCAGTACACGCTTGTCATGGATACCGATTCTCCAGAGTTTTTGGAGCAGCAGGCGGTGATTGATATTGTCGAAGCATCCCTTGATGTCACCCTCAATGGCCCACACGGGTTGATCGGGCGATTTACATCCAGCATTTATGACATTGATGATACCCCGGATTGCATGTTTCTGTGCCCGATAGGGGCGAAAGCCGTAGCTTTGCGGATAAAATCTCGCTTCACAGATCGGCTCGATAATGATACGCACGCACTCCTGTATGATCCTGTCCAATACAGTGGGGATACCCAGCGGTCTTTTCTTGCCGTTACTCTTTTCGATATATTCACGGCGGGCTGGTTTGGGGCGGTAGTTGCGAAAACTCGATTGAATCAATAAAATAAGCTCATCTTTGGGCATTTGAAGGTATTTGTCCATTTTCATCTTATCCACGCCAGCAGTTCTGCTGCCTTTGTTGGACTTGATATTGTGGACGGCGGTTACAATGGTCACTTCATTTGCCATCGCTTCCACCAGACCGGTGAACGATACTCCTTGACCGGACTTCTCATAGAGAAAGTCCTGAATCTTTTTAAGTTCCGTTTCCGTTGAAAATCTGACGTTCAAATGCACAAGGTTTTCACCTCGCAGTTCGTCACCCATCTTTCAGGGAGTTATAGGATTTTCGTTTTGTGAAATTTACAAATCGATTTGACTCGTATCCTTCGCCATGGAATATTTCAATTCCGTTTGACTGGCATTACCCAGCCCAGACTACTATGATACGGCTGACTTCCTGTCGCTTTCACTGCACTGTAACGCTCCAACAACAGGCTCTCAAACGTTCCTTAATCTCTATCCTTATTCTGAAACCCGTAGGCCGCTACCTTACACCGGGAAAATCTAACCATGCTTTGAACCACAGTTGCTGCATGATTCCTGATGGGGATTTCATCCCACAGGGCGTGTGCAGAAAAACCAGCCACACACACTTTTTCCAAGGGTCACCCTTTCGGATGTCGTTCGCTCTTACGATGCTGCATAGCTTTCCCTGACGGATAGCCATAGGTTTCGGAAGCCCGCACCATTATTATCCATGCCTCTTTGCAGAGGTTTAGGTTTTCAGGTTACGCCTTCACCACGCTCTGTACAATGCACACTTACAGGTGGCAACGCACAGTGGAGTATTAGCTCTCGTACTGTCTTGAATTTTGACCTATTCTCTGGAACTTTGTTCCTCGACATTGGTTCTGTACGGCAGAGGAATTTCACCCCTGATTTTGAGATTAAAGTTCTCTGTGATATTTTCTTATTGCTAAGTGCAATCACATGGTGCTTTTCGTCCTTGCTGTCAACAAGGGCTTATGCACAACGTTTCGCACGGTTCTTGTAAAAATGCGACTCGTCCACAAAAAGCCTGTCAACGCCCAGTTGCTCAAAGGTAATCACATCGTCCTTGCGCTCATCGGAGCGCAATTTTTCCAGCTTAGTTTCCAGCGTTTTCCGGGTCTTTTCCATCTGCTTAATAGAGAAGTTCTCGCCTGCATGGGCTTTCAGTTCGTTGATGGCGGCTAGGGTCTCGTCGATTTGCTCTTGAATAATGCGCTCCTGCCGTTCAAAGGACAGCGGTATGCGCTCAAACTGGCTGTGCCCGATGATGACGGCATCGTAGTCGCCGGTGGCGATGCGGGCACAGAATTTTTTACGATTGGCGGTCTCAAAGTCCTTGCGCCGTGCTACCAGCAGCTTGGCATTGGGGTAGAGGTTCAGGAACTCGCTTGCCCACTGCTCCGTCAGGTGATTGGGCACAACAAACAGCGATTTCTGGCACAGCCCCAGCCGTTTTGCTTCCATGGCAGACGCCGCCATTTCGTAAGTTTTTCCGGCACCAACTTCGTGTGCAAGCAACGTATTACCGCCATAAAGCACATGAGCAATGGCGTTGCGCTGGTGCTCCCGGAGGGTGATCTCCGGGTTCATGCCGACAAAGTGAATGTGGGAACCATCGTATTCACGGGGGCGGGTAGAGTTGAACAGCTCGTTGTACTGTTTCACCAGCGCAATGCGCCGCTGAGGGTCTTGCCAGACCCAGTTGGCGAAAGCATCCTTGATGACCTGCTGTTTCTGCTGCGCCAGCATGGTCTCCCGCTTGTTCAGCACACGCTTGGGCTTGCCCTCGGCATCCTCGATGGTGTCGTAGATGCGGACATCTTTCAGGTTCAGCGTTTCTTCCAGAATCTTGTAGGCGTTGGCTCTGCTGGTGCCGTAGGTCTCGGAGGAGATAATATCACTCCGCCCGGTGGCAGTTTTGCCCTCCACACGCCACTCGGCGGTATACGGAGAATATCTCACCTTGACCGCATGGCGCAGATAGTAGGGGATCTGGAAGGTCTCGGTCATAAACTTCTGGATAATGTCCGGGTTCAGCCATGTTGCACCCAGACGCACATCAATTTCAGATGCTTCCAGTTCTCTGGGCTGTGCCTTGGTCAGCACATCCACGTTGACAGCAAATTCCGGGTTGGTCTCTGCCGCAAACTGCGCCATCCGCAGCTTTGCCCGGACATCGCCGGACAGGTACTCGTCTGCCATCTGCCAGCCTGCTTCCGGGTCGGTGGGGTCGGCGGCAGGGTCTTTGAAGATCACGCCGGACAGTTCGGTGGTGATGCGCCCATACTCGCCGGGCGTACCCAGCAATTCTGCCATATAGGGTAAATCCACCTTGCCGTGTTCCCCGATGGACACCGCCAACGCTTCGCTGGGGGTATCCACGCTGGTGACAACACGCTCTGGCCGAATCGTCCGCTTCGTGAACATATCTGCCTTGGACTTGAGATTTTTATTCTCGTCCAGATTCTCCAGTGAGCAGAGCAGATAGTAGGAAGAATCCTGCTCAAACAGCCGCCCGTTTTTGCGGTCGTTCAGCAGACCGTATTTTGCGGTAAAGGCATCGTAGGCGGCGTTCAAATGCTCCTGCGTTGCCTTGATGTCCTCGTCCGGGTAGTCGTTCAACTGCTGGTCAATCAGGTCGTTGACGATCTGCCGCAGCTCTACCATGCCGGTGACACGCCCCTTGGCGGTGTCGGACAGTTCCACCTGTGTCATCACGGAATTTTCCCGGTAGAAAACTTCGCCGTCCACTACGGTATAGGAGAAGTTCTTGACCTCCGGGTCAGCTGGGAGAATGTGCTTCTCATTTTCGGCATCCGCAATATCTGGTGTTTCCACCTCAACTTCGGCGTATTGCCCCTCGATGTGCTGCACCGCTTCTGCAAGCTGGTCGGCAAGGCTGATGCCCTCAAGGGGTGCAACCGTCAGTTCCTCTCGTCCGTACTGGGTGCTTTCGGTAGAGAGTACGCCCAGAACCATCTCCGGGTGGTCCACAAAATACTGGTTGATGGCAAAGCCATCCTCGGTCTTGCCCAACTGCACCCAGTCCGGCTCATGGTCAATGGGGCGGTCACGTTTTTGCAAAAAGATAATGTCGCTGACAACATCCGTGCCAGCATTGGCGCGAAACGCATTATTCGGCAGACGGATGGCACCCAGCAAATCAGCACGCTCTGCCATGTGTTTGCGGGCGGTGCTGTCCTTGCTGTCCATGGTATAACGAGAAGTCACAAACGCCACAATGCCGCCCGGACGCACTTGGTCGATGGCTTTCGCAAAGAAATAATTGTGGATCGAAAATCCCAACTTGTTGTACGCCTTGTCGTTGACCTTGTACTGACCAAAGGGCACGTTGCCCACAGCGAGGTCATAAAAATCACGACGGTCGGTGGTCTCAAAACCGGCTACGGTAATGTCTGCCTGCGGGTACAGCTTTTGGGCGATGCGCCCGGTGATGCTGTCCAGTTCCACACCATATAGGCGACTGCCCGCCATGCTATCCGGCAGCATTCCAAAGAAGTTGCCTACACCCATGGACGGTTCCAGAATGTTACCACTGCGGAAACCCATGTGCTCCACGGCATTGTAAATGCCACGGATCACGGTGGGGCTGGTATAGTGGGCGTTCAGAGTAGAAGCGCGAGCGGCGGTGTACTCATCTTCGGAGAGCAGCCCTTTCAGTTCGGCGTACTCTTTTGCCCAACTATCTTTGCTGGGGTCAAAGGCATCTGCCAGACCGCCCCAGCCCACATATTGCGAAAGCACCTGCTGCTCCTCGGCGGTGGCACCACGATGCTCCTGCTCTAGCTTAAACAGGGTTCGGATGGCTTCGATGTTCCGGGCATATTTCTGCTTTGCACCACCCTCGCCCAGATGGTCGTCCGTGATGTGGAAGTTCCCGGCAGGCTCCGGCATAGGTTCAGCATTCAGGGCTTCATCCAAGGCTGCGGCATCCGGGAAGGTCTGCACTTTTCCGTCCATCACGGCAGAGATGGGCAGTTCGTCCAGTTCTTCGTCCGTCAGCTCCGGCATGACCTGCCGCAGACCGTCCTCGAATTGTTGTTTATTGATTACTTCGTTATCCCACGACTGTCCCTGTGCGCTGGTGTCAATGCGAACATCCGTTTCGCCTACATAGCCGATTTTGCCTTCGATGGTTCGGGTAGGAAGGTCAACGATAACATCGTCCCCGACCTTATAATCAACGGCCTTTTCGGGAGCAGCGTCAAGGGCCTCGTCCTGCTGTTCGTACAATTCCCGGACAACAGATAGCGGTTCTTCCCGAAAAATTGGCATCCGCAGGTCGGCCAGTGCTATATCCTGCAAGGAAACCTTGCCCTTATCAAAATCCACTCCGTCAATCCGAAATTTCCGGCCATCCATATTGATGATGGAGCCGATGGGCAGATAGTCCTCTTTGCGCAGATGTTTAGTCTGGCGATGAGTCCCATCTTCGTTCAATCCGGCAAGGTAAACATCATTGCCCGCAGACCACAATTCTTTTGACTTTCTTGCCCATAAGCTAGGTGGAAAGCCTGTGACCTGAACTTCGCCCAGT
>SKED01000893.1_pt1 | contig 29889 bp, 28 predicted proteins | sample 4826651 | NCBI WGS metagenome assembly SKED01 (sample SAMN11008818, study PRJNA524170) | human gut metagenome | biome: Human fecal sample; material: Feces; isolation source: fecal sample from pouch patient p19 | host: Homo sapiens | place: Israel: Tel-Aviv | collected 2016-06-28 | reverse complement strand
TTCAAAGGGATGAAGAGGAGCGGGCCGGTGTCCGATGCAATAAAGTATCCATATCACGCCCTTATCCAACAAAAGTTTTTGCTTCATCACTCAGAATTCAAACATCTAAATACAAATTTATACCACAAAATTCATCTTCTGATCATCATACTGCACGGAAAATCCTTTTCCTTCGAGGTACTCTTCTACCACCTGATACATCTCATCATATCGGCCTTCACAGGCACAATTACCAAGTGGTTCGATCCAGAAGGATTGTCTTCCACAAGTGTCCCTGAGATGAATTCGGAAATTCAGACCTTTATCTTTAAGAATTCCATTTAATTCTATCACATCATTAAAAGATACATAACTCATTTTAATTCTCCTCTTCTTTACCTAATAAAATGTGTTGCAATTCGTTCTTCTTTCTCCGGAAGTCCAAACTTTTCTTTACCCAAGGCAATACTCTTCATAAGAAATGTCATGTTTCTGGCGAGGGCTCTCATAGTCTGCTTTCCTTCTCCATCCTGCTCTGCTTCTCCTGGTATTCTTCCATGAATACTATTCCAATACTGACTGGAAGCAACTGGCATTCCAGAAATTGTAAAGTATTTGTTTAACTCGTCAAATGTTGCTGAACATCCACCGCGCCTTGCACAGACAACACTTGCTCCTACTTTCATAGTCTTATCAAATGGTGTGCTGTAGAACAGGCGGTCAAGACAGGCGATCAATGTTGCATTTGCGGATGCATAATAGACTGGACTTGCGATAACCAGTCCGTCTGCTTTCTCGAATTTCAAAGCCAATTCGTTAACTACATCATCATAAACACATTTTTGCTTGGAAGCACATCCTCCACAGGCAACACATCCACGGACAGGTTTATTTCCAACAACTACTGTCTCTACTTCTACTCCATTTTCCTGAAAAATCTTTTCCATTTCTTTTAGTCCTACACTAGTATTTCCGTTTGCTCTTGGACTTCCATTAATCATAAGTACTCTTAATTTTTCTGCCATTGTTTCTCCTCCTACAAACATTATTGTCTTATCTTCAAAGTTCTCAGATACTCTTTTTGTTCCGGCGTGATCCGATAGCTTTCGATTGCCTTCTGGATTGTCTTATTATGTGTCCATACGTCCATCTTCTGTTCTTCTAGAAATGGAAGAACCTGATCATACTTTTTGGCAAGTGCTGTTGCGAAATACCATGCCCTGGCCATATTTACATAATACTCTTCTGAACGGATTGCGGCAACCTTCCCCGGATATTCTAACTTAAATTCTTCTTCCAGATAATAGCGCATCAGCATATTGATTCCAAATCGGATCGTATATATATACTCTGATTCCAGCCATCGATCTATCTTTTTGATATAAGAATTCAGATGATTCTTCACTGTTCTGACTGCCAGAAGATCACAGGTTGCCCAGTTATCTATATGGGGCAGAAAGCGCTCCAGTTCTTCTATACAGAGTTCATAATCTTTCATCTGCTCGATCAGAAGCCCATGCAGATTATTCTCTTCATAATATTGATGTGGCAGGATCTTAAGAAACTGCTTCGCCTCTTCTGTCTTCCCGAATTTCTTTGCATAAGTTCGAAGTACAGGAACTCTCACTCCTATCACTGATTCTTTCTCTACTGTTGGCATCAGTTTTGCGTGAAAATCCCGATATTTTAGATCCTGCATTGTAAAAAGGTCCTGCTGCACTTTTGGTATTACTTCTTTTGGAGTCATCTTTATTCACCTGCTTTCTGTTAATTTGCAGTATAACACACACTTTATGCCACTGCAAGTATATATAGAACAAATGTTCTTCTGTATTTTATTTCTTTTTTTTGCTATACTTATCTACGTACAAAGTTGCTGCTCACACCCACTATGAACAGTAACTAAAAATTCTCTGACTCTTTTGCTGTTACTGTTCACACTATATGTTATCAGCAACACAGATTTATCAGAGAATATAAGGGAGATAAAAATATGCTAACAGTAATGAAATTTGGCGGAAGCTCCGTGGCCGATTTGGAGCACATCCGCAACGTAGCAAACCGCTGTATCGCAAAGCAGCGCGAAGGCAGCCAGGTTGTTGTTGTCCTGTCTGCTATGGGAAAGACTACAGATAATCTGATTGCAACAGCAAAACAGATCACAGAGCAGCCTTCCCGCAGGGAATTAGATATGCTTCTCACAACCGGTGAACAGGTTTCTGTATCCTTAATGGCAATGACTCTGATTTCCATGGGCGTCAGTGCAGTGTCACTGAATGCATGGCAGGTTCCAATGCATACAACTTCAAATTATCAGAATGCACGATTCAAGAGAATTGATTCTGAGCGTATCCGTAAAGAGCTTGATGCGAACAAGATCGTCATCGTAACCGGATTCCAGGGAATCAATAAGTATGAAGATATCACAACTCTTGGCCGCGGCGGCTCTGACACAACAGCGGTTGCTCTTGCTGCTGAACTCCATGCCGATGTCTGTGAAATTTACACAGATGTAGACGGAGTATATACCGCCGATCCACGCGTTGTTCCAAACGCTCATAAAATGACTGAGATCACTTATGATGAGATGCTTGAGATGGCCTCTCTTGGTGCGAAAGTCCTTCACAGCAGATGTGTAGAAATTGCGAAAAAATACGGTGTAGAACTTCTGGTATGCTCTAGCTTAAACCACAATTCAGGAACAATTGTAAGGGAGAAAACAAAAATGGAAAAAATGTTAATCAGTGGTGTGGCAGCCGATAAAAATGTAGCCAAAATCCGTGTTGCCGGTCTCGGAAACGAGCCTAACAGCACATTCCGTCTTTTAAATCTTTTAGATAAGAATAAACTGAACATTGACGTCATGATCCAGTCTCTTGGTAAAGACGGTACAAAATCTGTATCCTTCACTGTTGCAAAATCAGACATGCTCCGTGTTTTGGATCTGTTAAATGAAAACAAAGACTATCTTGGCATTAAGAAACTGGATTCTGATGAAAATGTTGCCAAAGTTTCTGTCATTGGTGCCGGTATTCGTTCTCATTCAGGTGTTGCTGCGAAGATGTTCGGTGCACTCGCAAGTATTGATGTCAACACAGAGATGGTTACTACATCTGAGATTCGTATCACCGCTCTGATCGATGAAGCCTATGCAGATCTTGCAGTACGTAAACTGCATGAGACTTTCTTTGATTGATTCTTTATACAGAATAATTGACCAGCTACATAATTAACTTCATCAATTGCAAACTATAAGAATGTAATGTGAAAAGTAAGACAAAATCAAGCGACAGTAAGGATTAATAATTCCCTACTGCCGCTTGATTTTTATCTTATTTTCGTTCTGAATAATTACATTTGCTTTTTTATTTTTCACTGCACATTATGCTTCTTCCTCTAACGGCGCTTTTCCGCGCAAACGTCTGTAATAGAATCTTCCTTTCCCAAGAAGAATCGTAAGATAACGGAGTACCGGCTCTGTTGCAATCGCAAATACAACAAAAAGCATGATACACTTTGTTGTCATTCCGGTAATCGCAAACAGCTGATTCAAATAAATACTACAGAATAATAATCCTGCAATGCATCCGCCAAGAATCCCTGCACGAAGCTTATTCATCGGTGCACTGATCTTATAGAGGATCATAAATCCTACAATTGCCAGAAGCATCGTTGCTGCTGTTGAGATATCCTGCTCTCCTACTCCAAATGTCTTTCCAAAGACAACCAGTGCCCCAACCGCCAATGCATCTGTAAGTGCTGCCGGAAGTGCTTTCAGGAATACATTCGTCAGGAAATGTCCTTTAATGATATTCTTGTTCGGCTCAAGTGCAAGGAAGAATGCCGGAATGCCGATCGTAAACATACTGATCAATGATACCTGTGATGGTTCCAGTGGATACGTAAACATAAATACTACTGAGAACAGACTCAGTAAGAAGGAAAAGATATTCTTGACCAGGAACAGGCTTGCCGATCGCTGGATATTATTTACTACTCTTCTTCCTTCTAAAACAACCTGTGGCATACAGGAAAAGTCTGATTCCAGAAGTACAATCTGAGAAGCCTGTGCTGCCGCATCACTTCCGGATGCCATTGCAATACTACAATCTGCATCTTTCAGTGCAAGCACATCATTCACTCCATCCCCTGTCATTGCAACTGTTTTTCCGGCTTCTTTTAGTGCCTGAACAAACTGTCTCTTCTGATTTGGAGTCACACGTCCAAACACTGTCTTCTCAAGAATCGCTTTCTTAATATCTTCTTCCGTCTCAAGACTTGATGCATCCACATAATTCTCAGCATTTTTAATACCTGCTGTTTTTGCAACTTTGGAAACTGTAACCGGATTATCTCCGGAAATAACTTTCACTTCAACTCCCTGCTCTGCAAAGTACTGGAATGTTTCTTTTGCCGCCTCACGGATTGGATTCGCAAGTAAGATATAGCCCAACGGTGTTACTGGTTCTGTCAGTGCTTTTCCATCAATCTCCGCTGCATAAGTACCAAATACAAGAACACGGACACCTGTAGATGCAAGCTCTGTGATTTTTTCCTTATGTTGCTCGTAATCATCCAGAAGTACAAATTCCGGCGCTCCAAGAACATATGTCTTATCTTCAAATGTAGCACTGCTGTACTTTGTCGCAGATGAAAATCCTGTCTTGGAAATTGCTTTTGCGCCTGAAGAATGTGTGAAATATTCTTTCATTGCAGCCATTGTGATATTATCGTTTGTCATAGCTGAAACAAAATCTCCGACCATAAGACGAAGAGATCCCATCTTTTCCGTATCGTACTGCTCCGTTGGAATAAGTTCCTGTACTTTCATCGTATTTTCTGTGATCGTACCAGTCTTATCTACACAAAGTACATCAACACGCGCAAGTGTCTCAATACATTTCATATCATGAAGCAATACTTTCTGCTGTGCAAGCCGAATTGAACTGACAGCAAGTGCAACGCTTGCAAGAAGGTAAAGACCCTCCGGAATCATTCCGATCACAGCCGCTACCATTGACGTAACACTTGAATGGAATGATGCATTCTGGAATACCAGAGACTGTGCAACAAGTACGATTCCAATCGGAATGATTGCCACACCGACGCATTTAACCAATTTATCCAGCGAGCGGATCATCTCTGACTGCTCACCATTCTGCATTTCTTTTGCTTCCAGTGTAAGCTTTGAAATATACGAATCTTCACCGACTTTATCAAGTCTTGCATGACATTGACCGGAAATAATAAAACTTCCTGACATCAGCTGATCTCCGGCATGTTTTGTAATCTCATCAGACTCGCCTGTCAGCAGAGATTCATTTACCTGTACTTCACCTGCACAAACCTGTGCATCCGCACATACCTGCGCGCCGGCTTTAAATATGACAATATCATCAACTACCAACTCTTCTGCATCAATCAACGATCTTTTACCATCTCGCACTACAGTCGCTTTCGGTGCATTTAGCATGGTCAGATTATCCAGCACTTTTTTGGCACGCACTTCCTGTATAATACCGATCAACGTATTTGCAATAATAACCGGAAGAAAGGTCAGATCCCGGAAGGATCCAACCAGACATAACAAAATAGCCAGAACAAGAAAGATTAAGTTAAAGTAAGTAAATACATTCTCATGTACAATCTCTTTCGTTGTCTTCGACGGAGGATCGACTGCCCTGTTTACCCAGCCATGAAGTCTGTGCTCCTGCACCTGCTGTGCTGTCAATCCGACTTTATAATCCGGATTGTAACGGGTTGTCGGTATCCGCTTCTCTATTTCTTCTTCAATCTCTGTTTTCTTGTTTCTGCTTCCTGCCATCTGTTACTTCCCTTCTGCTTCTTCCAACGTCTCCGTTCTCGTCAAAATCTGCATAAATTCTTCTCCTGTAATTGTTTCTTTCTCATACAGGTATTTTGCAAGCTCATGAAGTTTCTTCTGGTTTTTCTCCAAAAGATCCATCGCTGTATCATATCCGTGTTTTACAGTATCTACAACCATCTGATCAATATCTGCTGCTGTCTGCGGTGAACAACTTAAACTGCTGTCTCCTCCCAGATATGGATTGTTCTGCGTCTCAAGAGCAACCATACCAAACCGGTCACTCATTCCATAACGCGTGATCATTGCTCTTGCAAGCTTTGTTGCCTGCTCGATATCATTCGATGCGCCTGTTGTGATAGAATTAAAAATCAGTTTTTCTGCACATCTTCCTCCGGTCAGTGTCGCGATCTTGTTGATCAGCTCTTCCTGTGTCATCAGATTACGTTCTTCTGACTCTACCTGCATTGTATATCCCAAAGCACCTGATGTACGCGGAATGATCGTAATCTTTGTAACCGGTGCTGAATTCGTCTGTAATGCTGCTACCAACGCATGACCGATTTCATGATAAGAAACAATTAATTTTTCCTTGGAAGAAAGTACCTGATTCTTCTTCTGATATCCGGCGATAACAGTTTCAATACTTTCTTCAAGATCTGCCTGCGTTACATATTTACGATTCTCTCTGACTGCGCGCAGTGCCGCTTCATTTACCATATTTGCAAGCTCTGCTCCTGATGCTCCTGATGCAGCTCTTGCGATTGCATTAAAGTCAATATCATCTCCAAGTCTTACTTTCTTCGCGTGAACTTTCAGAATCTCTTCACGCCCTTTAAGATCCGGAAGTTCCACCGGAATACGGCGGTCAAATCTTCCCGGACGGAGAAGTGCCGGATCAAGACTGTCCGGTCGGTTCGTTGCAGCAAGGATCACAACACCCTTAGATGCATCGAACCCATCCATCTCTGTCAGCAACTGGTTCAATGTCTGCTCACGCTCATCATTTCCACCATATCCTGCGTTATCTCTCTTTTTACCGATTGTATCAATCTCATCAATAAATACAATACAAGGTGCTTTTTCATTTGCCTGTTTGAAAAGATCACGTACTTTAGAAGCTCCCATGCCAACAAACATCTCTACAAATTCTGAACCGGAGATTGAGAAAAATGGTACATTTGCCTCTCCTGCAACTGCTTTTGCAAGCAAAGTTTTACCGGTTCCCGGAGGTCCTACAAGAAGTGCTCCTTTCGGACATACTGCACCGATCTCCGTATATTTCTGCGGGTTATGAAGAAAATCCACAATCTCTGTCAGCAGTTCCTTCGCTTCATCTTCTCCGGCTACATCCTGGAAAGTGATTCCTGTTGTAGATTCCACATAAACCTTCGCATTGCTCTTTCCGAACTGCATGAATGGATTTCCTGCTGCACCTCCACCCATCTTGGCCATCATCTTCTTTGCAAGCCACTGTCCTAATGCCCAGAAGATCAAAAGTGGTAAAATCCATACAAGGAAAAAGCTAAGAAGCGGATTCATCTCCTGCTGTGCGACTCTTCCGAATTCACATCCCGCATCTTCCAGACGATTTACCAGATTTGGATCATCAAACGTTGTTGTCTCATAATATTTCGGTTCCTCGCTATTATCTGTAAAATAAATAGTGTCTCCATTCAACTCTACTTTTGATACTTCTTTTCCCTCGACCATAGTAAGAAAAGTTCCATAATCGACTTCTTTCACCTTATTCTTTCCTAGAATATTCGGAAAAAGAAATGTGTTAAGAAGCACGAGAATAATCAAAGCAATCAAATAGTAAAAGATTAATGGCTTCTTTGGTTTCTCGACTTTCTTCATACTGTTGTTCCTCCTATTTTCTAAATTTTGCACGAATTGCCTTTATCGTCTGTATAATCGGAAGATTCAATGCTGCAAGACCATACACAGTAAGTAACTGCGATAATGTCAGTGTCTGCACTTTAAAGATGTTATGCAGTCCAGGGACAGTCACAACAAGCGTGATCAGAATCATTCCAATTACAAAAGCACCGATCAGGTAAATGTTATTAAAGACTCTTTTTGTAAATACAACCGGACGATTTGATTTACAGTTAAACCCATGGAACAATCTTGAACAGCAAAGTGTTGCAAATGCCATTGTACTTGCAAGTAGTGCATTACCGTCTTTGTATCCAATTGTAAATGCGATCATGACCGTCGTACAGATTGATAACCCTTCCAGTCCGATATTGATCAAAAAGTCTTTCGTCAAAATGGATTCATTTATCGGTCGTGGTTTTTCTTTCATCACATTTTTTGAATGTGGTTCCAATCCAAGAGCAATTGCTGGAAGACTGTCTGTCAGCAGATTAATGAACAACAGATGAACCGGTGCAAACGGTACCGGAAGTGCCATCAGTGAAGCATAAAGCACTGCCAGGATTGCTCCAAAATTTCCCGAAAGCAGAAACTGAATGGATGCTTTAATATTGCGATATACATTTCTTCCATTCTCTACTGCTTTAATAATCGTCGCAAAATTGTCATCTGTCAAAACCATTGCTGCAGCATCTTTTGACACTTCGCTTCCGGTAATTCCCATCGCCACTCCTATGTCTGCCTGTTTCAGTGCCGGAGCATCATTCACACCATCCCCGGTCATGGATACAATGTTTCCTTTCTCCTGCCATGCACGCACGATACGGATCTTGTGCTCAGGAGAAACTCTTGCATAAACAGAAATCCCTTCAACAAAGTCTTTCAGTTCTTCATCAGACATTTTGTCAATCTCTGCACCCTCACAGGCTTCGGATTCATTTTCAAGAATTCCAATTCTCTTTGCAATGGCAGCAGCTGTCACCTTATGATCTCCTGTAATCATGATCGGACGGATTCCTGCGCATTTGCACTCTTCTACAGCAGCTTTTGACTCTTCTCTCGGCGGATCCATCATTGCGATCAGTCCCAGGAATATCAGATGCTCTTCATCCTCCAGCGTAAGTTCCGTCTCATCTGATACTTCTTTATAAGCAAATGCAAGAACTCGTAATCCCTCTCTTGAGTATTTCTGATTCTGCTCTTCGATTACTCTTCTTGTCTCTTCTGTGATCTCATAAGTCTCCCCTTTCATCTCAACCCAGTCTGTCCGGTTCAAAAGAACATCAACTGCTCCTTTGACAATCATCGTTGGCACTCCGTTTAATGAATGCTTTGTTGCCATCATCTTACGGTCGCTATCGAATGGATTCTCACTTTCTCTTGGATACTTTACTCTGACTTCTTCCGGGTCAAGACCAAGACTGCTTCCTAAATTAATCAGTGCTGTCTCTGTCGGGTCTCCGATCTCTACACCATCAATATTCGTAGAGTCATTACAAAGAATACTGCTGATAAGGAGTCTGCTCTGAGACGGATTCTGGAGATCGATCTTGTCTGTGGAAACGCTCTGGCCATCTACATAATAATGTTCTACTGTCATCTTATTCTGTGTCAGGGTTCCGGTTTTATCTGAACAGATAATGGATACACTTCCCAAGCCTTCCACTGCCTGCAGCTTTCGAACAATTGCATGCTCTTTCGCCATTTTCTGCGTTCCAAAAGAAAGAACAATTGTAACGATTGAACTCAATGCTTCCGGAATTGCTGCAACGGCAAGCGCAACTGCAAAAAGAAATGCATTTCCAATATTCTCACCGCGAAAAACACTGATTCCAAACAAAATCGCACAGAATACAAGAATTAAAATTGATAATTTCTGCCCAAACTGATCCAGATTCACCTGCAATGGAGTCTTCTTCTCAGAGGTAGTCTTCAGAAGACTTGCAATTTTACCAACTTCTGTATTCATACCAATCTCTGTAACTACAAAAGATCCTCTTCCATACGTAAGAAAGCTTCCGGAATATACCATATTAATACGGTCTCCAAGAGGAACTTCGTCCTGTTCAATCACATCTGTCGTCTTCTCGACACCAAGACTCTCTCCCGTCAATGCACTTTCATCAACCTTCATGCTCGCACATTCCAGAATACGTCCATCTGCAGGAATATAGTCTCCCGCCTCTAACATAATAATGTCTCCAACAGTAACTTCTGCAGACGGAATCGGGACAACCACTCCATCACGAAGAACTTTTGCTTCCGGACCGGATAATTTCTTCAGACTTGCCAGAGATGCCTCTGCCTTTACTGTCTGCACAGTTCCCAGAATTGCATTCATTGTGATCACGATAACAATAACAGCTGCGCTCTCAATATCTCCCATAAATCCCGACGCGATTGCTGCTATAATAAGGATGATCACCAGAAAATCTTTATATTGCTCCAGAAAAATCTGAACTGTTGTCTTCTTTTTTCCTTCCGTCAGTTCATTCGGTCCGTATTTCTTTTGATTTTCACTGACCTGTTCTTTTGTTAATGGTTCTTCCGAGCCATTCACTTCTCTTAAAACTTCTTCTCCCGATAATTGATAATATGCTTTCACTGCCCTTCCTCCTAACTGGTTATTGGTTATTGTTCACTCTTCCTTTGTGACCCATAATCCTGATTCATCTGCAGTGCGAATAAAAAAAGAGACAATTATTGCACCGCTTTTTACATGCAATAAAAGTCTCACTATTTCATCACGATCCGGATGGACTTCTTCCATCGTATTGACGGCTCGCAAACGCTACTTAAAGCGCCAGTTACTCCCTTTTATTAAAATAAACTATACTCATTTTTCCTGATAATGTCAATAAACTTTATTTTCTTTTTAGGAAATTATCCATTTTTTCTCTTGCAGCTCTCGTTTCATCCGCCATCAGTTTATTTCCTATTTTCCGATAATGGTGTACTGAATATATGGAGGTATGTCCCAGTAACTTGGCTATCATCCAGTCATCCACGTGCATTTCTGTCAATTTCTTTCCATAGCAGTGTCTAAAGATATGAGTTCCAAACTTCAGAAATTCACCATTATCATCCCGGATATCTTCTTGGCGTATCATTTTCATAATCTGATTTTGAATCATGCTATATTGATAGGGTTTAGTCGGATCATCTTTTTTTACAAAAATATAAGTTGTTTCTCCATACCGTTCCTTTGTATAATCAATTGCTTTCATAATCAGTTGTGCCACTTCTTCACTGATGGATTTTTCATAAGTGACTGACTTTACCTGGTCAATCCTTATAAAATATCGGTTGTTCCGCATGCTTAAGCAATCCGTTTTTAATGTCAGCGTGTCTGAAATTCTCGTTCCCAGCAACTGGTGGATAATCAATGCCCTGCATATCTGCTCATCCATTTTGAAAATGTGTTCGTTTAATCTTTTGATTTCCGCATCTGAATAAAATTTAAATACATGTCTTGGTGTGCTTGGGAAGTCATTACTCAGAAATAATTCGCTCATGCACTGCCGTTCATATAAATTCCCAACATCTTCTATCACCCTTCGCAGTGCATACAAGTCAGATCTGTAATTTTTCCGTTCATGCACTTCCGTTTTCAGATATATTAGATATTCTTCTATATGCATCCGTTCCAAATCTTGTAGCGATTGAATATCCCGATATTTCTGTTTAAGAAATTTTGAAAACCGCTTTACAGCTGTCATTTCACTGTGGATTGTTCCTAATGGGGAGTATTTCAAATGCATAAAAATCACTTTTTTTACTTCTTCCCGGATATCAGGTTGTACAATTCCAGTAAAATTAAGCGTTTCCGTATTCTTGATCGGATTTCCATGAATAGGAAAATCAAAATTTTTAAGCGTCCATATATCTTTTTCCTGCTCGTCTCGGTCATCCTCTTCTTCCAAAAATTTCAAGATTTTCTTCATATGCTTTACAATGCTAGGCGTTTCAATTCCTACCTTGTCATATGCTGGCCGATATTTTTTACTTGATAAGGCATACCCTTTTTCCAACATCCATCCTTTTAACATGCGGATGATTTTTTCCTCTTTCCCATATAAATTCTTCCAACCTTCCAGCGATCTCTTCAGATGGCAACCCTTCCAGATTAAAATACCGTTCTGGTTTGATACGCATTTTCTGAAGCTGCTCTTCGGATGCTGATTTGTAACAATCCATCTCATATATGTAAATTCTTTTTTTCATTTTCTATCACCACGTTTCTTAACTTTAATGGTAGAAGCTAAATCATTTTCCGATTTCTTAAAGTAAGTATCACTTGCTTTTTCAATTCTTCTTGGCATGAAGTCCACATACTGTTTTGTCATCTCTTCGGAAAAGTGTCCTAAATAATCCCGGATTGTCTGTATAGAAACATCCTCATCATAAAATTGGGTTGCCAACGTATGTCTATAATCATGGGTTTTGAAGATATAACTGCCATCTACAATTTCATTCTTATCGCAGTATTGCTGAAACTCTTGTCGGAATGTTGTCCCCCTGTACGCTCCACCATCCTTCCCTTTAAAGATATAATCTTTCGGACGAATATGTTCCATCTCTATATATCTACGCATGATTCTATACAACACAATCCGGATATTTGCTTTTGCACTACAGGTAGACAATATGATTTCATTTCCCTTATTGTCTCCAGCGTTCCCTTTTTCTATCTGATAAATTTCACTATCTGCCGGCACCTGTTCACAAACTGTAATCTGATATTTCAGAGTCCTTCCACGCGACAAGTAAACCTCCATATCCATGTGTTCCTAAAAAAATCAATGTCCTGATAATTTTTCAGTACACGAAACATACTTCCATCTTTCATATTACGTCCATAAATTATATTCTTACGATCCGAGCAATCCCGTTCGTTCCGGTAATCTAAAAACTACATCTTTCCCTCTCACTACTGGATATTTCAGCACCCCAGGGATCCTAAGCAATACTACGATGTCCGGATTGATCGCCTGCAAAGCCGCAAAATCCACTGTTACAGTTGTTTGTATGTAGATTTTATATCTTCTGGCTCTTTTGCATTCTTTTTTTTACCTACGAATCTCCAACCAAAAAGGCAGCAGCATATCAAAACTAATATACTGCCGCCCACACGTTCCTATTTACTTAAATCTCAGTAATCCTATAACTTTACATTTATATGCTGTTTCAAATGAACACATCTTTTTGCAACGTCTGCACTATTTTTCAAACACACGTCTCTTTTTATTACTCAATAAACTTTATACTCTTGGTGTCACTTTCATTTCATTCGTATTTTCTTTTGGCCACACAATTTCTTGTTCCTTTGGAAGAAACTGCTTCATTATCTTTTCTATTTTAGACTCTTCTACATAAAAACAAATAGTTTTATTCTTTTCAGCAGAAACTTCCTTCAATTCCGGAAAAATCTTAAAAATTTCTGCATCAGAAGAAATATCCGCCACGTGTATTTGCATTGCGTAAATATTAAAATCCTGATAATATAGAACCTCCATGGAAGGGAGATTATTTACTATCAGAAATTCTTCTGTAATGGATTCTGTTTCTTCATTTTTACCGTACAAATGATACTTTTCAAAATCCATTTCTGAAACTTCACCTATAATTTTTTTAGTATCCACATCAATCATAATTCCGATTTTGGGCAAAGGCTCTCCAGAACTTTTCCGATACCCTATTTTTTCTAAAATAACGCAGACACAGTTTTTTTGCTGATATAAACATGGTACTAGCTGTTCTTCTGCAATCTGATAATCCTGAAGATACTCTTTCAAAATTCTTTTACAGTCCATTTTCTTTTGAACAGTTCCCCTATATCATAAAACATAAGTTTACAGGTTTCTAATTCTGTATATCGTTCAATGTAGGTTTTGAATTCATTTTGAGTCTCGATTTCAATATCTACAACATACTTTCCTGGAAATATAAAGGGAACCATATCTCTATCTACATCCTTAGGCATAAAATAGGACCATTCGCTATTTTCATTGTAACTATTCCATTCTTGTCCAGTCTTCTTTGTAGAGCAACTCGACAGCAGAAAAGCAAACACAAGAGTCAATGCTGTAAATTTTATTCTATTTTTTAACATTTTTTCTTATCTTTTCTCTGCAACTCAATCTGATGTTTCATCAGTTCTAAAGTCTGTTCCACTAATTTTTCAGAAGGTTTATTCTTATCCATTCTTTCTTTATATTTTTCTACCCAGTTCTCTGTATTCTCCATCACTATCACCTTCCCATCTAATTAACATCATAGTACACATATCCGTTTTCATCTTTTGCATTTTTCAAAACTCTTGCCATTTCAAATAAAAGTCCAAACGTATATGTGAATGATTCTGAATTATTTTTTAAATTTTTAATATTTACTTTTTTATTTGTTTCTTTGTTCACATATTTTTTTCCATCAAATCTATATTTTTCAAGAACTTCTGAAATATCAATAACTGTATTTACAATTATTTCTCCTTCGTTATAGACAATGGCCGCATTCACAGAATGATTTCCATTATCAACGACTACCAGCCCTAATGGTTCTATTAAGAATGCATGAATATTATATGCAAATGATATCCCATTAAAAGGATTCTTATTTATCTCTCCCAATCCCATCAATCCATCAATCATACGAGAATGGTTCCAAACACATGATATAATGGGAGTATTTTGAACCTTTAAATGTATGTTACATTTTTGCCAAAAATCAAACGACAAGTCTAGTAAAAAACTATTCAAAATAGCCCGCATATAGCCTATTCCCTGGTAATTCCGATCATTATACATACATTTCGTAAACAATTCACTCTGTATAGAATTTGCCATAAATTTAATTACTGAACGCACAGATTCCTTTTTGCCTTCATCTACCAATTTTTTAAAATCTTCGATGAATATCTGTGTATTCTCCTCAATTGTAACCCCTTGTTGTTTTTTCTTCTGTTTTTTAAAAAGCATATTATCTCCTGTGACATTGTTCATTACTTTTTTAATATTATATCGGAAAATTTTACTGTTTACACATATCATTTATAAGTTGTATTTTTTCGGTAGGAATATTGTATATCCTAGAAAATTCATTAATGGTCCAATTATTATAGACTAGAAAACTTCTAGTTACATATACATCTGAATTTGATTCCTTAATTAAGTGATAAATACTCAATTTATCATGACAATTAAAACTATAAGAAGGCGTGTTCTTCAAATTTCCATTTATTATTTTCGTATCATATTGTTCTTTTATATTCTTCATTTCGTTCGTATAAACTGTTATATTGCTTATATATTCTTTTCTTCCTTTTTTCTTTGTACAAAAATATGGTTCAGTTAAACCAATATCATAAATCCCTCTTGGTGTTGTAGAAAGTGTAAAAATCAGCGTATTAATATCTTTATATAGTATGGTTTTTTTTCTAATACCATAAATCAACTTTTGTTCTAATAGTCTATATCTCCGCTGACTAAGAAAGAAATAAAAAACAACAAGACATATAATTAGAGTACCTATAAAAAATATTATTTTTTTAGGATATATTTTAAAATCAAATGAAAAAATAAGTTCACTTAAACAAAAAGAAAATAATGTACATATAATTATTCCTGATATAAAATCAAACAAATTGAAAAATTTGCTACCTCCCATGATATAATCATAACTTTTATTCATTATAGCATCCTCCCATCGTTATATCTAAAAGGAAATTGTCTACTATTCCAAAAAAATTATTTAACTGATTGCCAAAACTTTTCGTATAGTTTACCATTAACTCTTCAAGAATATTTTCATTTAATGTGCCAGCTTGTATCAACCCTCCAGGAAGGCTACACAACATTCCTAGTAATGCTGATTTTATACTATCTTCTCCAATCTGGCCCAAATTTTTATGATTATATCCATCTATCCTATCTAAACCCTCTGTAACAAAAGTACCCAATCCATTAGCTATACCACCAACAATAGTTCCAACAGGCCTAATACCCAAGCCACCCTGAATGCCACCACTTATAGCCCCTCCTATAAATCCATTTGCAAAATTTCCACCATTTTTAATATTAATAAAGCCATTTACTGTTCCTCCTATTGCTGCTCCAGAAGCAACTCCCATTAAAACTGTTCCGGCCACACCAGCTGTGTAAATTGATGCTACTGCAATTCCAGCAATTACTAAACTTGTTCCAACGACCTTAGCAATATCCTCTTTGTGATCTACTATCCATTGTCCAGCTTTCTTTCCAAATTTTTTTACATTATTGAGACTCTTAGTAATACCCTTTCCGATATCACTTAAACTAGGCCATTCACCATCTAAATCTACCAAGACCATCGGTGAATTAAAGCAGTAACTATAACGGTTCATACTGAACGGCAGATTCATAAAACCAGCAATCACATCCTGCCCTGCAAACCTGCCGTTCTCTGCCAGATATTCCCTTTCCTGGGCATAATACGTTCCCGCTGTCTCATCTCTTTGATAGCCCGTATATCCAAACGGCTGTATCTTCCCCTGGTTCTGATATAAATCTTCCCCAAAGACTCCATATCCATAGCTTTCCCTGAGGTTTCTGGCACTGTCCTCAATCCGAAGCGGGCTTCCCAGTTCGTCCTGAAGGTAATAGTTCCTTTCCCCATTCTCTTCATACGCTGCCACATTCCCGTCCCAGAAGTATCTCTGGCTCCGGTTTTCCTCTGTCCGCTCCAGAAGGTTATAATACTGCCTGGTCAGGTCCAGGGTATAGGTGATCTGCCGGCTGTTTCCGATTTCCATGCCGATCCTGCTTTGTGGGTCCAATTTCTCCAGCTTCTCTTTTGGAAGGACACCTTCCTGCTTTCCTATCCGGTGTCCCAGTCCGTTGTACTGGTATCTTGCCTGTTTTCCTGCCGCATCCACTGCTTCTTCCAGACGGTTGATGGCACCATAGACATACTGTTTTTTCCATGCCCCATTTTCTTGGATGCCGGTTAGGTTTCCTCTCTTATCGTAGCCGTACTCTTTCCAGACTTCTCTATGCTTTTCGCTCACCATCTGGTTGAGGATATTGTACTGGTACGAAGTCCTTTCGCCATTTTCTTCTTTCCATGTACGGTTTCCAAAGGCATCATATCCATACGCTGTCTGTATCTGTCCGTCCTTTTGGATTTCTGACAGTCTGCCCAATGCATCATACCCATAGCTGATGATCCGGCCTCCCTCTTTTAGTTCGAAAAGTCGTATCTGCTCATCATAGCCATAGTGCACGGTTTTTCCATCTGTATACAATTACATTCCTTCAGGATATATGATATTTTTCCCTTCTTTTTCCATTCGTTTCATAAAGTTAGAAAAATGCTCACACATTCCATCTACAAAAAAGGCTTTTTTCTTTCCCCCTTCCACATATATTTTCATTCCTCCTCTAGTCACTTTCCCATAACTAATATCAGAAAATTTCCAATGACGTTTAAAAATAAATGCTTTCACCACAGTAATATCATCACCATCTACAATGATATCCCATACCCCTTTTATAGGAGCTACCATGAGTAAAAAACCCGGAATTATTACAACTAATATAAAAATCACCATAATTGGTAATGGGATGTCCTGATTTTCTACTTGAGCAAAAACCAAGGCACCAATGACTATTATCATTACTATAGTTCCCAATCCTGCAAAATCTAGTGGAGCTCGTACGACAAATTTTTTCAATGCTCCTGTTTTTTTCCTACTTTTTTTTGCTAATAAGTCCATTATTCCCGTTACAATAAATGCTACAATAAGAATTCTTAAAAAAAGCATACTCTTTCCTCCTACTATTCTAGGCATAATACAGCTTCTAGTTCCTCGTTTGTAATAGTTTTTAGCATTTTATCTAAAATTTGGTTGGTATAATTTTTTATTTCATTTGTTTCCGTTACCCATTCCTCCCCTTGATTATAAATATCATTTAATATACGTTTAAGTTCCTCTTTTATATTTATTCCTGGCATATAACTTGATTGTAAATCTGTAACTTTATCAATTACTTCCATTCCAGATACTCCTATAAATCCATTCATATATGTACTAAATCTTGGTTTAACAATCTTGTTATTTTTCCAAGCATTTCTAGCACGTGTAATTTGACTTCTATAGTACCTATCAGATTTAAAAATTTTATTTCCCCACTTAGTACCTTTTATTTTCCCAAAATTTCCCTCTATTTCTTTGATACCGTCTGTCGTTTTTTCATTTAACCATTTTTTTGCCAATTGACGCTGTAATAAGTACCTGACACCTCATCTCTTTGGTAGCCCGTATAACCAAACGGCTGTATCTTCCCCTGGTTCTGGTACAAAAATGGTATTATTTTCTATTCTTTTTTAATTGATTGACATAATATGATTTTACTGGTATTTTTCGCCTTTCTATATCATCCATAAATTCGCTTTTATCAACGCCTCCATCAATAGTAAATAACTTTTCTCCATTTACATAAACCCGAATAGAACTTTTCTTTCTCTCACAATATGTAATATCTCCAAACTGAAAATTTTTCTTATTTCCAAAAGTTGAACGCCATATAATTTCATCTCCATTGACTTCTAATTTCCATACCATCATATTTACTGTACCAACTATGCCAACTAAAAAAAGAAGCCAAATACACATACAACAAATGTATCTTCTTGTTGTGCTATTCCCATAGCCATACAACAAGCAAAGAATATTGTACCTACAACAAACATTATTGCGAGTATTTTTTCGGTCTTTACAACATAATGTGTTTTTATAATCCCTTTTTTTTGTTCTTCTTCTCGTTCTTTCGCCTTCTTTTCTTGAAGTTTTATGATATATCCCAATACAACAAAAACAACAAGATATGGACCTACTTGTATAAACATTCTCAAAAACATGCGTATAAATTCATTCATCTCCATTATACCTCCTACGCTTCACATCGTTCAACATTATTTATTCCTTGTATAGTTCCCAATTCTAACATCAATACTTTTCCCATCATTTTCTTTCCAAAACTTTCATTTATGTCTTTGGCAGACTCCACCAATTTTTGCTTTAACCATTTTTTTCCTAGTTCATCTTGTAATATCTCAAGTTCCTTTACTTTTCTTGTTGCACGTTGATAACTTTGGCCTTTCATTCGCTTCTTTCCATATCCTGCCAAATGTAATTTTGCCTTATGCACATCATCATTAGTTTTTCTCAATTGTTCTTGGACAGTAGGTCCTTTCCCTTTAATTTTATATTTTCCAGCACCATAAGTTAAAGCATCAATACCTCCATCTATTACCACTGATCCCCAATTAACCTCACTCAATTTTTTATCGTCTGCATAAATTTGAGTTGCAACACTTGTCGCCGCTCCTGTAGCTCCTGTGGCAAGTACACCACCAACTATTCCTATTCCACTTCCTGCAATCCCACCTTTTATAGCCCCACCTATGGCATTTACAGCAACCTCTTTTAGATTTAACTTTCTATCCAAAATTATTTGTGTTGCAAGTGAAAATATTCCTGCTGTAGCAGCTCCAATAAAAGCTCCTGCAATAATTGTTGGAAATTCCCCATTGTAATCTGCATATATTAAAGAATTATTCCAACAATAACTATATCTATTAAGTGTTTCTGGATACTCAACAAAACCAACAATCAAATCCTGCTCTGCAAACCTTCCGTTCTCTGCGAGATATTCTCTCGCCTGGGCATAGTAGATTCCTGCTATCTCATCTCTTTGGTATCCCGTATAGCCAAACGGCTGCATCTCCCCCTGGTTCTGGTACAGGTCTTCCCCAAAGGCTCCATATCCATAGCTCTCTTTGATTGTTCCGGCACTGTCCTCAATCCGAAGCGGACTTCCCAGCTCATCCTGAAGGTAATAGTTCCTTTCCCCATTCTCCTCATACGCTGCCACGTTCCCATCCCAAAAGTATCTCTGGCTTTGGCTTTCTTCTGTCCGCTCCAGAAGGTTATAGTACTGTCTGGTCAGATCCAGGGTATAAGTAATCTGACGGCTGTTTCCAATCTCCATGCCGACTCTTCTCTGCGGGTCCAGCTTCTCCAGTTTTTCTTTTGGAAGGACACCCTCCTGCTTTCCTACCCGGTGTCCCAGCCCGTTATACTGGTATCTTGCCTGTTTGCCTGCCGCATCCACCGCTTCTTCCAGACGGTTCATTGCTCCATAGACATACCGCTTCTTCCATGCCCCATTTTCAAGAATAGCGGTTAAGTTTCCTCTCTTATCATAACCGTACTCTTTGCGGATTTCCCCCTGTCTTTCGCTTACCAGCTGGTTCAGGGCATTATACTGATAAGAGGTTTGTTCCCCGCGTTCTTCTTTCCATGTACGGTTTCCAAAGGCATCATAACCATACTGTGTCTGGATTTCTCCGTCCTTTTGGATTTGTCCCAAACCAGATCTGCGGTTCTCTTTTGTATGTTTTGATGGATATATTCTTTCTTTCCATGTATTTCTTTCTCCTCGTATGGTTTCTTCCAATTAACCTAAGCATCCCAATTTTTCTCTTGAAATGAACCTCCCCATATTTAGTATAAAATGGGAATTTAGTTTTTGAAATGCGATAGTTCAATCTACTATACCTAACAATTTCTTTGCTAGATAATTATTTATTTTTTTCTTTTTTGATTTGCCCAATAAGATTTTACTGGTATTCTTCTCCTTTTTATGTCTTCCATAAATTCTGTTTTGTCTATATTACTATCAATCGTAAATAACTTTTCTCCATTTACATACACTCGAATAGAACCTTTTTTTCTTTCACAATATGTAATGTCCTCAAAATGAAATGTCCTCTTTTTACCAAATGTGGAACGCCATGTAATTTCATCTCCATTCACTTCAAGTTTCCACATTATCATATTTACTGTTCCTATTAAAGCAATAATAAAAAAAATACTAAATACTATTGGTGGAAATATATCTTCTTGTTGAAGAGCACTTAATACAGTTGCTCCACCAAAAAGAACTACTGCCATGATAAAAAATATGGTAAGTATTTTTTCTGTTTTAACTATATAACTAGTTCTTATAATACCCTTTTTTTCTTCTTCTCTTTCTTTTGCTCTTTTTTGTTGAGTTCGTCCAATATATCCCAAAACAGCGAACACAGCCAAATACGGCAGCATTTGTATAAATATTTCAAAAAACATATATATTCCTCCATCTGCATGTTACTTCCTATGCTTCACATTGTTCAACATTATTTATTCCTGGTGCGATTTCGAGTTGTAATATCATTACTTTTTCCTGCAATTTTTTCCCAAAATTTTCCCCTATTTCTTTGATACCGTCTGTCTTTTTTTCCTTTAACCATTTTTCTGCTAATGAATCCTGTAGTTCTTCAAGTTCAGATACCTTTTTTATTGCACGTTGATAACTTTTTCCATGTTGCCGTTTTTTGTCATATCCCGCCTTATGTAATCTCGCCTTATATACATCATCATTTGTTTTTCTCAATTGTTCTTGAACAGTAGGTCCTTTCCCTTTAATTTTATATTTTCCAACACCATAAGTTACGGCATCAATACCTCCAGCTATTACCACTGAGTTCCAATCAACCTCATTCAATTTTTTATCGTCTGCATAAATTTGAGATGCAACACTAGTAGCTGCTCCTGTAGCACCCGTAGCAAGTATGCCACCAACTATTCCAATTCCACTTCCTGCAATTCCACCTTTTACAGCACCACTTACTGCATCTACCGCCACCTCTTTCAAGTTTACCTTTCTATCCAAAACCACTTGTGTTACTATTGATGAAATTCCAGATACTAAAAAACCAATCCCTGCTCCTGCAATTATTGTTGGAAATTCCCCATCATAATCCACATATTTAAAAGGATTATCCCAACAATATCCATATCTATTAAGTGTTTCTGGATACTCAATAAAGCCGACAATCAAATCCTGCCCTGCAAACCTGCCACTCTCTGCCAGATATTCTCTCGCCTGAGCATAGTAGGTTCCTGCTATCTCATCTCTTTGGTATCCCGTATAACCAAACGGCTGCATCTTCCCCTGGTTCTGATACAGGTCTTCCCCAAAGGCTCCGTATCCATAGCTCTCTTTGATTGTTCCGGCACTGTCCTCAAGCCTCAGCGGGCTTCCCAATTCGTCCTGAAGGTAATAGTTCCTTTCCCCATTCTCTTCATATGCTGCCACGTTCCCATCCCAGAAGTATCTCTGGCTTTGGCTTTCTTCTGTCCGCTCCAGAAGGTTATGGTACTGTCTGGTTAAATCCAGGGTATAAGTAATCTGACGGCTGTTCCCGATCTCCATGCCGACTCTTCTCTGCGGGTCCAGCTTCTCCAGTTTTTCTTTTGGAAGGACACCCTCCTGCTTTCCTACCCGGTGTCCCAGCCCGTTATACTGGTATCTTGCCTGTTTGCCTGCCGCATCCACCGCTTCTTCCAGACGGTTCATTGCTCCATAGACATACCGCTTCTTCCATGCCCCATTTTCAAGAATGGCGGTTAAGTTTCCTCTCTTATCATAACCGTACTCTTTGCGGATTTCCCCCTGTCTTTCGCTTACCATCTGGTTCAAGGCATTATACTGATAAGAGGTTTGTTCCCCGCTTTCTTCTTTCCATGTCCGGTTTCCAAAGGCATCATACCCATACCGGGTCTGTATCTCTCCGTCCTTTTGGATTTCTGACAGCCTGCCCAGGGCATCATACCCATAACGGTAGTGTCCGCTCTCACGCTCCAGCCCTCTTCTTTCCTTGGTGATTCCGGTCTTATTTCCCAAAAGATCATACAGATAGGTGTAGCGGTCAAGAATACCCTCCTGGTCTTGATGCAACAGTTCTGTCAGCTGGTCTTTTCTGTCATAATGGTAGGTCGTCCTCATTCCATTCGGGAAGTTCTTTTCCTTTAATCTTCCAAATGAATCATATCCATAGGTGATGATGCTGTCTCCCTCTTTCAGTTCTGAGAGTCTGACCTGTTCATCATAACCGTAATAGACCGTCCTACCATCCGGGTATGTCATGCTTCGTCTCTCTCTTGCAGTTGAAACTGTTTGTAATTTAGGAAATATATCCATCAGGCATTGATAGATTTCCGGAGCTTTTATGTTTTCTCTAATATCTAATTTTCAACTGATCTATTATCTGTTGATAGGTAAAATCACTCCAATTTATCTTTTTTACTTTATCCTTCCATTCAGCTTCTAAATAAAACCAAAAATAATATGTTTTATTTTCTAATTTAACAGGAACTACTTCAGGTCTTATTCCATCAATTGTTAAACCTTCTACTTCTTGTCCAGCCCATGTTCCAAAATATATCGGGAATCCATCTTTCTCATCTTCCAATATATCAACTACTGTTTCCTTAATAATGAAAGCAACAACTGAATCATCAAAATCATATGTATAGTGGCTATTTTCAAATCCAACTTCTAAATTATAGCTTTCAATCCAATATGGTTGTGATATTTGATTATCTTTGATTTTAAAAATCATGTAGGCAAATGCATCTGCTTTTACAGATGAATCATCCAAACCTTCCTCAGTTAACAAATAAAAATATATCAACCGATCTTCATATTTTTTTGTATAATTTCCGTTGTCTGGGATCGATATGCCACATAATTTTCATTTTTTTAATAATACTAACATCCTGCTTAGCCTCGTCTAAAGTATCGTACCATTCTAAATCTTCTTCCATATTTATTGTAGAAGAGATTTGATTTCCTGATGAAACACTTATTTGATTTGGCACATCACTGATGTCAGATTTCTGATGAAACAGCCATATGATAATGCAGATAGTTAACACAATTATTAAAACAGATAATCCTATAAATACTATTTTTACTATTTTTTTCATTTTCAAATTTTATCCTCCACAAGTCGTCATCTGAGGTATACTATTAATAATCCATTGATAAAGGGACGGAGCTACCGTTGCAATATATGCGGCTAACGGTGCCAGTATAAAATCATCTAATACACCAATAATTGTTCCATCATCCAAAATTAAAATTACCATTCCTGTTACAGCAGCAGCAACCAACGCTACTTCTCCAATTTTATTCCATTTCATGAAATTCTTTTCATTTGCCAACGACCATGATATCTTACTTTTAGAATCAAAAACCTTACTATTTGGTAGAGGAATTGGTAAATTACCTGTATCTCCACCTGCAGCAACTAAAATATTCATTCCATTTTTATCGAATCCATATCCATATTCACTATATAGATTACTTTTTTTGTCTTTAATTATTATGGATTCTTTATATTTCCATGATGAAATATTCCATGATTCTCCCGATATACTTTGATTAAACAAATAGCCTGTTCCCGGAATCTCTACTCTCGCATTTATAGACCATCCTGCAAAATTTCTGATTTCTTTTCCATTTGTATTATTAACAACATATTTATTAACCCAAATATTTCCTCCTGTATGTTCTTTAACTTCATATGTATTTCCATATAAATCCTGCTTATACAATATCGTCGTTTCTCCATAAATATTAGAATTCCAAAACTTTTTTATAGCATTAGCTGTTTTTTCTATCCACTTCGGCCATGCCCCGTTCAGATCCACCAGCACCATCGGCATATTAAAGCAATAGGTATATCGGTTCATGCTAAACGGTTTCTCTATGACTCCGGCAATTACATCCTGCCCTACAAATCTGCCTGCTCTTGCATTGTATTCCCTTGCCTGCGCATAGTAAGTTCCGGCAACACTGTCTCTTTGGTATCCCGTATACCCAAATGGCTGGATTCCTCCCTGTATGTCATAAAGCTCTTCTCCAAATGCACCATAGCCATAAGTCTCCTGCAGGATTCCATCTTCTCCTTCTATCCGGATTGGGCTTCCAAGGTCATCCTGAAGGTAATAGTTCCTCCTGCCATTCTCTTCGTACAGTGCCACGTTCCCATCCCAGAAGTAAGTCTGGACATTGGTATCCTCTGTCTTTTCCAGCAGGTTATGGTATTCCTTCGTCAGGTCGATCAGATAGCTGATTCGTTTCATTGGTTCTTGATTTTCAGCTTCCTGCTTTCCTACCCGGTGTCCCAGCCCGTTATAGAGATAGTTGGCTTTTGCTCCACTTCCATTCACAGCCTGTTCCAGACGGTTGATGGCTCCATAGACATACTGGTTCTTTACCTGTCCATCTTTTAAGATCTGGCTTAAGTTTCCACGTCTGTCATAACGGTAGATTTCTCTGCTGACGCTTCCACCTGCATTCTGGTCTGTCAGACTTACCAGCTGGTTCAGGCTGTTATAACGGTATCTTATCTGTGTTCCCTGTTCCTCTTTTCCGGTACGGTTTCCAAAGGCATCGTAGGTGTAACGGGTCTGCCGGATACCGTCTTTGTGGATACTGGACAGACGCTCTAGCGCATCGTAACCATAGGTGTAAGCTCCGCTTTCTTCTTCCAGATTCCGTCTTTCTTTTGTGATACCAGTTTTATTTCCAAGCAGGTCATACTCATAGGTATAACGATCCAGTATACCTTCCTTGTCAGTATGCAACAGTTCTCTTAACTGGCTCTTTTCATCATACGCATAGGTCGTCCTCGTTCCATTCGGGAAGTTCTTTTCCTTTAATCTTCCAAATGAATCATATCCATAGGTGATGATGCGCTCTCCCTCTTTCAGTTCTGAGAGTCTGACCTGTTCATCATAACCGTAATAGACCGTCCTACCATCCGGGTATGTCATGCTTCGTCTCTCTCCTGCTTTTCCGTAGGTGTAAGCGACTTCTTTTTTGTCCGGATAGGTGACCTTTACTGCCCTTCCCAGTGCATCATTCTGAATCTTTGTAAGTCCAATCCAGTCCTGTACTTCCATCAGCTGTCTGAGCGGGTTATAGGACATCTTGACTTCTCTTCCATCTGCATACTGGATCCCGGAGACATCCCCCTGCTTTGTATATACATACTTTGTCAGATATCCTTCCTTATCCAGCTTGCTTAATAACTGTCCTTTTGGATCGTAAGTATAGGCTTCCTTCTGTCCCAGAGCATCGGTAATACCTGTCACTCTTCCCCTTAAATCTCTGGTATACCGGGTCACCTGACAGAGCCGGTTTCTGCCATTTTGTTTTTCAGCTTCTAAAAGTTCTGGATCCAAACACCATGTTGAGAGGTTTTCCTGTCCTGTTTCTTCCTGCTGTGTTAACAGGCTTCCGTCTGCACCATACTGGCGGATCTCGATCAGCCTGTCGCAGAGGTCATAGCTGTATTCGGTTTCATTTCCGAATGCATCTGTGACTTTCTTTAACTGTCCGCTATAAGTGTATTCGTACTTCGTCACGTTTCCTTTTCCATCTGTCATGGACGTGACATTGCCAAGGGCATCATAGGTATAGTTCTTCTTTTCCCCATTGTTTCCCTGTATCTCCGTAATTCTGCCCATGCAGTCATAGAAATAGCTTATAACAAATCCCGTTGCATAAGTATGTGTCCTGACATTCCCTGCAGCATCGTAGGAATAGGATTCCTCTGTCCCGTCCGGGTTCTGGATCTTCTCAAGCAGTCCTCCCAGATAATACCTGTATCTGGTGGTTCTTCCTGCTTCATCTGTCACGCTCTCCAGATCTCCAAGAGCGGTATAGGTATAACTTCTGCTCTCTCCTAACGGATTCGTCTCTTTCAGGAGATTCCCCGCTGAGTCGTATTCCATCTGCACCACATTTCCAAGGGCATCTTCGGCACTGATCAGGTTTCCTTCCCCGTCATACGCATACCGGTAATGCAGTCCCTCTTCTCCTTTGACCTCTGTCACCCTTCCAAGAGCGTCATATCCGAAGCTTGTCTGCCCTCCGTTTTCATCTTCTTCCGATATCCGGTTTCCATTGGCATCGTAGGTATAGCGTACCACAGCGCCGTCTGCATATTTGATTCTTCCAAGCAGGTTCTCCTGATTATAGATATAAGTTGTCTTTGCTCCATTCGGTTCCGTGATCCGTGCCAGGTTCCACATGCTGTCATAGGTCAGGAGGGTTTCCCTTCCCTCTTTATCAATAACCTTGCTTGGGCGGTTTAAGACATTATATTCCCTTCGGATGCTTTCCCCGTCAAAGTCCGTTACCTTTGTTACTTTTCCGCTTTTTTATCCGAATAAGTACTGCTTCTTCTTTATCCTAATCTTCCACATTATTTATCAATCACATTACAGATATTTTTTCATCCTTTAATCTCATTAGCAAAACTTCTACATTTTCATTATATCTGTCTATTTTTATTGGTTTTTCTCCTTTTACATAAATAATTATGTACTCCTTTTCTATTATACTTTTGTGTTGCTCAACCTTTGTAATCTCTTTAAATTCAACTGTCCGCATTTTCTTTAGAAAATCTTTCTTATAAAGTTTGTCTTGTACTTCCAGTTGATCATACCAATAGACACCGCTGTAATAAAGCAACAGTAAATCTATCACTCCCAGCAACAGATACATCCAAATTTTCCCATCTCGAGTCAAAAATAATACAGTTGTAAAAAAAGTATAAATGCAGAAACCTATGATAGGCAATATTTTCCGGATAATCATTGGCTCTACGATGCAGTGCTCTTTCGTAGATGGAATCAATTCTTCTTCATCTATCCCCCTTTTTTTCAAAATAATTAGTAAATCATAAACATCTCCTTCTGCATCCATTTCATACTGGAATATCTTTTTCTCCCCCTGATAAAAGCGATATTGATTTCTTCTCTTTCCTACGCATCTTGTAATATCTTCAATTCTATATTTCCTTGTAATTCCTAATGCAGAACGGTAGATAATCTCTTGTGTGTCATATTCTATCTTCCATATGTATCCATATAATGTCAGAACAATTCCTAATACTGTAAATCCTATAGATACCAACAAACAAATCAACATAAAATAACAATTTTCTATCTGTTGAACAAATTCCCATTTGAAGATCTGACTTAAAATAAAAGCAATAGTTGTACAACCAAAAAATATTCCGCATGGTAATCCTACTTTCAAGATGCTGGGTGCTGTAATTATATATTTTTTTGTCTGCTTTCTGGATTTCTGCTTTTTTGTTACCTCAACGTCTTTCTGTTCCTTATATTTTTTCATAGCGTATTCAGCTATTCTTATGGATAAAAGAATGCTGATTACTGGTACAAGTTCTTTAATATTCATAGCTGATCTCCTATCCCATTACTCCACAAATTTCTAACGTTTCTTCACCATCTTTATCGACCTTAATATTGTTGCTTAATATCGACATTATCCAATCATCACTGTTTTCTATTGGCAAAAAATCTTTTAACATATCTTTAATATAGTCTTTCGTATGGTGTCTTCTCAATATTTTCACACTAATTAATTTAGGGTATAGATGAATCTTGAAAAAAACTATATGCTAACTCTATTTTTGAATTTCAATAGTTAATGAGTTACCGGCTTTGTCACTTTGAAAATTTTCATAATACCAAAAGTAAAATGGCTTATCACAAATTTCAAAATATATGATTTCGTCTGGTTCTTTCCCTTCTACCTTTGTATTATAAATATCTTTTTTATGTACATTTCCATATATAAAACGTTTGTTTTCTGATCCAATATTTAAGTCTTGTAAAGCATCACTCAATGCCAATTGGGATTTCATTAGACTCATTGTATCTTTGTCATATGGTCGCCCCTTTTTTATTACTTCATAAGTACTCGTCACATATGCATACTTCTTTTTTTGATTTATTTCTTTAATTTTAAATTTTGCAAATGTCAAACTTGCCTCTGTATCATCTTTTTCAGAAATAAAAAACACACTCGTATAATGTTCATTTTCAAACTGTTTTATAATTTTATCAATATGCCCCCTGTATTCTTCTCCCTTTTCGTAATTATTCGAAGATCTCACTAAGGCCTCTTCTATTGAATCAGCATAATTATCATCTAAAAGTTTTGTTTCATCTGCATTATAATTTTTTATTGGCTTATATTTTCTTATTTTTTGAGGAATATATCGCTCCGTTTCTTTATTACTTTTAACTAAACTTCCCCCATTTGTTGTCTGCCCTAAATAACCAAGCCCCACAATACAGCCGAAAATTATCACAATCACAGCCGAAAATATTACTATAATTTTTTTTTCATATAATCCTCCTGTTTATTGCAACTATACATAAATAATGTTTGCACCTTTCTATATTATCGCAAAACTATTAAATTAATTCTTTTTTCAATTCGTACAAGTAGCTGGTATTAAAATTCTAAAACCTTTCATTAACCCTTCTGCCAAAGCAGGTAAATGGCTACTTAGATAAGTAAGTATTCCTGGAATAAATGTATTATCTAATGCTCCAATACCGGTTCCATCATCTACCACTAACACCACCAAAGCTACTATTGCAGCTAAAGAAATTACCCCTTCTCCTACTTGTTTCCAGTCTGCAAATTCTCCCTCATATACTAGACTCCAATTAATACTACCAAAATCCTCTATCACCGTATTATCTGGTAATTTAAATGGCATTGTTCCTGATGTTCCCCCAACTCCGCCGCTATATCCTAAACCATTTTTATCTACTATCAAACTTCCCGTTGCACTTAATCCTGTATAATTGCTCTTTAGTTTAACGTTAGATTTTATCTTTCAATTCGAAGGATTCAATCCTTCTCCTGAAAGAACTAATTTAGAAGATAAATTTTTCTTAGAATTTCCTATGTTAATATTAAGAGACCATCCTAAAAACTCTCCAGACATATTTTTTTTAAGCACAAATAAATCTGCACCTTCATGCTCTGTCACTTCATAAGTTGCACCACCTAAATTTTCTTTATAGATTACTTTATCAATACCGATAATATATTTTTTAATTACATTTTCATTTAAAGAATGTGCTACATCTGAAACCACATCCTTAATTGTATTCTCAACACTCTCCAAACCATTTATTATATCACTCCAACTTGGAAATGCACCATCCAAATCTACTAGTATCATTGGTGCATTAAAACAATAACTATAATGGTTCATACTAAATGGCATATCCAGAAAACCTGCAATCAAATCCTGCCCTGCAAACCTTCCACTCTCTGCCAGATATTCCCTCGCCTGGGCATAATACGTCCCTGCTATCTCATCTCTTTGGTATCCCGTATAGCCAAACGGCTGCATCTCCCCCTGGTTTTGGTACAGGTCTTCCCCAAAGGCTCCATATCCATAGCTCTCTTTGATTGTTCCGGCACTGTCCTCAA
>SKED01000868.1_pt1 | contig 30586 bp, 37 predicted proteins | sample 4826651 | NCBI WGS metagenome assembly SKED01 (sample SAMN11008818, study PRJNA524170) | human gut metagenome | biome: Human fecal sample; material: Feces; isolation source: fecal sample from pouch patient p19 | host: Homo sapiens | place: Israel: Tel-Aviv | collected 2016-06-28 | reverse complement strand
CGGACGCTTTTTATTTGTTTTTATTTTCCTTTATTTACTTTTATTTTTTCTTATTTGTACTATCGAGTATTTTATCAAAATACAAGGACTGCCCTACGGCGTCTCGCTAACGCTTGCTCCTTGTATTTTTCTAAAATCCTCGATACGAAGAAATTGTAAAGGCGATGAGCTGATACTTGATAAAGTTTCAAGTTTGGCAATAGCAATGGAGGATAACAAGTATGAATGCAGATGAAATGATGTATGAAGCAGGATTTGAAAAAGTGGAAAATCATTGCAATGAAGTTGAATTAGTGTATCAATGCACTACTGAAAATGAACATTGGAGTGTAATTTTCTTCAAATCGTATGGAACTGAAATTGTGAACTATTCAGTTTCTCATTCTTTTTGGTTTGAAACTCTTGGAGAGTGGAAAGAAATGAATGCGGATGTTGACATGGAACTGCACAAAGCAATCCATCAGGTATTGCTTGAACATGGATGGCTCTAGAATTGAGCCATTCCATTCAGGCATGAAATTAAACATTTATTTTATGAATGCTATTCATAGACAGGAGGATAAATAATGAATGATGTACGTGTAGAAGTAAGCTATAGATTATCAAATGAATTTGAAACACGTTATGTAGTCGTGGATGCGATGACAGGACGTGTGGTAGACAGTGCAAAGGGGTATGGCTACACATCTTATAAAAAAGCATTAGCATGTTACCGCTGGAAACATGAAAAGCTTAGAAAAGGAATGATTTAAATGGAACGTAATGATGTTGAATTAAAGAGTCTTCGAAAAGAGAATATGAAGCTTTTAGAAAGGATTCGCTTGCTTGAAAAGGATATTGAGCATTTGAAGCAGGTGAATCAAAGACTTCTAAAAAGAAAGAAAACGGTACGGAGCAATGGATAAGATGGAAAAGCAGTTAAATAAAATCAGTACAGCAGAAATAAAGAAGGACATGAATGAAGATACCATGACGATCTGTGAATGCTGTGAATTCTTGGAAACGATGGCAGGTGATGACAAAAATATTTTGGACTGCATCAACTACATTGAACGAAAGGCAAAGGCTATGTATGACAAACTGGTTCAGAACAAGGATGAAATCAGTCGATTGAAATTTGTAAAAGGTGTACCAATGTTTCCAAGCAAATCGGCAGAACAGCTGTTTAAAGAGCTAGGCTTCAGAAAAAATCAGTCCGTTTGCTACGATGACATAAACATAAAGTATGAAAAGGAATGCAGTGATGGCTGTGACATTCAAACGGTGCATTTCTATAATGGAGGTTTCGTCTATACAGAGAATATGAATCGTGCGTTGATGACGGATGGCAAGATGCTGAAAGCCATCTACAGGCAGATGATGGAATTAGGGTGTATTTGATGAAAAAACAAATTGGAAGTGTTACAGAGATCAAATTCGATTTTGAAGAAAGGAATAAGTGAGTTTATATGGGATATAGAACATACTTAAGTTTAAAACGGTATGCTTCAAAAGAAGAAAGAGAAGAAGTCAGGAACAAATTCTTCTCAGAAATTACAGATTACTGTGAAAGCGAAGACATAGATTGTGTTTACTTCCATTATATTGATTGGATGAGAAAATCAGTTTGCTTTGATAAAGAAATACAAGTCGGAGACACTAATTTAATTGATAGCCTTATTCGAAAGAGTGAAAGCTTTATTCCAGATGATGTGGTTGATTCAGTGAATAACAAATTTAAGAAACAGGTCTTAGATAAAAATGCTGATGATGACCCTGATGGATTACGATTGGTTTTGTTATCTAAAGATGATGTTATTGAAATGATTCGTGACTGTTATCTAGCTATCGCCAAAAATTATAAGCAAAAGCTAGAATGGGCCAAGGATGCAGACCTTTGTATGTTTTTCCTACAGCCTAGAATAGAATCTGCAATCAGAAACTGGGAAACAGGAGCTGAAAAATGTGTAAAGCTTAATACAGATGGAAAAATGGATGTTCCATATCCATTGGATGACACATTTGAACACGAAGCTATGGTGCTTATCGATATCATCAACAATTATGATTGGGAATGTATCGATGTTGTACTTTATGGATATTAATACAGGAGAATAGAAAAATGGATTTAACGACAATGGAACTAGAAAAAAGAAGAAGAGATTTGTTAGAGACATACAAATGCGTAGAAAAAGACTATAACCAAGCATACAAATTAATGTATTGGGCACAATGTGCTTTGGATGTTGAACAAGATGAAGAAAAAGTAGCAGAACTAGAAGAAGCATATAAATACAACTATGATGTCGTTTATGATTTGGAAAGCAAGATGAAAGACATTGTGTTCAAATACAAAGACTTGTTTGGCACGTTCATCGAAGAAGATTTAGAAAATGAATGATGGAGAGAAAGGATTGATAGTTATGGTATTTACAGCAAAAGTAGAGGATTTGGAAATCCGTGGAATAGAGATTAAGGACGGTAAGTACGGAGAATACGCAGTAGTCCGTTTTGACAATGCAAGCGGAGATAGACTGGAGTTTATCGACCGTGAGAAGGATAGATTTGATTCTTACAAGAGAGGGAAGTTCTGTGACATCTGGTTGAAGATTACAGATACAGCCAAATACACGGACTTCACTATCATCGCTGAGAAGTACATGAAAGACGAAGACTAAGCGGAGCGAAAAGAGGGATACAGATGGAAAACAATGAAAATTATGTTTACTGGAAACTTGAGAAATATCAGTTGAATCTGTTATTGAAACTGGTAAATCAGTTTAAAACAGAAAATGAAAAGGATAATACCTTTAGAAACGCTATGAGGGAGGACTTACTTCTGCTTTTGAGAAGTAGTGAAAATCCTGTAAGTTGGAAACTTGTAAAAGGACAGGTGGACTTCCTATTGAAGTTTTCGAATCAATTAGAAAACGTGGAAAAAGAAAATCAAGAAGCTGCCAGCCTTTTATTGGACGATCTAAGTTTTCTTTTCCAATATTTGGATGCTCTGGATAATCCAGACCGTAAGGATGAAGATGAGGAGGAAAATGCTTGAGATGAATGAAAAACAGAGATTGGTGATTGGATTGTTTGAAAATCCTAATAATGTAGATGAATTGAACTGTATGATTGATAAAGATGTAGATGTAGCACATCTTTCAGCAATGATGGCAGCTATATTGGACTTTGTGTTCAAAAACGACATAAGTATGGATGATGTATTCTGTGGGGCAGGGCTTGTATTGGAAAATACAATTACTTCTGGTTGTGTAGATAAAAGTCAAATGAACTAAAAGAAAGTAGAGGGGTATTTAAAATGGCTTTAATTGATGTAATGAGTGGAGGAAATTCCTTCAGAAAAATTAGTGTGGATGAGATCCGTCCAAATCGTGAAAACTTCTATGCAAGTATCAGTGAGGATGAAGATCAAAAAGTAGAAGACATGGCTGAATTGATTCAGGAATATGGACAGGATGAAAATGGTGTTGTCTATATGGATGAATCTGTAGGAGATGGGAAGAAATATACGCTTCTTGCAGGAGAGAGAAGGTTCAAGGCTATTAAGCTGAATTATGAAAATGGAATCGGAGATGGACTGTTCCAAGTCAAAGTAGTTGCAAAACCAAAAGATCTGACGGAAGAATTGATTCGTATCATCATGTACAACGGAATACGAAATAAATCAAAGAATGTTCGTAAAGCGGAGGTTGATGCATTGTGCATGTGTTGGGATGAAATGGATGCACAGGGTGAAAGACCTCAAGGAAAGAAGCGAGAGTGGATTGCAGGAAAGATTGGAATGTCACCAAGACAAGTTCAGGAGTATCTGACAGGTGATTTTTCAGAGCAGGTGATTGATACAGAGCCACAAGAAGATGGCAGTACTGCCACTTCAAAAAAATCTGAAAAGAAAAAAGGACTTGAATTGTCTTCAGCAGACAAGGATACATTGAATAGTCTACAGGAACATTTGAAAGAATCTACAGGTCGTAAAGTTAAAATCAATCAGAAAGATTGTTCCGTGACATTCTATCCAAACAAGGACGTTGATGCGATGGAAGATTTATATACGATTTTACATGACTTTGGTTTCACGGACCAAGGATACTGGGAATAATAGAAATAAGAGGGGTATTTAAAATGGCAAAAGTAATTTCAATTCTAATGAACAAAGGTGGCGTTTCAAAAACTGAAACGAGTTTAAATTTAGCATATGGATTATCTGTGAAAGGGAAGAAGGTCCTATTGATTGATATGGATCCTTCATCCAATGCAACATCTGTTATCCTTGGGTTGGATAACAATCTGTCAGAACAGGGTGCAAGTCAATATAAGGAATTGTTTGACAAGTACATCAGCGAAGGTCAACCAAGAATCCTTGCGTGTTATGAAGCAATGCATGAATATTTGAAACAGACTCCATACAGGTATGATATCCATGATGTGTTGGAAGACCAGAAACTAGATATCCATCAAGCGATTCAGAAAACACGATTTGAAAACTTGGATCTGATTCCGAGTTCAGTTGCGTTATCTACAACAGATATCAAATTAAAAGGGTCAATCAATCCTTACAATCGTTTAAGACGTGCTATTCAGAAAGTGGAAGATGAATATGATTTTATCCTAGTCGATAACCAACCTTTCGAAAATTCGCTGTCTTTCAATTCAATTACTGCATGCTATAAAGAAGGGGATTTGATTATTGCTCCAACAAAAATTAGCTTGGGAGGAATACAGGGAATCGACTCAACCTTGCATACGATTCTTCAATGGATGCAGGAAGTAGAATCTTTACGCTATGATTTCAAATTGCTGATTACAATGAAGAACCGCAATGGCGTAGACAATAAATGGACAGATATCCTTCACGAAACCTTTGGTGAATACATGTTTGATACAGTAATTCGTTATCAAGGTAAGCCAGTTGCGGATGCATCCATGAATCGAAAGATTCTTCTTGAAACTCCAAAGTTTGGTGTTGCTGAGGACTACCAGAACTTTGTGGATGAAGTATTTAGTCTTAGCTAGTCTAATTGTAGGAAGAAGACTTCTGCTAGTCTTCTTCGTACATTGGATTGCCAAACAGATGACGGATGTTCTAAAACATATGGATTCAGTCACAATTTAAGATTTGGATATTAGGAGGATAAAAGGATGAAAGATCTATTACCTATTGGAAGTGTCGTTACTTTAAAAGAAGGAAAGAAGAAATTGATGATTATTGGTCGCCTTCAGGAGAATATGGATACCAATAAAGTCTATGATTATGCAGGATGTCAATGGCCTGAAGGATATATGGATAAAGATCATTGTTATGTGTTCAACCATGAGGATATTGATTGTTTGTACTATATTGGAATGCAGGATATTGAAGAGTTCAATTACAGATTTGAACTGGATGAAAGATTAAAGGAAATGAAATAATGCCTGAAAAGAATGATGTAATTAGAAAAATAAAAAAACTTATGGCATTGGCTGAAGATACTTCAGCCAGTGACCAAGAGATACAGCTTGCTATATATCGTGCAAACAAACTTCGCATCAAATATAAGATTGAAGAGATTGATTTATTTGATAAAAAGGGTTCACTAGAAGATGTTGTTAGTATTCAATTAGAACATACAGGTATTGGATATATTCATTGGGTATTAAATGTATTAGCAAAATATTTTCAATGTGAAACAAGTTATGCAGGAAAAATAAATATGAATGATGCCAAATTCTATATTATTGGATTACAATCGGATGTGGATGTTTGTGTGCCAGTTGCTGAAGGTGTAGTTTATTATTTGAATTCTATGTTGAAAGACATTCAAGAGTGTTATGTAGGAGATGTCGATTTCAGAATTTTTAAAAAAGACTATTGTAAAGGTTTTGCGAACGGCTTAAAACATCAACTTGAACAGTCTTTAATCGAAATGAATCTGCAACCTAAATATGAACTTGCAGTAGTAGGAGTGCCTGCCGTTGTTAAAGAATGGGCAAACAAGAAAATCACATTCAAAAATTCAAAAAGTAGATACGAAACTAATGTAGACGCATATAAATTAGGGAATCAGCATGGGCTTGAATACGAAGTGAAAAGGACAGATTTACTTGAAAACTAAAATAATGGTAGTACTGCCATGTAGGAAGGAAATGGAGAAAAAGCAATTGGAAATGATTTTTGGAAGAATAGCAAGATATAAAGTTTGATAGAAAAGAAAATAACAGGAGGTGCGTAAAAATGATAGTATTAGAATTGATTGGATTGTTTTTTAGAATTTTGATTTCATTCTTATTTCAAATGATTGGATTATTCTTGAGCTTTTTATTAGGAATCAGTGGTCTAGTTTCTAGAGTGTGGATGCTATTACTCTTTGCGACCGTCTGTTTCCATGCATGTGGTTTGGATCAGGGAACTATCAATATGTTCTCAGATAAATTTGCATTGATTGCCTATATCGTGGTCACAATTATCGTATTGTTTGCACAGACGATTCTAGGATGGTTGGTCAGCTTGTGCTTTTGTATATCCGAGTATGCTATGATGTTTTAAAATAAAGATGACTGCATCATAATTTCTTCAATTATTTATAACCTTGTGTGTAGAAGGTTGTATAATAAATTTGCGATAGAAAGCGTGTGCAAAACTGAAAAAATATCTTGTGTACTTTTTCGATGTGTGCTAAAATGTAAACTGTAAAAGAATACATGAATAGCAAGGCACTTCGAAATTGATACGAAGTGCCTTTTATATTCAGCTATTTAAAGGTCGATTCACGGACCTTGGCAGAAATGCCGAAAGTACAGACGAACTAAAATCACACCGTTGTCATTCGTGAAGCGGTTAAAATTCTTCAGTAGTCTGTAATGCCATGCGTAGTGAAGGGTACTTTTTTGAGGTGTGCTAAAATGTAAACTGTAAAGGAATACATAAATAACAAGGCACTTCAAATCAAGTATGAAGTGCCTTTTCTATTTAGCTGTTTCAAAGAAAAAAAGGAGACGAAAAAATGACAAATGAAGACGTTTTGAATCTTGTTGCGGAAAATCTTCCGATGGATCTAAATGTGATTGAACTATACAATATCAGCACATTATCAAATGGAGCTGTTACGGTAGATGTAACATATCCAATGGAGGATGATGATTTTACGGAGACACTTTGTTTCAATAACAATCTAAATGCACAGGATATCTTGATTCATCTTGAAGAAAGAGTCAGAACTAAATATTCTGCTTTGAATAAGGATGAAATGGTCAAAGAAAATTTAGATGAATTCTTTAAAATGATAAATAGATTATTGCAGGCATAATAGTCTGTATCATAAACGGGCGTGTGGCATTGAATACAGCCAAACATTCATGTAAGTCCACCCCCTCTTATTTGAACGGTGGCAGTGCTGCCATCTAGGAGGTTAATATGTTAAATACAATTGCAGTATCAGGAAAGTTAGGTTATGACCTTGAACTAAAAAAAGATAAAAATGGAAAACCATATATCCGTAGTTCAATCATGGTATCTAGAAACTATAAAGGAGAAGACGGATATTATTTGAAAGACTATATCGGTTTCGTTGCGATGGGACAGAATGCTGAATACTTATCAAAGTATGCTCAAAAAGGTGATCGCATTGAAATTAAAGGACGTATGCAGTCTTACGCACAAACTTTCTGGGAATATTATGAAGAAGACTGTTTTCCTAAGAAAAGAGAAAAGAAAATCTATAAAGCGGAGATCCTTGTAGAAGAAGTTGAAGTTGTTGCAAAAGCAGAACAAAAGGAAGATGGCAGTACTGCCACACCAAAATATACAGAAGAAGAACTTAAAGAAAAATTAGAAGCTTACAAAGCTACAAAAGAAACACATCCAGATTTAGTTTTTTAATGATGAATTCTAACTGGCACAAAATAGATAAAGGAATATTGGAACGAAAAATATTGGTTCCAGAGGGGGTTATATAATGAAATTAAACAAAATTTTAACAGCAGGAGCAATTGCATTAAGTATGATTTTGACTGGATGTTCTGCTTCATCGACAGGAACAAAAGATACAAAGACTACAGAAGTTGCAAAAAAGGAAGTAAAGACTCTTGGTAAAAAGACAAAGGATTCAAAATCTTTGAAATTCACAAACAACACTGGAAAGAAAATCACAGTATTCGAAACTAAATCAAGTTCTGATGAAAGTTTCGGAGATAACTTGTTGGAAGATGGAGATGCTGTAAAGAACAAAGAAAATCGTACTTTGTATTACACTGTCAAAGAAAATGATAAGTTGGACGTAAAGGTTGGATTGCAGGACGTGGATAAAACATTCGTGTTCAAAGATGGATATACTACAGATGTAAAAAAAGTGGACGTTTCTTTAAAAGAAGATAAAGTCAATCTAGATGTAACGAAAAAAGATGGCAGTACTGCCACTTTGACACCATCTGAAGATTCTGCAAAGACAGAGGATGAGAAGAAAGATGAGCAGGAAGTGAAGCAGGAAGAAAAGAAAGAAGAAACAGCAAAAGCCGATTCTTCAAATAAATCAAATACTTCAGAATCAAAGAAGGATACTACAGCTTCGACTACGAATACTAGCTCAAACAAGAACAACACAAGTTCTTCTAAGCCTTCAAACAGCGGTAGCAATAACTCTGGCTCATCAAAGCCATCGAATAACAGTGGTTCAAACTCAAGTAATTCAAAACCAGCCGAACATACACATAATTGGGTGGCACAGTACAAGACGGTAACTGTGCCAGAAAAAGGACATAACGAACAGGTCTTGGTGCAGGCTGCTTATGATGAACAGGTTCCAATTACAGAAATGCAGGAATTCTCTATCTGTAATCAATGTGGAGCTGATATCACGGGGAGATATATAGAACATTTTGAAGCAAATGATGGTTGTTCTGGATATCACTCTGAATGGAGAGAAGTAGTAACAGGATATCAAACTGTACATCATGATGCCGTATACGAAACAAGATATGTGGTCGATTCACCTGCTACTACAAAGCAGGAATTGACAGGCTACAAGTGCAGTGGCTGTGGAAAAACGAAAGCTAACTAAATATAGATCAAAAGACAGAATATAGGAACTCAGATTGAGTACCTTTTCTGTCTTTCACACGCAATAAAACGGGGAGTACCCATACTATTGCACCAAAAGAAAGTAGTTATAAGAAAGGGTGGCGAAATATGAACAGATACAGTTTATTTGATGTACCTTAAATTAAATTGAAATAATATCAATATTTTTCCTTTCAGAATATTGATAGTACGAAACACTCAAAAAATCAAGATTTCTAACGTTAGAGATTTTTATAAGGGATAGAGATAGAAATAAATAAAGGGGAAATAAATGAATTAAGGCAGTTTGCCAGGACCTGTTGAAAGAGGAACTTCATTTTGCCGGGTTGTTTGATAATTTACAGATTGTCTCGCTTCTTACGGATTTGGAAAGTCTTTTGTAGGAGGTAGAGTAATATGCCAAGACAGAAAAAAGATGCAAAAATTCTCAATATCAAACTAGCAAAAGAGATTAGTGATCAGCTGGAACAGTTTTGCGAAGAATCAGGAATATCTAAAACTGTTGCTACAGAAAAAAATTTATCGAAATATTTTGAGGAATATTTCAGTAGACTGGAAGAAGAGCGCACACTTTTCAAATAAGAATATTTAAGAATGCCCACAGGCCTAATAAGCTTGTGGGTATTTTTATGCCTAAATAGAACATGTATGTAAGATTTCTTTTGAGTTGCAATTAGGAAAAAGCGCGGATTTACAGGCAAAATTACAACATTCAGTTTGAGGCTGTATGAGAAACAAAACATGTTGCCTGATTCTGACATATAGTATATGCCAAAGTAATTTATCCCTAAAAATAGGGACAAAATTAGGCACAAACAAATTATGTATTCAAAAAGGAGGAAACACATGGAGAAAATTGAATTCACAAACCCGGAGAGCAAGGAACTTAACGAAGAAGTAAGGAACTACCTTGAATTGATGAGGGATACGGAAGCCCTTATTGGTGACGGGATGGAGAAGCTGAAAGGGGCCAATTGGGCAAAGCTTTGGAGCAGCCTTGACAAGTTGGTTTTTTATCCGAAGACATACGAAGGAAATTTGGCTATTTTCAGAACTCGATACGACATTCGATACGTAAGCTTGTTTACGAAACCGGAATTTTGCTGTGATCAGGAAGCAGACTTTGAGTTGGGCGGCATCCTTAGGTCATGGCTTGATGATGGTCAGAAACGAGGCTATTCGTTACTTATTAACACGACCATCAATGAATATTGGGGACATGGTATTTTTATCGATCCAGATACAGGGCATATTGCGCCTGTGATGACGGACTATGATGCGGAGCACCGTACTTATACATTATATTGATCAGCATCAATTTCGACCGAATCTGGGAACAGTTTCCTATATTCATCAACTAATTTTCGGAATATGTAACGGGTAACAGGTCCTTTATCCGGAAGCTTACCTGTCAATAATTTCATCGCTTGGCGTTCTGTAATTTTATGTAGGCAGTATTGTTCTACGACATCAAATTCTCTTCGCTGCAGGCTCATGAGTGCTATGCGGCGTTTTGGTCTTCCAGAAGCTTTTCTATGTCCTGGAGACTGCTCAATAGGCTGCGTCTGACGATAGTTATGGATTTGGCTAAGCGTTCCGGATAATAGCTCATGGTCGTGAGTATCATCTTTGTCGTCATATTCAAGCGATGGGATTCGCAGGTGGATCTGTTTGTCTTGAAGGAGTTTTAGTGTTTTTTGTATTGTTGGTAGAGTACCGCCAAGTACATAGATATTTGCTACATATAACGTATCACCACTTTGAATAGGGCGACGTGGTAAAATATCGCCTTTAAGTATGTCACCGTCTGAATAGACAGAACGAGCCACGTCGCAACATTTTATGTAGAGGTAGTTGTGTTCTGAGCCGAGCCAGTGGGTTGTATCTGGCAAATGCTTGCGTGCTATTTCGCATTGTTCGTTTATATTTTCAATTCGTGTATTACGAAACAGCCACCACTCGCTCATGGCACAGCCTCCTCTCATTTGTAATGGTTACTAGTACTAACCAACACATTATATCATATTATTTAAAAATGTTGTCCGAAAATTAGAAGTTTCAAAAAATAAAATAAAACCGTATAAATACGGTATTTGCAGATGAATCTTTGTCTGAAAATTGTTTGAAAAAGGTCGTTTATTTGTATGTAAAAATAAAAGTACATGAGAAATCAGACATATAAATTGTGAAGGCGAAAACAAAAATAAACAGGAGGGAGAAATCATTGAAATCACATAAACGAAAAATCGAAGAAGGACGCTGTCAGGGATACGGGAAAGAATATACCCCATTTATTCTGGTCAGAGAATATAAGGGACGGGGTACAGCATCAGTCATCTGGGATCCCTTTGAAGAAAGATTGATCCACTGCCTGTCGCAGACAGAAGCTGCGGTGTATGAAACAATCCGCTGGCAGGACAATGTGGAACATATCCGCGAACAGTATCTTTTAGATACGGACAGGATGAATGCCATTGCGGAAGAACTTGGGATGAAGAAAGCTCCATGGTGGACCACAGATTTCCTGGTAGATTACGATGATGGAAGCAAAACAGCGTTCTCAGTCAAATATGACAGAAGCGCATTTGATCCAAATAAACGTACCTACCGTGGAAAAGAATCAAGGCTGCACAATCTGGTAATGCGTCAGAGAGCAGAACAGATCTATTGGGAATCTCAGAAAGTGAGGTTTAAGCTGGTAACGAATGAAGATATTAATAAGGTACTTGTGTGGAATGTAAAAAGTGTCATGAGCTATTATGAATCATTTAAGGTGATCAGCAAAGAACAGAAACTGAAATATCTGATTGCACATAAATATGTACATATTCCGATGGATAAACAGATTTTGGATTTCCATGAGATTGTAAAGCGTGCTGGTTTCGATATTGATGAGCTGTATAAACGAGTATTAGTGGCACGTGACATTCATGAAGAAATTACAGAAAGGAGATAACATAATGGAAGAATTAAAAAATAACGAAACATCCGAAAAGAAAGAGATAATAGAACCGCTGGAAGTTATCACTCTTGAAGGCGATGAAAATCAGGTGGCTGAAGAAAAAGAGGATTCACCTGTTATCAGAAGAGGTGATATTTACAGTTTCGAAGACCAGGAATGGAGAGTTTTCGATGTGAGAGATAAAAATGTTAATCTGATTAACCTTAAAAATAACAAATTAAGGCTGAAAGATACTGCGGAACTTATTACAGCAATTGAAAACAGAGAGTGTGTGAAGATAAAAGAAAAAACGGGATCGTCTTTTTCGATTTCACCGGAAGAAATGGAGACAATCAACCACCGTGCAGAAGTAATGGAAGCTATTTTCAGAGAAGAATATCCTATCAAATGTCGTTTGCGGGTAAACCATGATGCAGATGCAATACTTCTTAATATTTCAAGAAGGCATTTGAGAACTTTGTTTTATGATTATCTTCGTTCCGGCCGCAATAAATTCAGTCTTGTTGACCATCGCAAAGGTAATTATAGAAAAAGAGTACCCCATTCAAAAGACTACGAGAATCCAAAGAATGACGTTGACGAAATCCTCAAATATGGTCTTAAGATGTTCGTAAAGTATGGAAAACCGGGAATGGCATATGACGCAGTTCTGCGCCGGTATTTTCGCGAACCGGTCGAGGCACCAGATGGTTCTTCTGTCAAGATGGTAACACTCCCAGAAGAGGAAAGATCAGTATCATACAAGATGCTCTACAACTATATCAGAAAGCATACAGAAGACTATTCCTGCATGGGAAAAGATGAGAGAGACAAGCAGAACAATAACAGACAGCTGGTTGGAAACAGCAGAACCGGAGTCTATGAATTGGGACAGATTGTTGAAGCAGATGAGATGGAGCTTGGCTGTTATGTAGTCGACCAGAATGATGGAGAAACTGTTCTTGGAAAAGCTGTCGTATACTGTATGGTCGAAGTATTGAGTGGAATCTGCATCGGTGCATATGTAAGTCTTGAAAATAACAGCATGCGTGGCTTTCAGCAGGTGTTTCTGTCACTCCTGGAACCGCATAAGAACCAGACGAAAGGCTATAACATTGACTATGATGAGGAAGACTGGCCGTCCATGATCGTGCCAAACGAGATCCGTTGTGACCGGGGCTCAGAGTATATGTCCAAGGCATACAGCAAAGCGATGGGGGAACTTGGCATCCGTAATACTCCGGTTCCACCCGGATGCGGTTCCTTAAAGGGGGTTGTCGAATCCTTCAACGGACTGGTTCAGACCTATTTAAAAGCACAGTTAAAGAATAACGGATATATAGAAGATAAATACCGTGGTGGTGACCTGGCGAAAGGAGCTGCATGTCTGACACTGGAAGAAATAAGAGGATTGGTCTACCAATCAGTGATTCTGTATAACCGCCGTGTTTTTGAGGGACTCATTGATAAGAAGTATGTGGATAACAATGTATCGCCAACACCGAAAGGGATTTTCGCATACGAAAAAGCTCATGGCAGAGCAGGAGATCCAACCAATGTAAATGATGCAACAAGACCAGCCTATCTGTTTGCAATGCTGGCAAAGGAAGAAGAAAAAAGGAAATTTACATGGAACCGCAGGAAAGGTATCGTGTACACCTTCTATAAGACGGAACTTCGTTTTTATTCGCAGGAGCCATGGTTTCTGGATATTTTAAAAGATGAACCACATCCGGAAGATATTGAGGTCAGATACAATGTGGACGATATCAGGAATGTCTATATCAGATACAAAAAAGAGATCCACAGAGTACCTCTTGCAGAAAAGATTGAACAGCAGTATACATACGCAGACTTAACCTGGGACGAATACGACGAGTGTATCCGTAAAAAGAGGGACTCAAAAGTAATGAAAGAAGCAAAACAGGTATATCTGGACACGAAACTGAATTTGCAGGATACGGTAGAGAAACAGGCAGAAATGGCAAAAGCCCTGAATCCAAAGAAGAAAAAATACGGCAAAGCGCATCCGGAGGATAAAACAGCCAAGAAACAGGAAATGAGAAAAGATCCAGATGGAATTACGAAACGTTCTTATAGTTCCATTGATCCGGAACCTAAGAAAGAAACATTAACAAAGCAGCAGGAAGAGCTGGCAGCGATTGAGCATTTGAGAATCCCAGATGAAATGAGGACGATGGGAGACAGAAAACTCAGCCGAGAAGAGGAAATCAATCGTATCTTGGCACTGATAGAAGACGAAGTATAAGAAAGGAAGAAAACATGGAGAGACTGAAATGTAATTTAACATTCCGTGAACTTAGAAAAGATGAAAATCTTTATGATGATGTAGACCTGACCGCGGGGAGCATGGTAGATGCGCAGTACCGCAGAGTCGCCGGATATGAAGATAATCCTGATGTATGCGCATTGCCGAAGATGCCTTCGGTAAGGGATATCCTGGCTCTTGGAATGGTTAATCCTCCGGGATACGACAGAGAACAGGTAGAAAAAATGAGTACTGCTGAAAAATTAGCCGCAATAGAAGACATTGACATGGCAATGATCCCACTTGGAATTCATGTAGATGTAGCCCGTACAATCTGGAAGTTTTTGGACCGCAGATATAAAGGGGCTGACGTCATGATTTCCGCAAACGAAGATGAGAAAGCGTATGGGAAAGGAAGCTTTGGACGTGCTATTGTTCTGTATCAGAAGCTGGAGGCCCCAAGCCCGATTGGATTTCTGCTTCATGGGAAGACCGGATGCGGAAAGACTATGGCTGTGAACTTAGCGTGTCGCATGTATCCTAATGTAATCTATCATGAGTTTGAGGACTGCAGCTATGTACAGATCCCCATCGTCATGGTGACAGCGCTCAGAAAAGATATCAGAGACGTGTTTGAATCCATTGCCGCAGCATTTGACAGATTTCTGGATACCGGAGATTACCATAGAAGAAGGGCCGTTGGGGCCAAGAGTATCTCTGCAACAGAAGGGCTTGTAAAGAAATGGATCGAACTCTATCATGTCGGACTCATCATCGTAGATGAAGTACAGTTCCTTGATTTCTCGCCAAAAAAGAAGAACATCGAGGACATTGTAAGTATCACACAGGCAACCGGGGCACAGTTCGGACTCATTGGTAACGATGACGGATATAGAGCTATACTGGAATATGACAGGCTTAACAGGCGCGTAGCAAAAAACATTATCAATGCAGACGAGGTTACGAAGAATAATGTACGTTTGTTTGAGAATGCAATCAAGACACTTTGGAGATATCAGTTCGGGAACGTGGAAAGTCCGTTCACAACAGAAATTGAGGAACTTCTCATGTACCATTCATCCAGGAATATAGCACTCCTGAAATACATCGTGATTACTATACAGACGAAGGATGTAATCGAGAAGCGCATGGAGCCGATTGATGTGCCATTCATCGAGAAAACGATTGGGAGGGACATGGAGACACTCCGAAAACTGCTCGCTGATCCTGATGATCCGGAAGATGCACAGTATCACGAGTATATTACAAAGCTCTATGCAAGGCAGGCTAAAGAGGTCGCTACGGAAAATGACGAAGAAAAAGGAAGGCTGTTTGATATGATGGCGGCGGGCGAACTGACCAGGAAAAGAGAAGCGGTCCGCAGCAGAGCTTTCCAGTCAATCAGCGACACTTCAAATTATACTGAAACGCAGATCAACCGCGCAATCAGACAGGCAATCGATAAGGAACCGGATATCCTGGATCACCCTTCGAAGTTTCTTGCACAGAAGGCTATGGAAATATTGAAAAAGGCAAACGCAAAGGTGAAACGTAAAAATACCGCCACAGCTAATCAGGCGAAGAAAGGGAAAAGCGATGCAGCTGCGATTGACAGAGAGACAAGCCAGGGGCTTACAGCTTTGAAAAAAGCTATGAATGAGCAGGAAATATCCTCCGTTTCCAGTGAGAAGCGGGGATTGTAAAAAAGGAGAAGATTATGAGATTACCAAAGAGCATCCGAATAAGAATCTATGATGCTGTGAAGGCAGGCGTTGATGAGAAAGGCTGCTGGACCGCTTCCGAAGATGGATTCGAGGGCAGGACAATTACCAGGGAAGAAAGAAATATCCTGCAGGATCTGGTGAATCATGGGTATGTAAAGAGATGAAAGAAAGGGGTGTATACGATTGAACAAATACAGGTTTCCAATATGGTTTCGGATATATCCGGATGAGAACATTGTGTCATGGCTGGAAGCTTTGTTTTCAGTTAACGGAATGTCAAAAAAGGCTTTCTCTGTTACTTTAGAGGGAAGTACGGAATTGTTAGAGCTTGAGAATATCTGTAGAAAATATGAAGGTGATAAGTTTCCGACGCTGGAAGAGATTATGTCGAGGCACTCAGAATTCAGCACGATGATGCCGTTTCGTAATGAAAGCATGAATGTTCTTGTGGCAGAGCAGGTCATCCGGCAGGCGGAAGATTTTCATATGATTCCAGGCAATAAAAAGAATCATTGCAAAGTACTGAGGTGCTGTCCGGAATGCCTGGCTGAAGACATGGCAAACGGGAGACGTCCCTATATCAGAGCGTGGCATTCGCTCCATGGTGTAACAGCCTGTGCAAAGCATGGCTGCAGGTTACAGATTTACTCAATCTATGACAGCGATAGACCGGTTGTTCCAGCAGATGAAGAAAGCCTCCGGTATGCGAAATTCCTCTACCAGGTTTATCTGCATCAGCCAAAAGTCACGTTAGATGATATAAAAGACCTGCTTGCCGGTACGAAGACCGGACGATTGATACTGGACAGGCTGACAATTAACTGCATTATCAAAGCTTTCTGTGAAAAGTATGAGCCTGACGAGTTCATAGAGCAGATCAAAGGAAGAGAAAAAGAAGGATGTCAGATTGCAAGCAATACATGTCCGCACTGCGGGACGATTTACCATTCCTTCGGCCTGGCCAGGTCTTATGGATATGAATGTCCGATATGCGAGAGGAAATATGATGGCCTGGAGCTGCTGCAGAAAAGAATAGATCTTTCCTGGAACGGAGAATACGAGGTGACTGGATACGAGGATGAAGCTCATGTCAGAATCCGTCACAGACCATGCGGAAGGGAATATATACTGCCGCTGAATGCTCGTGGTCTTACAAAAAGACAGTTATGTGACAAGTGCAATTATAAGTATCGGGACAGAATCGGCAGGAAAGCCACAATGAATAGTGGTGAAACATGCAGGATTATTGCTTATCGGTCTTCGATGGATTTAGATGTAGAGTTTGAGGATGGAGCTGTTGCCAAACACACGACTTATACGAATTTTAAGTTAGGAATGATCGGCCGTCCCGATGACACACCTGAAGAACAGGCAAAGCGCAGACTTGGAGAAAAGAGAACCATGAACTGCGGGCTTGAAGCTGAGATTATTCGGTATGGAGCTTATGCCGATATTGATGTTAGGTTTGAAGATGGCTATATTGCCAGGCATGCAGCATATAAAGAATTTTTAAACGGGTCCATCAGGCCTCCGATTGATCGTGTCGGAGAAACAGGTATTATGAACAATGGGCTCAAAGCTACAATTATTGCATATCGAAAACATATAGATATGGATGTTCTTTTTGAGGACGGTTCGGTTGCGGAGCATATTGATTACAAAAATTTTACGGAAGGGCGTGTTGCAAGGCCGCAGGACTCCAGAAGAAATAGAGGGAAGTTCCGTATCGGCGAAAAGAGAATTATGAAATGCGGACTTGAAGCAGAGATTATTTCGTATCGTAAAAGCGAGGATATGGATGTGCGATTTCCTGATGGTGTGATTGTAAAGAATGTACAGTATACGAATTTCAAACGAGGGATGGTAGGGCATCCGTAAGACGAAGACACTGGCAAAAAGCTGATGTCTTTTTTGCTGTATGGAAGAAATAAGTATTTGGGATATTCTGACATATATATGGGGTAAGAACAAATGTAAAAAGCGAGGGATAACTTATGGCAACAAAAACAAATAGACTTGGCGAGACCCGAATGATGAACTGCGGAATGGAAGCCACGATTATTCGATATGGGAAGTATTCAGACATTGATGTTCGTTTTGAAGATGGAGTTATAGTAGAACATAAAAGATATAGAGCATTCGAAAATGGTAATATCGCTAATCCAAATTTTAATCCACGTCTTGGTGAAACCAAAATGATGAATTGTGGTATGGAGGCTACAATTATTCGATACGGAGGTTCTGCGGATATTGACGTTCGTTTCGAAGATGGGATTGTGGTGGAACATAGGGAATATAGAGAATTTGAAAAAGGTGGAATCATCAATCCAAACATTAAAGCTACTGCCGAAAACCGCCTTGACGAAACATGTATGATGAATTGCGGCATGAAAGCTACTATTATTCGATACAATGGAGTACGTGACATAGATGTGCGTTTCGAAGATGGGACTGTGGCAGAACATAAAGCGTATGGCCCATTTAAAAGAGGTGAAATTGCTAATCCAAACATTAAAACTTCTGCTGAAAATTGTCTTGGCGAAACTCGAATGATGAACTGTGGTATGGAAGCTACTATCATTCGATACGGGGGATATAAAGATATAGATGTGCGTTTCGAAGATGGAACTGTGGTGGAACATAAAGGATATAGTGCATTTAAAAGAGGTGAAATTGCCAATCCAAACGTGAAAACATTTGCTAACCGTCTTGATGAAACCCGAATGATGAATTGCGGTATGGAAGCTACTATTATTCGATATAGTAGACGTGACGATATAGACGTTCGTTTTGAAGATGGAACTGTCATAGAACATAGACAATATAACCAGTTTGAAAGAGGTAATATCGCCAATCCAAATTTTAAAGCTTCCCGTCTTGGTGAAACCCGAATGATGAAATGCGGGATGAAAGCTACTATTATTCGATATGGGAAGTATACAGACATTGATGTTCGTTTTGAAGACGGAACTATCATAGAACATAGACAATATATCCAGTTTAAAAAAGGCGGAATCGCCAATCCAAATTTTAAAGCTTCTGCTGAAAACTGTCTTGGTGAAACTCGGATGATGAACTGCGGAATGGAAGCTACAATTATTCGATATAATACAGGCAAAGACATAGATGTTCGTTTTGAAGATGAAACCGTGGTGGAACACAGGGGGTATGGAAATTTTAAAACAGGTGGAATCACTCATCCGTTAATCAGTTTAAATAACGGTTCCAAAGACTTCCACGGTTTTATCTGTAAACGAGGTTTTATAGATGAAGACAGAACTCTTTATGAATGCATCTGTAAACATTGCGGTCTGGAGGACGTTTTAACTCCTCAGGAAATGATGGAACATGAAAAATCAGAACATGGAGAGGACAAATAAGCGTTTGGGATATTCTGACATGTATAAAAGGTAAGAACAGATATAAAAAAAGTGAGGGGTAACTTATGGTAGCAAATTATCGACAAAGCCATGGAATAGCATTTAGTTAAAAGTGGAAGGTTCTGCTGTTTGGCGGTCCTTTTGCTATGCCATACGTTTTCTGACATATTATAAATGAAACATAGAAAAATGGAGTCAGAAAAAGGAGGAAACGACTATGATTACAACATAATGCAACAAAAACGCTGGAAGGATTCTAATATTCTGTCAATCGTGAACTGATTGACGATACAAATAATATTTTGTATGATAAGGATAAGAAGAATAAATATAAATCCAGCAGAATAGGGGGCATCCCTGAAACTTTAGATCAGGGATGCCTATGAGCTTTCCCTGATCGTTTTTTACATCAGATTAGGGAAAGGATGGATGAAATGTCAACAAAGAAAATGCCGGGACCAGATGAGGCATTAAAGAATTTTTTTGAAAACAACGAAGTTTTTGCAGATGTATTCAATTCGTATCTTTTTAAAGATGACGTGATTGATCCGTCAGAATTGCAGCCTGCCAATACGGCATATACCGACACCGTCAAGACTACAAAGGGCGTAGAGAAGATAGGTAAGTATCGGGATAATATCCGAAAAACAACTGTTGGAGCAAAATACGTGATTCTGGGAATAGAAGACCAGAACAAAGTACATTACGCAATGCCGATTAGGACCATGCTTTATAATGTACTTGGGTACTGTGCTGAATGTAAATCTTTAGGAGTGACGCAAGAAGCAGAGGACTGGACAATCGATGAGTTTTTATCCAAAATATCCAAAGGTACAAAGCTGACTCCGATTTATACGGTTGTATTTTACACAGGCGAAAGGGCCTGGGACGGTCCACGGTCGCTACATGATATGCTGGAGATTGACAGGGAACATGGGAAGTATATTCCGAATATTCCATTGAATTTGATTGATGTAGGACATGATGACTTGAATTTCACAAATACCGCCTTAAAGGAACTTAATTTTCTTTTAAAAGGTATTTATAACAAAAGTCTCGAAAACGATACATCAGAAATATCAAACTCGATATGGAATCTTACGGCTATATTAACCGGTGAACCAAGTCTTTACGGAAAAAAAGAAGGAGGTAGGACGATTGTGTGTAACGCATTGAATGAAATGAAGCAAAAAAGTATGATAGAAGGTCGTGCAGAAGGCGGTAATCTTATGATATACAGTTTAGTTCAAGATTTGCTTTTAACTCCTGAAGTTGGTTCTAAGCGCCTTGGAATTACTGTGGAAGAGCTGAAAAATCGAATGATTTTGTACGGTTACAACTTCCCGGAAAGATAACGCAATAAGAAAAACCAACGTAACAATGTTAAAGTGGAAGGTCTGCCGTTTAGCAGGCCTTTTTCTAATTCGTATCTTTTTACATAGAACAGATTTCTGAAACAGAAAAGAAGGAGGACATTAAGATGTGTGATGTAATGGAAAGAGCGGTAAATAAGGGCAAAGAGGAAGTTCGTGAAGAAGAAAGAATCAATTCAATAAAGGTTTTAATATCTTCGCTTGAAGAGTTCGGCATTTCAAGTGAAGCTATTATTGAAAAAGTTATGGAAAAATTCAATTTTTCTCGTGACGAAGCAACAAAGTATGTGAATAAGTAAAAAATAAAGAGAGGCTTGCTGGTTGGCAGGCCTTTTTCTACATCGCAGATTTTCTGACACATTGATTTCCCCAACACATTGTGACAACTTATTTCAAAAGAGAGATGATAAGGTGTTCGTAAGATTAAGACACTGGCGAAAGCTGGTTTCTTTTTTTGTGAAAAAGCGAAAAATCAAATCGATATTCTGACATATATAGGGTAAGTGTTAATAACTCAATCATTTATATTGCTGTTGCAGGCAAAATTGATTGCAGAAATACATAGAAGGGAGATTATTTCACATGAGTAAAAGCAGAGGGCGTGGAATATCCGGACGTACTCACACACAAGCACAGATTAATAATTATGCCAATCAGCATAATCCAAACAACAATGCATACAAGACTAACTTGAATAATCACGCAAACCAATGCAATCCAAATAATGGTCAATATGCTGGTCATGGCAATGACAATGAATAGGTTTTAATTATTTCAATCGTGCATAGGAGTCAAACGAGGCTTTTCTTTTATTAAGCTCCAACCAGTTATTTAACAACCAGCATTTACGGGCACATTGGTTAAGTACCTAATTTCAACCATTTTTTAAATACCCGAAGAAACAAAACAGCCTTCAGGAAAAGAAATCTGCTGCCGGGGTAAAAATCATACTAATTGCGGAAAATGTAAAATCGGTGGCATATTTAAAATTAATGTTTATTTCCATACAGGATTTAGGGAAAGGGAAGAGATTAATGGGAAAATTAAAACGATTTTATGCGGTTTTCGAGCATCTAAAGGGAAGTGATTAAGGGGAAAAATGCAGCATCCATTTTTATCACGCCCTGACGCAATCACGATATGAATACCTTGATCCATTGCCCTTTTAATGGAGTCAACAGTTCTTGGATCCATCTTCTTGGATTCGTCAAGAAGCAAAGTTCCATCTAAATCAAAAGCCAAACATTTTATAGTCATATTTATTTATCCAATTCTTCTTGATACGAGAACAGTTTTGTACAATATTCTCCATTAAAGCATGCTAGACATAATCCAACATCTTGTGTTGCTTCCTTCATTTCTTCTTCCGTCATAAAACGCAAAGTATCGGCATGAATATAATCACGAATTTCTTCCACACTCATATGAGCACCAATCAATTGATCCTTTGTAGAAGTATCCACACCATAGAAACATGGACTTGTGATTACAGGACTTGCAATACGAACATGAACCTCAGTTGCCCCGGCATCCTTCAATAACTGTACGATTCTTCTAGATGTCGTTCCACGTACAATAGAATCATCAATCATAACGATAGATTTTCCTTTTACGACGCTTGATACAGGACTTAATTTCAATCGAACACTACGATCACGCATAGCCTGTGTTGGTTGAATAAATGTACGTCCTACATATCTATTTTTTACCAATCCTGTTTCAAATGGAATTCCTGCCTCTTCTGCATAACCAATAGCCGCTGATAAAGAAGAATCTGGAACACCAATAACAATATCGGCGTGCAAATCCTTATCCTCCCTAGCCAAAATAGAACCTGTTGCCTTACGGAAAGCATGTACGTTAATACCTTCTACCACACTATCTGGTCTTGCGAAATAAATGTATTCCATGGCACACATATGGTTATCTGTATTTGTTGAATAAAATTCATGTTTAACAATACCTTTATGGAATTCTACGATTTCACCTGGTTTTAAATCAACACTTTCATAGATTCCCATAACCTCGAAAGCACATGTTTCACTACTAATTACATAGCCATCTTTACTTTTGGCATAACTTAAAGGTCTTAAACCATGACGATCACGAACTGCATAAATTGTATCCTCATTCATAACGATAAAAGAGAAAGCTCCCTCAATACAATTTGCGGTCTTCATAACACGTTCTTTTAAAGTACCTTTTTGTTTCTGAATCAAGTGAAGAATAATTTCACTATCACTCGTTCCCTGGAAGATAGCCCCTTCGTTTTCAAGTTCAATACGAAGTTCTTTCTCATTCACAATTTGTCCATTATGAACAATAGCTAAGCTGCCATTATGCCCTTTTGACACAATTGGCTGGATATTTTCGTTCTCTTGACCACCTGCTGTGCTGTAACGAACATGGCCAACAGCTAATCTTCCGACCATAGAATCTAATTTTTCTCTTTGAAAAACATCTACAGTCAACCCTTTACCTTTTTGTAAAGTAATATTTTCCCCATCTGAAACGGCAATACCACTTGCTTCCTGACCTCTATGTTGCAAGGAATGCAAACCATAATACGTAATACTTGCTGCATTATCTACACGATACGCACCAAACACACCACACTCTTCATGAATTTCATCAAACATAACTGATCTCCTTTGCCACAATATTATATCATGCATATAAGAAAAAATGGACGACTTTTCGTCATCCATTCATTTCTTTTAATCGCTCTTTTCGTTCTAAATATAAAACACCAATCTTATATACACTTGCCATTGTTGGAATCCCTAAAAACATGCCTGGAATACCGGCTAAAGAGCCGAAAATCACGACGGTCATCATAACGTAAATTCCAGGAAGTCCTACTGAATTTCCAACAACATGTGGATAGATCACATTACTTTCAATTTGTTGAAGAATGCATAAATATAATAAGAACCAAAGTGACATTATTGGACTTACAGTAAATACCATAAACATCCCAATCGCCCCACCAATATAAGCTCCAATCATAGGGATAATATTAATAACACCTACAAGTGTTCCTATCATCGCAGGATATGGCATACGTAGTATAATCATGCCCAATGTACATAGTGTCCCTAAAATTGTTGCCTCAATACATTGTCCACCTATAAAAGCACTAAATGTCTGATTAATAATTCGTAAACATTTATCCATTCGACGTTTTATAGTTTCACTCAAGTAAAGCTTTGTCAGGCGATGATACAACTGAATAAATCTTTCTTTCTCTAATAAAACATAAATTGCGAAAATAAACATCAACACAAAATTAAACACACTATTCACTATGACTGTCACAACATTAAATGTCGTACCTACAACATTGGTAACACCAGTTGAAAGAACATTAATACCGGATTGAATCAAATTCTTCCAGTCGATATCTAAGTTATTAATAGAATCCGCAAGCTGTGGATTATTCTCAAATAAATTCACCAAAAATTTCTGGGTATTCTCAAAATACTTTGGCAATGCCTGTACAATTACACCAATCGCTTCACTTAATGATGGAACAACAAGTGTAATTAAGAAATACACAAAAAGAAAAATTAAAATCAAAGAAAGAAGTAGACTTGTTGCACGCTTTCCTTTCTTCATAAAGCCCAAACGTTTTTCGATCTTAACCATAACTAAGTTGATCACAAAAGCCATCATAGCTCCAAATACTAAAACTCTACATGCATTCCATAATATAGATACCATAGAAATTAATGTATCCAATTTAATCAATCCAATAATGATGATTGTGATTCCAAATATATATATCCATAAATTTCTTTTCTTCATAAGCACCTCATCTCCTTATTCTAATACATACGTGTATATTTTTTAAATAATTTGTCATTTCTTTCTTCCGTACCATCACAGTTTAAAGATGAAAAAACCGGTACTTCCACATTATTACTAATTAAGTATTCAGCACACGCAACATTAATGCATTGTGCAATGAAAGAATTGGCCATACTCGATGTTGGACAAAGCTTTGCGTCTAATCCATCAATAGATAAAGCACAATCTCCAACTTCTCCACAATTATCAATGACAATATCTGCAATTTGGTACAAATTCTTTCCACAAGAATGACGAGAAGCTTGAGCAGTTGTATGTTTCATACTTGTGATGGCAACTACATGTGCACCACGACTTTTAGCTTCAAGTGCAAGTTCGATTGGATAGGCATTACGCCCAGAATTGGATGCGATCAAAACGACATCACCACAGGACACCCCATATAAATCCACCAAGATTTTGGCGTAACCACTTAGTCTTTCAATGTTTGAACTTTTTGTCGGATGCTCCGTCATCGTAAGTTCACTTGTCAAAATAGGAACCACAAAAGCTAAACCACCTGCACGAGCATACATCTCTTCGGCCATTGTATGTGAGTGGCCACTTCCACTTACGAAAAACTTATGTCCCTCCATAAAAACTTGGGCCATTAAATGACCGGTTTGTTCTAATTTTTCAGATTGTGTTTCTTGAATCTTTTTAATGATATCAAGCCCCACTTCAAATACTTCTTTCATATTATTATTTCTCCTTGATATGCATATTTCTTTATATTTATTATACAACAAGAAGAAAAATAAAAAACAGCCATCAAGGCTGTATATTGTTGAAGTGGTGCCGACTATAGGAATTGAACCCACAACCTACTGATTACAAGTCAGTTGCTCTACCAATTGAGCTAAGTCGGCATAATTTATATGGTGCAGAGAAAGGGATTTGAACCCTCACGCGATCTCTCGCACTGCCGCCTGAAGACAGCGTGTCTGCCATTTCACCATCTCTGCGACTGAGTGTATTATACTAAAAATTCAAACAGTACGCAACCAAAAAATGTGACCTTTTTAACAGTCACATTTCGCATATATATCAATTAGATTCAATAAGATTTCCACATTCTTTTCCATCGATTGAATGGGAACATATTCAAAACGTCCATGCGCATTCTCATATCCCGCCGATAAGTTAGGACAAGGAAGCCCTCTATGAGATAAGGCTGAGCCATCGGTTCCTCCTCTAAATGGTTCTGTTTGAGGTGTTAATCCTACACTTTCAATGGCTTGTTTCAAATATGGAATCATAAAAGGCACTTGATCAATCACTTCTTTTAAATTGCGATATTGAATTCTTTGTGTAATATTTACAGTACCTTGTCCATACTCTTTATTTAACATATCCACAATCATTTTTAATGTGTTATTGCGTATATCAAACTGTAAGCTATCATGATCACGAACATTGATTTCAATCTTGGCATATTCGCAATCCCCATTAAAACTAACCACATGATAAAACCCTTCTCTTCCTTCGGTATATTGTGGCTTTTCTAATGCCGGTAATTTATTTAAGAATTCATTTCCAATATCCACCGCATTTTTCATGATTCCCTTTGCGGTAGCTGTATGTACTGAAATACCATGAATTTCAATCGTTGAAAGACTCGCATTAAATGTTTCGTCCATATAATATCCTAAATGATCCCCATCCAAAGTATATGCGATTGGAGATTTAAAGCGTTCTAAATCCAAATCTTTTGCGAGTCCACTTACTTCTTCATCTGGAGTAAAAGCTACAGAAATAAAGTTATGTTTAATTTCAGGATGTTTAACTAAATATTCCAACAGTGTCATAACAACTGCAATACTTGCCTTATCATCGCCACCAAGTAATGTTGTACCATCGGTTAAAATCAAATCCTGCCCAATATATTGTTTCAGATTTGGAAATACAGATGGTGACATAATAATGTTTTTTTCTGCATTTAAAACAATATCATTTCCATCATAATTTTCTAGCACCCAAGGCTTTACATCTTTACCACTCGCATCTGGAGCTGTATCCATATGTGTCACAAAGCCAATGGCTCTACCCGTTTCTATATTGGCTTCAAGCGATCCATATACTACACATGTATCTTTATCATAATATACATCTGTAGCACCAATTCTTTGAAGCTCTTCATAGATGACTTTAGCTAAATCATGTTGACAAGATGTGGTTGGAACACTTGTACTATGTGGATTGGATTCTGTATTAATTCTTGCGTAGCATATCAATCTTTCTTTTACTTTTTGATAAAATTCTGTCATAGGAATTCTCCTTTTTTGATTATTTTATTCTTTTTCGATAAAAATGAAAAGAAAAAGACTGGAATTTTTCATCCAGTCTTTGACATTAGAATAATCCTACGATTTTGCCATCTTCATCTACGTCCATGTCTAATGCACTTGGATGTTTTGGAAGTCCTGGCATTGTTAATACTTTTCCTGTTAGCGCAACAATGAATCCTGCACCTAAGCTTGGGCGTAATTCACGAACTGTAATTCTAAATCCTGTAGGACGTCCCATAACCTTACCATCGTCCGATAATGACATTTGTGTTTTAGCCATACAGATTGGTAATTTATCCCATCCTAATTCATTGAATTTTGCGATTTGTGCTTGCGCTTCTTCTGTAAAGTCAACACCATCTGCACCATATACTTTCTTGGCAATGGTTTCTACTTTTTCTTCAATAGTCTTATCTAAATCATATAAAGGCGCATAATTGTTTTCTTGATCACATAACGCAACTACTTTGTTGGCTAAATCAATAGCGCCTTCGCCTCCTTTTGCCCATACTTGAGATAATGACATTGGGTGGTTGTTATCCTCACACCATTTTTCTAATGCAGCTACTTCAGCCGGTGTATCTGTCGCAAATTCATTGATTGCAACAATATATGGCAAGCCAAATTGTTGTACTGTATCAATATGCTTAGCTAAGTTTTCACATCCTGCAAGCATTGCTTCTACATTTTCTTCTTTTAAATCTTCTAGGGCAATTCCACCATGTTGTTTTAATGCACGAATTGTCGCAACGATTACGACTGCATTTGGTTTTAAATTAGCAAGTCTACATTTGATATCTAAGAATTTTTCAGCTCCTAAATCTGCACCAAAACCAGCTTCAGTTACTGTATAATCAGCAAGCTCAAGACAAGCTTTCGTTGCGATTACAGAGTTACATCCATGGGCAATATTAGCGAAGGGACCTCCATGAATCAAGACTGGATTGTGTTCAAGTGTTTGAACAATATTTGGCAATACAGCATCCTTCATAACCATAGCCAAGGCACCTTCAATACCTAAATCATGTACATATACTGGTTGATCATCATAAGTATATGCCACAAGCATTTTTCCAAATCTTTCTTTAAGATCCATTAAATCATCGGCTAGACATAAAGCAGCCATGATTTCACTCGCAACTGTAATATTAAATCCGTCTTTACGTTCTACACCATTGGCTTTTGCGCCACAACCAATTGTGATATTACGTAAAGTACGATCATTCATATCTAAACAACGTTTGAAAGTTACTTTTTCAGGATCAATATTCAATTCATTTCCTTGATGAATCGTATTATCCAAACATGCACTTACTAAATTATTAGCCGTTGTGATTGCATGCATGTCTCCTGTGAAATGAAGGTTGATGTCTTCCATTGGTACAACTTGGGCATAGCCACCACCTGTAGCTCCACCTTTTAATCCAAACACAGGCCCTAAACTTGGTTCACGTAAAGCCATCATTGTTTTCTTACCTAAGCGATTTAAAGCATCTCCTAAACCAACTGTTGTAGTACTTTTTCCTTCCCCGGCCTTAGTAGGATTAATAGCTGTGACTAATACTAATTTTCCATGAGGATTGTTTTCAATAGATTTTAAAAAGTCAAAAGACAATTTAGCTTTATATTTTCCATAATGTTCCAAGCTATCTGCAGGAATACCAATTTTTGCAGCAACCTTTTCAATTGGTTCCATAACACATTCTTGTGCAATCTCTAAATCTGTTTTTGCCATTTTACATATCCTTCTTTCCAATATCGTTTCTGTGGAATAAATCTTTACAGTGAATCTTTTCTAATTCTGCATATGTATGATCAAATGCAGTCTGTAAGTCATCTTCTAGAGTAACAACCATTAAAACACGTCCTCCATCTGTGACTAATCCTTCATCTGTCACTTTTGTACCCATATGGAATACCAATCCATCTACATTTTCAACGCCAGTAATCAAAGAACCTTTTGTAGAGCTTGCGGGATAGTTTGTACTTGCCAAAACAACACCGTGACTGACTTTATCTGTCCATTTTAATTCAACTGGTTTATTATCCATTAAATCCAACACAGCTTGTACAAAATCACTTTCTAAACGAGGCAAAATAACTTCTGCTTCAGGATCACCAAAGCGAGCATTGAATTCAATTGTTTTAATACCATTTTCTGTTAACATCAATCCACCATACAAGAATCCGGTAAATGGAACGCCCTCTTTTACCATTGCGCTTGCCATTGGTTTCATAATTTCATTCATGGCTTCATCTATAATTTCTGGAGTAATCTTTTTAACTGGACTATAAGATCCCATTCCACCTGTATTTGGGCCTTTATCTCCATCAAATACGCACTTGTGATCTTGAGCTACTTCTAAAGGAACAACTGTCTCGTTATGTACTAAACAAATTAAAGAAAATTCAAATCCGAATAAGCATTCTTCAATTACAACTGAGTTATTTTCAATCGCAAAAGCAATATCCAAGGCTTCTTTTGCCTGTTCTAAAGTAGAAGCTACCGTAACACCTTTTCCAGCTTTTAATCCATCTTCTTTAATAACAATAGGAGCCCCTTGTTCTTGTACGTATGTCCATGCCGAATCTAAATCATGGAATGTTTTATAGGCTGCTGTTGGAATATTATATTTTGCCATGATATTTTTGGCAAAATCCTTACTTGATTCAACTTGAGTCGCCTTTTTATCTGGACCAAAAATTTTTAACCCCTCTTTTTTAAACGCATCTACAACACCTAGAGCTAAAGTTGCTTCAGGACCTACGATGGTTAAATCTACATTTCTTTCTTTGGCCAAAGATACAAGACCTTCAATGTCGTTGTCATTTACATTGACACATTCTCCAATTTCTGCCATTCCAGGATTGCCTGGAGCACAAATCAACTCATCACATAAAGCTGAACGCTTACATGCATACGCAAGTGCGTGTTCACGACCGCCCTTACCGATAACTAGTATTTTCATTGCGTTTTATCTCCTTTTTTCTTTACTCATCAATCATAACAGAAAAAAGCCCCAAATGGGTCTTTATTCATAAATTTTATTTCTTTTTTTCTACACACAGACAGAAAAAGGGTAGAAAATACATTCCACCCTTGTGTTTTTCTAAACTTTTAAGAATTGAGCTACTTCTAGCACAAAAATTGTCGCTCCTCCAACTGTCACTTCTACTGGAAAACTTGCATAGCGCCCAATATCATAACTAGCTGTACTAGGTACAATTTCCGTTCGCTTACTTGAATATTCCTTGATGATATCAATAGCTGCTTCCACCTTTTCGTCTTCACAACCAATAATCAACGTTGTATTGCCTGCGCGAAGGAAACCACCAGTTGTAGCTAATTTAGTAACAGAAAAACCATTCTTATTTAGTGCATTGCTTGCCACTGGACTATCGTCATTTGATAAAATTGCTAGGATAAGTTTCATAGTGCTTCCCCCACCTTTCTAAAGGTATTATATAAAAATTTATACATAACTACAACACCAAAAAAGATTCATATTCCTTATAACAATACCAAATATTTCATGTATAATATGAATGTATTAAAGGGGATTATTATGATAGGGGAATTTTATTTTTATAAACACAAAAAGACAAACCAACATCTTTTGAGATTAAACAATGCCTAGAAAAAGAAGGAAAAATAGATTTAGAAAGGCTTAACAGATACATTGGTGACTTGTTAATATAACTGACATTAATGA
>SKED01000860.1_pt1 | contig 30808 bp, 20 predicted proteins | sample 4826651 | NCBI WGS metagenome assembly SKED01 (sample SAMN11008818, study PRJNA524170) | human gut metagenome | biome: Human fecal sample; material: Feces; isolation source: fecal sample from pouch patient p19 | host: Homo sapiens | place: Israel: Tel-Aviv | collected 2016-06-28 | reverse complement strand
ACGCTTGGGCTATCTCTCTTTGTGTATTATCCGTAACCTCCTGTCCGAGAATCTTAAGAGACTTAGGGGCTACACCGAACACCAGCCAACCGCCAGCACCATTGAGGAATGCACAGGCAGTGTGCATTCCATCCTTCAACTCACCTGTAGTTTTTTTCAACTCCAAATGTACGTTTTCATCGTTGGCTATAAGCCTTTCAAGTTCCTCTATGTCCATATTTACCTCCTTGTTTTAATGATTCAACTTTCGTGCTGCAAAGATTACGCAAACGAGCGCAATGTAAGCTTGCTTACAAATTGCCGAGCGCAGCTAATCTTCTGCAAAGATACGCTTTTCTTCTGAAAGATGCAAGGATTTTTTGGAAAATGTTTGAGGGTGAGGGAGATAAAAAGAAATAAAGAACCCGGGGTCATCACCAGCATCGAATAATCTGGGAGAGGGCCTTACCGGGACTGCGCTGCAAAGATAATAATAAATATGGAATATACCAAAGATTTTTTCGAAAAATTATTCTCCATGATAAAAGCCATTATTGCTCATTTCCTGCCACGATTTTAATCTCTTCTTCCTTCATGATAATCTCTTTTTACTGACTTGATTGGTTTGAGAAAAGTCTCTGGATTGATATACAGATTCTTCAATATGGGCAAAAGGTCAATATACTCTTCCGTTTCGCCCAAACCTTCATAATCTGCCATAACAACAATATATCCCTTATCCCATTCCTTAACCTCTGTATATCGTTTGAGGCATTTTGGAGAACGAAATCGGATATTGTTATTGCCATATCTAAACGAAGTCATATCTCCATCATTGGAGAGTAACGCTACTGATGAAAGATTCTCCTTGTTCATAACTTTATCTCAAATGTGGTGCAACTTCACCATTAGGTAAAAGAATTCCTGCCCTAATTAAAAAGGCACGTGCAGCTTCTTTACTGGCAGTAGAAGCCTTTCTTGCAGCCTCTAATCTTTCTTGTCTTTTGCTATCAAATAAATCCATATTCTACCTCCTTGTTTTAATGATTCAACTTTCGTGCTGCAAAGATTATGCAAACGAACGCAATGAAAGCTTGCTTTCAAATTGCCGAATGCAACTTGGCTGCTGCAAAGATACGTTTTTCTTCTGAAAGAAGCAAGGAATTATTGAAAAATGTTTGAGGGTGAGGGAGATAAAAAGAAAAAAGTGTATCCCGCTTGCCCGATATGTTGGGCAAGAAGGATACACCTAAATTATTTATTCTTATGAGAGTAAGAGATTACTCTCCATATTTGTCATTCTGCTTAATGTTAGGGTTTGCATTGATTTCGCTCTGAGGAATAGCAGAAATTGCTTTGTAATAGTCACGATCGAATGACTTCTCCTCTGAGTTCAAAATCTGGTGCCAACCTTGATCAGCTTCGCTAGTATAACGAACAATCTTCTCATTGCGACGGAGACAATCGAAGTAACGATGGCCTTCACCAACCAATTCCTTACGACGCTCAATAGAGATTCGTTCTGCAGTGATGTTTTCAGCTGTTACAAGCTTAGTTTCATCAGAGGTACGATTCTCAATAATTGCATTGAGATACTCAGCTGCCTTTGTTTTGTTACCAAGATTAAAAGCACACTCAGCAGCTGTTAAATATACCTCAGAAAGACGCATCATAGGTACATTAGAGTAACGTGGATCACCATTTACTGCTGGAATTTTGTTCAACCAAACTTTGTTGTCGCCATAAACTTTCTGGTTATCTGAATTCAGAGATGCCAAGAATACGTTATTGCGAACATCCTTTGGATCTGAAGATAACATATCTACGAAACTCTTAGTAGCAACAACATCACTATATCCTACATGGTCATCACTATTCTCGTTGTACAGATATCCTATACCTTCACGGTCTGTCCAGTCATTATTGTCATTGATCATAATTTCAAAGATCATTTCATTTTCATGAACAGAACTTGTTTTATACCAAGCATTTACATACTGGTCCTTTGTCCACAACTGGTAAGGAGAGTTCTTGATAATATCTTCTGAAACATTCAGAGCCTTTTCCCATTCACCCATTGTCAGATAAACACGAGCAAGGAGTGTCTTAGCTGCCCAAACATTGATATAACCTTGGTCTTTATCCTCTGTTAATGCATTAGAATTGATGGCCTCAGTTAAATCTTTGAGAACTTGTTCGTAGTTCTCTTTGACTGTCAAACGTGGCAACTGGCAAGTAGCAATGTCTGCCGCAGAAACAACATTCTCAGTAAATGGAACACCCAATGATGCACCATTATCCTCTGTATAAGTTTTACCATAAATGCGTACCATATCAAAGAGGGCCATTGCACGAAGAACCAAAGCTTGGCTCTTGTAATTTGCTATAGTTGCTGCAGCTTCGTCTTTATCTTCAAGTTGACCATCAGCAGCAGCGATAATGCGATTTGCACGTCCCATAACAATATAAGGTGACTGCCAAATTGCATTGCCGGAGAATCCTGTACCCGTAGTGTATTGCATGAGATAGTAGAATGAAGCACGGTTACTGTTTGTACCAGCTATTTCATTACTCTGCATATCATCTGCATGAACATCGCCATATAGGAACATACGGGCTCCATAATAATCAATTAAAGTACTATTGCCCTTTAAACCAGCATACAAACCCGCAACAGCAGTTCCCATGTTGTCGCTATTTGTGATACCTTCCTTTTCCTCTACACCATCTGATGGTTCAAGGTCAAGCCAGTTGTTTACGCAGGAAGTCAGGACTGTTGCTGACAATGTTGCGCAAAGTGTTGCTTTATATATATATTTAAATACTTTCATTAGTCTAATCATTTTTGTTTAGAAACCGAGTTCAATACCGAATGTGAATGTTCTCAATGATGGAGTCTCGAATGTACAAAGACCATCTACAGGAACCTCAGGGTCTACTGTGAGATCCTTTGATTTCCAAGTCAGCAAGTTAGATGCAGCAAAGTATGCACGCGCCTTGCTAAGACCTATTTGTGAGATGAAACTCTTAGGTGCATTGAAACCAACAGACAAGCTCTTGACACGCAAGTAGTCTGTTGACATCATCCAACGTGAAGACATTGTTGTGGTAGAACCATACTGGAACTTAGGCAATTTTGCATTGTCGCCTGGCTTCTGCCACATATCCTCTATCTTATAATAAGCTGGTACTGCTCCAGAATAGAGGTATGAACCACCATTAGTATGCTGCCATGTAGCATAATCCATAGCGTCACCGCCCAGAGAGAATGTCAAGGTCATACCAAAGTCGATAAACTTATAGCGCAAAGTATTTGTCAAACCACCTTCAATAGCTGGATCATGCTTGCCAACGATAGTCTTGTTAGCTTCTGCATACTTTGTTGTTGTCTCACCAGTACCATCATTCTTATAGTACAATTCCTGACCAGTTTCAGGATCAACGCCAGCATATTCGTATGTATAGTAAGAATAGTATGGCTCACCTTCCTTGTGGATTAATATACCACTGATGATTTGATTCTGACCACCATAAAGCTTAGACACCTTGTTGCTATTATGAGCAAGGTTCAGAGTTGTAGTCCAAGTGAAATCCTTCGTATTGAAGTTATTTGATGTGATAGTAACTTCATATCCGGTATTCTTCAACTCGCCAACATTCTGAGGAGAAGTGAGTGCATATTGAGAAGAGAAATATCCTGGTACAGCAGATACTGGCAAATCGAAAATCAAATCACTTGTAGTACGAGTATAGTAATCAAATGTCAAAGACAGACGATTCCAGAAATTCAAGTCGATACCGATATTCAGAGCCTTGTTCTTCTCCCACTTCAGGTTCTCGTTTGCGATACCTGAGATAGCAGAACCATTGGTGCCGTTATAGAAGAATCCCCACTTATACCATGATTTGTAACCATAGTAAACAGAAGGCTGAGTACCATTTACACCATAAGATACACGAATCTTACCATCTGTCAACACATCTTTGATAGGATCCATGAATTTCTCACTTGTGAATCTCCAAGAACCAGACAAAGACCAGAAGTCGCCCCATCTGTTTTCGCGAGCCAAGCGAGAACTACCATCACGACGATAGCTAACACCAAAGTAATACTTGTCAGCATAATTGTAATTAACACGGCCTAAGAATGATGTTAAGCGATAACCTTGCTTGTCTGTTTGGGTACGTGTGTTATTCGCATTTTCAAACTCATACTTATCGCCTGGATAAGAATCACCACTGAGATATGTCTGAGTATAGTGATAATCCTCTGTCTCAAAGCCAAGTAAAGCATCTACGTTATGCTCGCCAAACGACTTGTTGTAAGAAGCCTGTGTCTGGGTATTCAATGTATTGAATTCATTGATAATACGCTGAGCAACACCACCTGGTGCACCATCATTAGAGAAACGGTCCCAAAGAACAGTCTCTGTTGAGTTGATGTAATCGTATGAAACCTTCTCGCTTATCTTCAAGTTGTCCCATACGTTGTATGTCAACTGCATACTGTTCAAAGCACGGTTGATGACGTTCTTGTCAGAACTATGCTCCTGCTCGTAAAGTGGGTTTACGCCAAACATACCGCACTGTGTCAAATTTCCTTCAGAATCATAAGGAACTGAAGATGGACTCTGGAAGAAAGCATAGTTTGCAATGGCACCAGCATATGAAGTACCTTCATTTACTAAACTCTGGTTCATCTTAGAGAATTGAGAGTTTACTCGTAAATTGAATTTTCCAAAATCGTGACTTACACTAGCATTGCCTGTAAAACGCTCTAATCCTTGTTTGTACAAGATACCTTCCTGTTTCATGTATGAAACCGAAGAATAGAACTTGGTCTTTTCGCTACCACCAGAAACACTTACCTGATAGTTAGAATGAGAACCTGTACGGAACAACAAGTCTTTCCAGTCTGTATAGCCATTTTCTGGTTCTGCAGCAAAGCGGTCAATTTGGCCATCTGCAAAAGTTGTTGCAGTAGCATCGTCATAACCTGCATTGTATATTGCATAATTCTTCAAACCAGTATAAAGCAATTCACGACGATCGGCACCGCTCAACTGAGGACGGTAATCAATAGCCATATTTGAGAAACCCCAATCGCTGCGGAACTCTACGTTTGTCTTACCAGCCTTACCACTCTTTGTTGTAATGACAACCACACCATTGGCTGCACGAGAACCATAAAGTGAAGCAGCTGCGGCATCCTTAATGACAGTAATAGACTCAATGTCGTTACTGTTCAGGGTAGCCAAGAGACTTGTACCTGCATCGTTATAACCACTGCCAGGTCCATTGAAAGCACTCGCATTATCTGCGTTTATAGGAGTACCATCAATTACGTACAATGGATCATTTCCTGCGTTGATTGAGCCCATACCACGTACACGAATGCTGCTAACTGCACCAGGAGCACTTGATGAGCCTGATACAGAAACACCTGGAACGCCACCTGAAAGCTTATCGGTAAGTGATACAACAGGAATGTCTTCCAAGCTCTGAGTATTCAATGTTGAAGCAGAGCCAGTGAACGAAGACTTTTTAAAGTTACCATAACCAGTAACAACTACCTCATCCAAAGCCTTGTTGTCTGGATTCAATACAATCTTCAAGTTTGCACCTGCCTTAACTGTTTGAGAGTTCATACCAATGTAAGAAATCTCCAACTTGGCTCCGGCAGGAGCGTTCAATGAGAAGTTACCGTCAATATCGGTAACTGTACCAGTGTTAGTGCCCGCAACCTTGATAGAAGCACCGATAACTGGGCTTCCGTCCTCAGAAGAGGTCACGTGACCAGAGATTTGACTTTGTGCAAAAGCCATGCTCGTACTGAGAGCAAGACCTGCAACTACTGTCATGAGTCTTTTTTCCATAAATCTCTCTCGTTTTAAATAAATGAATATATAATGTTTATAATTTCTTTCTCTCAACTTTTCTTATATGATTACTCACAAGGAGTTATCATCATCTTTTTGCTCTCCACCTCTTGCCCCGAGGTGGAGATTTGCGGGAAAAACGGCGATTTTTCACAATAAAGCTATTGGAATTAACTGGATGTATCATACCTTTGGGTATATTTTCGTAAATTCTTTATTTTTAATCATTTAAACATTTAAGTTATGGCGTATTTCAAGTTAGAATTCGGTTTCGGAAGAAGTAAGAGTGAGGGTAAGATTTCTGATTCTGCGAATCAGGCAGATGAGCAGGCTGTATTGGAGATTCCTGGATGGGACTTCGTGAAAGGTGAAGTGGAGAGGGCAAAACAGCAAGGGCGCTTTAAAGTTGCTGGTAATTACCTTACTGCTGCCCGTTCCTTTACAAAGTTCATTGGTACTGACAACTGGCTTTTTTCTGATATGACGGCAGAAAAGCTGGAAAGCTATCAGCGATGGCTGCTGGGGCGCAATATCTGCCTGAACACATGTTCTGCTTATATGCGGGCTTTGCGGGCTATGCATCATAGAGCATTGCCGGTTCTCAATGCTGCTCCATTCAGTAAAGTCTTTACGGGGAGGACCAAGACCGAGAAACGTTGTATCTCACAATCAGAAATTCTGCAGCTCAAAGCCTTGCCGCTACAGCCTGGAGGTTCTCTTTCCTTCGCTCGTGACATCTTCCTGTTTTCTTTTTATGCGATGGGAATGCCTTTTGTTGATATTGCCTATCTCAAGAAAAGCCAATTGAGAAACGGATGTATTTATTATGCCCGGCATAAGACGGGACAGCAGATACAGGTAGCACTATTGCCTGCGATGCTTGAAATCATCATGCGATATGAACAAAGAGATTCAGAATTTGTCTTTCCGATACTTTCAGACAAGGTGGAAGATTCTGTTTCCTCACCATCTGTTTCTGCCCAACAGCATCGTCAATATACAGCTCGATTGCGCCAGTACAACTACAATCTGCATCAGGTGTCTAAGATGCTGGGGCTGGCTAAACCCTTATCTTCTTACGTGGTTCGTCATTCATGGGCAAGCATTGCTTACCTTCATCATCTGGACATCAGCTTGATAAGCAAGGCTTTGGGACATACCAAATCTTCAACCACCTTTATCTATATAAAAAGCCTTTTTGATTCCGACCTGTTCGAAGCAAATCAGACTTTGATGGAAGATCTGGGGTTATAGTCCTGTCGGAAAACTTCACCGATTATTGAAACTGGCTTCGTTTGCCATCGCAATAGGCTTCATCGGTCAATGAAATAGGCTTCGTTTGCCGTTGAAGCAGGTTCCTGTTTCAAATCGGAAAGAATGGTACTTACGAAGTGTCGGAACGTCTCTGAGAGGTAGCCATAATAGTCCTGGCGGGTTACAAGTAGCCTCCTTTCGTTTATTGCCTGGTTACGGCACAATATTGCCCTCTACCAGGGCAACTTTGTGCCATTGCCAGGCACGAAACGATACGTCGGGAGGAAGAATTCTTCAGAACTGCCATCTGTGATTTGGAATATGGTTTGCTTCCAGAGCCCGTTTTGCGTGTGAAAAGACTACTCTCTATTTTACTCTTCACTCTTCACCAAACCGCCTGAAACCCCGATAAACACAGGGCTTCCGAGCGGTGAAGAGTGGCAGGGCACTCTTCACCACTCTTCACCACTCTTCACCGTATAAACGCGGAGCCGCTTACTTATGCAAGAGAGTACTGCTGAGCCGCTACTTATCACGAAGCTCGGTCATCATAGATGACCAGCGCTGGTCTTCAATGATGGCTGAAGCATGGAGTAGGTAATGATCTCGGAGCCTCAAAAAATACAGGGTGAAGAGAGGTGAAGAGTGGTGAAGAGTGCATAGCCACTCTTCACCCGTGCAAACCTCTTATATACAGTTGGTTATGCCGCATTTGTGAAGAGTGAAGAGTATTTTTGAAAGTAGCTCTCTATTCATCAAACTCAGCCAAACTCCTTCGGAAAATGTGAAAAATTGGGAAAAACTCCTTCGAAAAATGTGAGTATTTAACATAAAACTCCTTTGTAAAATGTGATAAATATATTTAAAACTCCTTCGAAATATGTGATTTTTCTTGCTTAATACCATGATTTTTAGTACTTTTGCAAAAAACAAATAAAAAGCGTATGGAAAGACTTCTAATTCACCAATTGTTAAAATGGAAAGAGAGCACCCATCGAAAACCGCTTGTCTTAGAAGGAGCAAGACAGGTAGGCAAAACCTGGTTGTTAAGAGAATTCGGCAAAAAGTATTTCAAAGATGTTTGCTATATCAACTTTGAGCAAAAAGACAGGTTGGAAAGCATCTTTGCGGGCGACCTTTCGCCCCAATTCATCATCGAGCAACTATCCATCTATCATGGAAAGCCAATCAAACCACAAACCACACTCATCGTATTTGATGAAGTGCAAGAAATGCCTCGTGCCCTTACATCACTAAAGTATTTTTGTGAGGAAGCACCCGAATACGCCATTTGTTGTGCGGGCTCTCTGCTGGGCATAGCATTGCATGAAGGCACATCTTTCCCTGTTGGAAAAACAGACTTTCTGCATCTATACCCTCTAACTTTCAAGGAGTTTCTTCTTGCCAATGGCGAGCAGATGTTAGTTGACTATATACAGCAAGGCAACAGAAACGTAAAAGCTTTCGAACCGCGACTCATTGATTATCTCAAGAGATATATGATAATAGGAGGAATGCCTGCTGTTGTTAACGAATGGCTTGACACCAAGGATTTTACGAAGGTAGAGAAAATTCAGAAACACCTGATTGCTGCATACCAAAAAGACTTCTCCAAACATGCACCTCATCAAATGGTCGAGAAAATAAGATATGTGTGGAATAGTATCACCTCCCAACTTGCCAAGGAAAACAAAAAGTTTGTCTACGGCTTGGTAAGAGAAGGAGCCAGGGCAAGAGAATATGAGGATGCCATCATGTGGCTATGTGACGCAGGCGAAACTATCCGCACCCACAATGTTAGCAAACCAGACGTTCCAATATCCGCATATGTTGATTTGAAATCATTCAAGGTATTCCTGCTGGATGTCGGCTTGCTGAGAGCCATGAGCGGAGTGTCGCCTAAGGTTATCTTAGACGGCAGCAGAATCTTTGAGGAATTTAAGGGCGCATTGACAGAGCAATTTGTCTGTCAGGAGCTTCAGCAATTTTCTGACACCCTCCAAACCAATTATTATTGGACGTCCTCTGCCACCTCGGAAGTAGACTTTATCATCTCTGATGGCCTTGATGTCTATCCATTAGAGGTAAAAGCAGGCGTTACGATGAATGCCAAGAGCCTCAAGCTCTATGTGGAGAAATACTCTCCCAAATGGGCTATCCGTACCAGCCTCTTGCCATACGAGCGTAATGCCGAGGCTAAAACACTCAATATTCCTCTCTATATGCTCTTTGTTCTCGGTAAGGAGCTGGAGACTGAAAGCTAAAATCTAAAAATGCTTAAAAAGTATGTTAATCTGGGTGCAAAGATACAACATTTTCCTTTATAAAGGAAGAAAAAACATAAGATATTTCCTTTATAGGGGGTAACTTTTCTCAAAAACCTTCCCCCTATAAAGGAAACTTTCTTTAAACTCCTTCGGAAAATGAGAATTCCAAGATACTGGATATTCCTCTCTATGCTCTTTGTTCTCGGAAAGGAGCTGGAGACTGAAAGCTAAAATCCTGAACGGGCGATGGTTTTTATTTGAACTGTCGCCCGTTTCTTTACATTTTATAAGAAAAAGTGCATAAAAACTGGATTTTTATAACAAAATGCAGGGTGAAGTGCAACTTTTTCTGAAAAAAGTTTGGTGGTTTCCTAAATAATGCTTAATTTTGCACCCGATTAAAAATATTCTTTAAAATTAAGTAAGTTTTAGACTTACAGACCCTTATATAATATAAGGTATAAAAAGCGAACTCCTCCACCTCGGGGCAAGAGGAGGGGGCAAAAAGATGATGATAACTCCTTGTGAGTGATCATATAAGAAAAAGAAGAGAGAAAGAAATTATAAACATTATATATTCATTTATTTAAAACGAGAGAGATTTATGGAAAAAAGACTCATGACAGTAGTTGCAGGTCTTGCTCTCAGTACGAGCATGGCTTTTGCACAAAGTCAAATCTCTGGTCACGTGACCTCTTCTGAGGACGGAAGCCCAGTTATCGGTGCTTCTATCAAGGTTGCAGGCACTAACACAGGTACTGTTACCGACATTGACGGTAACTTTTCATTGAACGCTCCTGCCGGAGCTAAGCTGGAAATCACATACATCGGTATGAATCCTGCTCATATTAAGGCAGGTAAAAACATGAAGATTGTTCTTGATCCAGACGAGCATAGCCTTGATGAGGTGATGGTCGTAGCCTTCGGTACTCAGAAGCGTTCAGCTTTCACGGGATCTGCTGCGGTAGTAGGTGCTGGCGAAATTGGTAAGGCTCAGGTTTCTAACCCAGTTGAGTCTTTGAAGGGTAAGGTTGCCGGTGTACAGATGACTCAGGTTTCTGGTCGTCCAGGCGAGAGCTCAAAGATTCGTATTCGTGGTATCGGTACTATCAATGCTAGTACAGACCCATTGATTGTTGTTGATGGTGTGCCTTATGACGGTGATATGAACACTATCAACCCAGACGATGTTGAGAGCCTTACTGTATTGAAGGATGCAGCTTCTTCTGCTCTTTATGGTGCACGTGGTGCCAATGGTGTTGTGATGATTACAACCAAGACTGGTAAGACAGGTTCTTCTTCTATTACATTCGATGCTAAGTGGGGTTCTAACTCTCGCGCAGTGCCAGATTACAAGTATATCAACAATGCTGCTGGTTACTACGAGACTTGGTACACTGCATTGAACAATTATGCTTTGAATACTTTGAAGTATGATGCAAATAATGCAAACCTTTGGGCTAACAAGAACCTGACTGCAGACAATGCTTTCGGTTTGGGTATGAGCGTATTCCAGGCTCCTGCAGGTGAGGTGCTGATTGGTACCAACGGTAAGTTGAACCCTAATGCTACTATGGGTCGTGTAGTATCTAACAATGGTCAGCAGTATTATGTTACAGCTGATGATTGGGTAGATGCCATGTTCCGTAACAGCCTCCGCCAGGAGTATAACGTCTCTGCACAGGGTGCTAATGAGAAGGGTAACTTCATGCTCTCTTTCAACTACTTGAACAATGAGGGTATTACCTTCGGTTCTGGTTTCGAGCGTTATTCTGCTCGTTTGAAGTCTGAGTACAAGATCAAGGATTGGTTGAAGGTTGGTGCTAATGTCAACTTCGCTCACTATGCCAACAATCAGTCTGGTGTGGGTGATGAGGGTTCATCTGGTTCATCTGGCAACGTGTTCACATTCGTAGCAATGGCTCCTATCTATCCTCTTTATATCCGCGACGCTCAGGGCAACATCATGATGCACGAGGCTAGTGGTACAAAGTTGTATGACTATGGTGATGGTTCTATCAATGGTCAGAAGCGTGCTTATATTGCACAGTCTAACCCTCTTGCTGCTAATCAGCTTGACAAGTATAAGATAGAAGGAAACAACTTCAATATGCAGGGTACCGTAGAGGTTCGCTTGCCTTTGGATGTTACCTTCACATCTATCAACAATGCTTATGTAAATGAGTATCGTACAACAAGCACAACCAACCCTTACTTCGGTCAGTATGCATCATCTAATGGTATGGTTTACAAGTATCATGAAAGATACTTCAACTATAACCTGCAGCAGCGTTTGAACTGGGCTCATGAGTTCGGTGAGCACTCTGTAGCTTTGATGCTCGGTCATGAGTACTACAACCAGAGCTATGCTTACCTCTATGGTAGCAAGAGCAATCAGTATAGCCCTTCTAACGATGAGTTGGCTGGTGCTGTGTTGTTGAAGAATACTAACTCCTATACCCGTGAGTATAACAACGAGGGTTACTTCGGTCGTGTACAGTACGACTACAATGACCGCTATTTCTTCGATGCATCTCTCCGTCGCGATGCTTCTTCACGCTTCGCAAAGGAGAACCGTTGGGGTACCTTCTATTCTTTGGGTGCTTCTTGGGTAATCAACAAGGAGAAGTTCTTCAATGTAGATTGGGTTGATGATTTGAAACTGAAGGTAAGCTATGGTCAGGTAGGTAACGACAATATCGAGAGTCTTTCTTTGGGTTACTACCACTATTCTACCAACTACGATATCGTGAACTCTAATGGTTCTGTATCTCTGGTTCCTGTAGGCCGTTATGGTAACAGAAAGATTACCTGGGAGACAACTGGTGAATTCAACGTTGGTGTTGACTTCGGATTGTTCAAGAACCGTTTGAGCGGTACTTTCGAGTTCTATTCTCGTAAGACTTCAGATATGCTCTTCAACTTCTCATTGCCACAGTCATTCGGTTACACCGGTTACTATGACAACGTGGGTGATATGATCAACAATGGTCTTGAGTTGACCTTGAACGGTGACATCATCCGTACAAGAGACTTCGTTTGGAGTGCCAATATGAATATCACTTACAACCACAACTACGTAAGCTATTTGCCAGATGCAAAGAAGACTTTGACTGTTGATGGTGTTCAGGGATATACTAACGGTGGTTACTTCATCGGTGAGGGTGAGCCTATGTACACTTACTACCTCCACAAGTATGCTGGTGTAGATCATGAGACTGGTGAGGCTCTCTATTACAAGAATGTGAAGGATGAGAATGGTAATGTTACTGGTCAGACCACAACCAAGAACTCTTCAGAGTCTGATTACTACTTGTGTGGTACAGCTTTGGCAGACGTATTCGGTGGTTTCGGAACAAGCGTTTCTTACAAGGGCTTCGACTTCTCTGTAGATTTCATGTATCAGATCGGTGGTCAGATTTACGATAACGACTATGCTAGTGCAATGAGCGCAAGCGGTAAGTCTATGCGTGGTATGGCTCTCCACGAGGATATCCTGAAGGCTTGGACTCCTGAGAACAAGAACAGCAATATCCCACGTCTGCAGTATGGTGATACATACATGGCTTCTCAGTCAGACCGTTTCTTGACAAACGCTTCTTACTTGAGTCTCCAGAACATTAACTTGGGTTATACCTTCCCTAAGGCATGGATCAGCAAGCTCAACTTGAGCAACTTGCGCATCTACGCTCAGGCTAACAACGTATGGGTATGGTCAAAGCGTCAGGGTCTCGACCCACGTACCAGCTTGACAGCTGCCAACGCTTCTTATTATCCAGGCGTACGTACCATCACTGGTGGTATCACACTTACATTCTAAACTTATATAATATAGGAATACAATTATGATTAAGATAAAGAATTCAATCTTAGGTGTAGGTTTGGCCTTTGCAAGTCTTACTACATTCACTGGATGTATCGACGAGACCCAGCCTACCGATATTGCAACATCTGAGCAGGTTAGCCAGTCTGCTGCAGCCGTAGAAGGATTGGTGATGGCAATGCCAGCGTTCTTCAACAACTTGAACGAGACATTCTATACACCAAACAACTACCACTTCAACTTCGGTTACGGATCAATGATCCGTATCCGTGCCACATTGACTGAGCCTTTCGTAACAGCAGGCTCTGGTTACGACTGGTTCGCTCCATGGGCAGAGAATGAAGGTCTTAGCCAGGATGCTGTCCGTTCAAACTTCGTCTGGACATACTACTACAAGTTCATCCAGACAGCCAATAACGTTCTCGCTACTATCAATGAGGAGACTGCTACTGATGAGCAGAAGGGTTACATTGCAGCTGCCAAGGCTTTCCGTGCGCTCGCTTATCTCGACCTCGGTCGTATGTACGAGTACTTGCCAACAGATGTTACAAAGGGTGTAAATGCCGATGGTAATGATGTTACTGGCTTGACTGTGCCTATCGTGAAGGAGGGTATGGCTGAGACTGATGCACGTAACAATCCTCGTGTTAAGAAGGAGGACTTGATCAAATTCATCAAGGAGGATTTGGAGTATGCTGAGCAGAATATCGGTAAGCTCACAAAGACAGAGAAGACTTTGCCTCACTTGGACTGCGTATATGGTCTGGAGGCTCGTCTCTATATGTGGGAAGGCGATTATGCCAAGGCTCAGGCTGCAGCAGAGAATGCTATCAAGGCTTCTTCTGTACAGCCTATGACTCAGGCTCAGTGCCTGAACACCACTACAGGTTTCAACAACCTGGCAGACTTCATGTGGGGCTCTCAGCAGACATCAGAGGATGTTGTAGTTTCTACAGGTATCGTCAACTGGATATCATTTATGTGTAACGAGCAGACCTTCGGTTATTGCGGTGCAGGTACTGGTGACTATATCAGAATTGATACATTGGCTTATAATCGTCTGAATGATACCGACTTCCGTAAGTTGGAGTGGGTAGCACCAGCGGGTTCTCCAATCGCAAACAAGGTTTCATTTGTCAATAAGACTTATGGTGCTTCAATGCCTCCTATGGCATCTGTCAAGTTCCGTCCTAACCAGGGTGAGATGGATGCTCCATCTGTTGCAGCTGCTACAGCATTCCCTGTAATGCGTGTAGAGGAGATGTACTACATCCGCATGGAGGCAGCTGCACAGCAGGATGCAGCAAAGGGTAAGGAACTCTTGGAGTTGTTCATGAAGACTCGTGACCCTAAATATACTTGCAAGGCAACAAGCAAGGAGGATATCATCAAGGAAATCTACTTCCAGAAGTGTATCGACCTTTGGGGTGAGGGTATCACATTCTTCGATATGAAGCGTTTGAACTACTCTTTGACTCGTGGTTATCATGGCACAAACCATTCTGTAGGTGCTCGCATCAATACAAATGGCCGCCCTGCTACAACCAACTTCCTTTTCTATCGTACAGAGGCAGAGAACAATACAGCTCTTAAGGGATGGAACAACCCAGACCCATCTGGTAAGTATCCACTTTGGACAGAGTAATAACACGAATCGTTATATAAAAGATTAAAAAAGTTATGAACAAGTTTTTTAAATATACATTTATAGCACTGCTCGGTGTTCTTACCCTCGGTTTGAGCTCTTGTACAGATGAATATGAATATACTCCAACTTCAAAGACAGAGTTGGGTGGTAATGCTTTCTTGGTAAGTGAAGGCTCTACAGCCATCTCATACTTGCCAACTGCAGAGCAGAGCTTTACATTCAAGGTGTCTCGTATTGATTCTACTGAGGCTCAGACTGTAGGTCTGTCTAGTAGTAATGAGAAGTTTACCGTTCCTGCAACCGTTTCATTTGCTGCTGGTCAGAAGACAGCAGAGGTAAAGGTTTCTTTTGATATCGCAACAGGTACATCAGAGAAAACTCGTATCGCCATTACTGATGCAGAGAAGTATTACTATGCTGCAACCGTACTTGATTATACCATCACCCGTTATCAGTCTTACACTGGTACATACGTAGCTAATGGTCTTGGTTTCCAAATCCAGACTCCTTGCTATATGATTGGTGCTGGTAAGTTTATGGTTCCTGCTGATCCTGCGAACGGATATGAGTATGATATAGTATTCTCTATCGATAAGGACAATAATGTAATCGTAGCTCCACAGCCAGCTTGGAATCATCCTTCTTATGGCGCAGTATATGTAATCGGTAATGCCGAAGGTGATGCTGCAGCTGATGGCTCTGGTTCTGGTGTTGCTGGTACTTATGATCCAGAAACTGGCGTGGTAACTATGGCTATGTATAATTTCATACCTAATACCGGTTCTTTCGGAACATTTGACGATGTCTTTGTATTTGACGAGAAGCCAGCTCTTTAATTTAATATAACAAGAAAGCCGGATGGGACAGTACCCATCTGGCTTTTTTCTTTTTTTGCCTATGAAAAGATATTTTACTTTAGCTTTAGTAGCGTCTCTCTTTCTCAGCGGTGTTGAGGCTAAGGAGAGAACGATGGATGAGAAGCAAGCCATTGCTTCTTCTGTGTTGACAATGCAGTCACAGACTCGTGGTAAGGCAGAACTTACGCTCAGGCTCTTGCAGGCTTCTGATACCTATACAGTATTGGGAGACGACAGCCGCTTTGTAGTAGTAAGCAATGATGATGCTTTTGATGCCGTGATCGGTTATGCAGACTCTCCTTTCGATGCTTCTGCCAATAGTTCTCTGTCATGGTATCTTCGTGCTGCATCTGAATCCATGAAGGCTGATTTGCAGAAAGGCTCTGCCGTAACAAGAGCTTTGGTGATTCCTTCGGGCGATTTCAAGGAAGCGGTAGAACCTCTCTGCAAGACGCTCTGGGCGCAGGACAAACCATTCAATAATCTTTGTCCTACAACTTCTAAAGGCAAGGCTTATCCTCTTCGGGATGCGTGGCTACGGCTTTATCGCAAATTATGTATTATCACAAGTATCCTGTAAGGGGAAAGGGCAGTCATCAGTATAGCTTTACCCCAGCCGTGGGAGATGGTAGATTGCTGAGTTGTGATTTCGCAAACACCACTTTCGACTGGGAGAATATGTTGGAAGACTATGAAAGTAAGAAAGATTATACAGAGGTGCAGGGAAATGCTGTGGCAACCCTGATGGCTGCTGTAGGTGTTTCCGTAGATATGCAATATACTGAGTCTGGTTCTGGTGCCATGTCAAGGGAAGCGCGTTATGGCTTAATCAATTATTTCTGCTATAATGAGAATATCAACTGGCTGAACCGTTCTTTCTATTCGGCAGCAGAATGGATGAAGTATATCTATACGGAATTGAATCAGAACCGTCCTATCTATTATACGGGTGATGATGAAAGAAATGGCGGTCATGCCTTCGTGCTTGATGGATATGACAAGCAGGGCATGGTTCACATCAACTGGGGATGGGGACCAAAAGGCGGAAATGGTTACTTCGACATTGCTCTCCTGAATCCTACAGGATTTCAGTTCAGCGAAGGTCAGGATATGCTGATAGGCATTTCGCCTGCTTCCTGTCTTCAATATGAATCCCGTTTTTATGCTGATGAAGGATTGAAAGCCAGCAAGGTGGCTTCCTTGCTGAATGTGCAGCCGGGTAAGATCTATAATCAGACGGGTGATAACATCTCTGGTGATATCGCTGTGATTCTGGAATCTTCTGATGGTGTAAAGAATGTAATTCAATCTGCTCATGTAGATAAGGCGATTACCTATTATTATGTGAATAGCGGTAGTGATGCTGTGAAAGTTGGAGGTGTGCTGAAATTGCCTTCTACCTTGAAGGATGGTGATTACAGAGTGTATGTTGCCTCTAAGTGTGACAAGGATACTGACTGGCGTCTGATTCGTACTCCAGAGGGAACTGCCAACAGTTATATGCTTACCATAGCTGATGGCAAACTGGCTTCTGTAGGCGAGGGCATTGCCGATGATTCGTGGACAACTACCAGCATTACTCCTATACATGCTATTCCAGCCAAGTTTCGTTCTACCAAGACATTCAACATCAATGGTCAGCAGGTTGATTCCAGCTATCACGGTATCGTCATCAAGGATGGAAAGAAAGTGATGCAATAGGTCTTTATAAGAAAAGTGATGCATAGGTCTCTTCAAAAGATGCATCATACAATATATATATAATAAGGTGTATCCTTCTTGCCCAACATATCGGGCAAGCAAGGATACACCTTTTTTATTTTATCTCCTTCACCCTCAAACATTTTTCAATAATTCCTTGCTTCTTTCAGAAGAAAAGCATATCTTTGCAAAAAAAGGATCACCTGCAAATGCGTGTGGGCTCGAATAGATGCCCCTACTTAAAATTTATGGCACATGTGCCACTTTTTTTAAGTGCAAAGATATGCGAAAGTAGAGTTCTAACCAAAATTTTTTAGATTTATTATACTAATAAGGTGTATCCCCTAGCCTTTCATCATCGAAGGCTATAGAGGATACACCTTTTTCTTTTTATCTCCCTCACTCTCAAACATTTTCCAATAATTCCTTGCATCTTTCAGAAGAAAAGCGTATCTTCTCGGGTTGGAGAAAGTATCATTCTGGGTGCTAGAAAGTAACTTCTCTGTCGAGCCTAGTGGGAATACCTTGTTGTCGTACAACTTTTTGTACCTTATGTTATGCAAACAAGTCATCCCCTGTTACTTGTCTTGTTATTTTTCTTGCATACATATTATTATATAGTCCGTATGGAGTGATGAAGGTAGGGATGAGGGTCTTGTTAGTCTTGGTCACTTTCTTGAATATGTTAAGGCGGTGCATGAGATGGGCATCGTATGCCTTGTTGATTTCATATTCTCCCTGACAGTATTTCATCTCGCAGATGGAAATGGACTTGTCGGAGCGGTCTATCAATAAGTCTATCTGGGCACCTTGTTTCAAATCCTCATCGGCATTCTCGTCTGCCAATGTCTTGCTGGTAGGGCGATACGACCAAGCGCATGGGATGTTGATGCAACCATCTATGCCAAGGGCTTTTACAATATTGTTGATGTGATGAAGGCAAGTTATCTCGAAGGCATGGCCACACCATGAGGCATACTCGCTGGTTGATTGCATCTTGATCCAGTAGTCGTCAAAGAATGTACCTTTGTTGTGCATGAATTTGAAGTAGAACAATGTGAATGGGTCTATCAGTTGATACATACATTCCTTTTTGGTCTTTCCAAAAGGATTGTAACTGCGGATGAAGTCGCACTGCTCCAGTTCCTTTAGCATGCTCGTAAACCTACCGTTGTTGGGAAGATGCGTAGCATCCAAGAGTTCTTGTCTCGTCATGCCTTTGCCCTTGTCTTTCAGTGCCGTTACGATTGCTTGGTAATTGTCTGCTTTCTTGAATAAAGATTTGAAGAGACGGTCGAATTCTTCTGTCAGTTCGCCACCACGTGTAAAGCATAGTTGCTGGATATTTTGTGCCACGCTCTTGTCGCTTTCGAAGAGGGAGAGATAATAGGCAATTCCACCTACAGCCATGAAGCATTCGATGATTTCTGGTCGCTCATAATTGAATCCCTGTGCCTTGAAATAGTCTTCTACTTCTCTCAGGCAGAAAGGAGAGAGAAGGATATTGTGCGTAACACGATTGTGGAGACCGCCATGAGAGTTGATGACATTGTCTATCATCCAGGTAGTGGCACTTCCGCAGGTTATCAACTTGATGTCGTTGCGATAGAAAGCCCAGTCGTTCCAGAAGTGCTCCAAGACACTGATGAAGTGAGAGGAACGAGTGTCAAACCATGGAAGTTCATCGAAGAAGATGACCTTCGCGCCTTCCGGCATATTTTCTATAGCCTTTTGTAATAATCTGAAGGCTTCTTCCCAGTCTTTAGGCATTGTATCCACATTCATTTGCTCAAGGAGGGCAAAGCCAAAATTGGTGAGTTGTTCCTTGGTAGAGACATTGTCTTTGCCTGTAACTCGGAAGGTAAAACGTCCCTCAAACATTTCCTTGATGAGAAATGTTTTACCTACACGTCGTCTGCCGTATATGGCAATAAACTCCGATTTACGACTAGAGATGTAGTTCTCCAGCTTGGATATCTCTTGTTCTCTTCCGATGATGTTCTCTTTCATATCTGTCTTTTTATGCTTAAAACTGTCGCAAAGTTACAAAAAAAATGAGATTACGACAACTTTTTAGCGAGAAAAGTGTCGCAATCTCATGAAAAATCTGAGATTACGACACTTTATCATTACTTTCCTGCGGGTTCTACTATTACTTATCTACTGTAGAAGATACATAGTTCTGGAAATACTTGAGGCAGGTATTGCGCCATTCCTTGGCGTTTTCCAACTGTACATTGAGTAATGAATCGGTATGTTGCCATTCCTGTTCATGCCCCTTCATATACTGTTTGGCTGAGGTGTGCCAGAAGTCGCGATATACTTCAACCATCGCCACACCCATGTTGTACTTCATGCAGAGTTCCTGCCAGAGGGTGCTTCCTGATTTCATCTTGTAATTCCATGGCACATGATGGAACCAGAGGAGATATTCTTCTGGGCAAGTCTCGATGTTGTCGTACTGGCTGCGATAAGGCTCCGAATACTGGCTTACGGCATCTGTACCCTTGGATGAACGGTCGAAACCGATACCCTTGGCATCAGCCTTGTGATAATACACAGGGCACCATTCCAGAGGATAACTTGCAATGAAACCATCTGGTTCCGGACCGTAGTGGTGATCGAACTTGAAGATATGATGTAAGCCCAATGGCATCATATAGTTGACGCAAGCTTCACGTGAGGTCATCATCATCATCTCTACAGGTTTGGTGAACTTCTCGTCCTGATTCTCGTAAGTCTGAACGAGCCATTCGTGGGCAATCTCTTCTGCGCTGAGCGAAGGATTCCAGGCCAGGCGACCGAAGGCATACCAGTTAGCCTGTGAGAAAGGATGACCGCACCAGTTGGCATCATCACCGATATTGGCTACACCTGAGATTCCAACCAGTTTGCTTGGATTGACGAATCCGAAGAATTCCTTCCACATCGGGGCGAGATAGGTGAGGTGTTTAGACTGTCCGAGATATTCCTGGGTAATCTGAAGTTCTGCTATCTGAGGAGTTTTCTTGATGTTGTCGAAGATAGGAGCGTATGGTTCACGAGGCTGGAAGTCGAGCGGACCGTTCTTTGACTGGAGAATTACATTGTCACGGAACTTTCCATCCATGCCTTTGAATTCGCTGACAGCTTGCTTTACACGGTCTTCGCCTTTATGATTAGCACCATATACAAAGCTTCTCCACATGATAATGCCACCGTATGGTTTGACGGCATCGGCAAGCATGTTGGCTCCCTCGGCATGAGTGCGGTGGTAATCGCCAGGACCAGGTTGTCCTTCAGAATTAGCTTTTACCAGGAATCCGCCAAAGTCTGGAATGGCAGCATAAATCTCCTTTGCTTTCTTCTGCCACCACTGTTGTACCTTTTTATCCAATGGGTCTGCAGTCTTGGTATAGCCCAATGCCATAGGAGAAGCAAAGTTGATGCTGAGATACACTCGGATACCGTATGGACGCAGGATGTTGGCGATGACTCTCACCTTATTAATATATTCTGCAGTCATCATCTTTGGTGATGCATTTACATTGTTCAGTACGCTTCCGTTGATGCCGAGCGATGCGTTGGCACGGGCATAGGTGATGAGACGGTCGTGAAGACTCTTGCTGATGCTGCCACCCTTACCGTTTTTACCGAGTTTGATTTCTTCCCATTTGAAGATGCTCTTGCCGGCATAGCCACGTTCAATGCTGCCATCGAGATTATCCCAATGGTTGAGGATGCGGAGACCCACTTGCGGTTTCTCTGTTTCATCAATGGCTTTGCTGAAGTTCTGTTGATTACCGCTACCTGTGTTGTAGGCATCAGTGTTCTGAAGTCGGATCAGCTCGTAGGCACCATAGAGCAAACCGATAGGATTGCTGGCGGTGATGGTTGCTTCATACTGAATGTTGTCGCCTTGCTGTGCAGGACGGGCATAGAGGTTATAGCCCTCGCCAAGATTCAGAGCCTTGTCTATCTTTAGCTCAACATTCTTGCCACGCCAGTTGTTTTCCAACTCCTGCTTGGCAATCTTGGCTGTTGCATCATCGGGCAACTGTGAGATGACTTGGCATGAGTTGGCATACTGCTTTCCTAGCCATAACTGTGAGCCATCACTCTGTGCAGAAACATGGAGTGATGTAAGTACCGTAAATAATAAAATAAGGTATTTCTTCATATCTTTGCAGATCGTTAGTTTGTATTATTATTGTTTCTGCTGCAAAGATACGAAAAAATACCTTATTTTCTTTTATTTGTTGTTTATTTCTCATTCCTCTTTGTTTCAGCATATTCACTTGGTGACATGCCATAGTGTTTCTTGAACACTGTAGAGAAGTGGGTCTGGTTGCTAAATCCCACAGAGTAAGCTACTTGTGTGATGTTAATTTGCCCTTCTTCAATAAGACGTGCTGCTTGTTCTAATCGTAAGTTACGGATGAATTCACCGGCAGAGACGCCTGCTATTTCTTTCAGCTTACGGTGCAGTTGGGCACGGCTGATGCCTACATCTTCTGTCAGTTTCTCAACGTTGAGGTCAGGGTCGGTGAGGTGCTCGTTCATATATTTCATCACTCTTTCCATGAGAGCGTCGTTATTGCCCTTTACCTGTATCTGCTCAATCTTAGCCTTCTGTCCCTGCGCACCGCTGTATTTGCCACGGATGCGTCGGACATTATCTACCAGATTGTCGATGAGAATATGCAGCTCTTCCATATTGAAAGGTTTAGCCAGGAAGGCATCGGCACCCTTGCGCAATCCCTCTAGTCGGTTCTCTACCTCGCTCTTGGAGGTGAGCAGGATGACCGGTATGTCGCTTACGTTAGAGTTACCTTTAATCTTCTTGAGCATGGTAACACCATCCATTTCCGGCATCATCACATCGCTTATCACGAGATCATATTTGCCGGTGAGCAACATCTTGAGGCCCTCCTTGCCGTTGCGGGCATGGTCAAATCGGTACCAGTCGCTCAGTTCGGTCTTGATATAATGGGCAATCTCTGCATCGTCATCTACTATCAGGATGTTGAAATTGCGGTTGGCTTGCGTTCTTTTACCGGTGGATTCGATGCTTCTGTCCTCTTCCTCGTTGAGAATCTCTTCTGGCTTCAGATGTTCCTTGCCCAGCGGAATGGTTACCTCGAAGCAGGAACCCTTGATGCCATCGGTGCGGTTGTATGCCTTGATCTTGCCTCCGTGCATCTCTACGAATGCCTTGCAGAGGTTCAGTCCTATGCCGGTGCCTTCGATGTGAAGGTCGCTGCTGTTGTTGCCCTGGTAGAACCGGTCAAAGAGTCGGTCGGTCTTCTCTTCCTTCAGTCCGATGCCGGTATCCTGTACCTTGATGATGGCATTTTTCTCGTCCTTGCCCATGATGAGGGTGATGGTGCCGCCATTGAAGGTATACTTCATGGCGTTGGAGAGCAGGTTGGAAATCACCTTGTCGAAGTTGATGCGGTCTATCCATACAGGCAACTTGCCATTGGCATCGTTGAGGCTCGCATCTTCCTGGAGCGAGAGCGTGATGTTGCGCTCTTCTGCATTGAAACGGTAGAGCGATATGATGCCGTTCAGGAATTCCCTGAGCTGGGTTTTCTGACAGTGCAGGTGCATTTGGTCTTTGTCTATCTTTCGCTCGTCGAGTATCTGGTTTACCAGAAGCAGCAGGCGCTGGGCGTTGCGGTCGATGGTATCGATATCCTGTTTGCTTTCGGCATCCGTGATTCTTGTCTTCAACTTGTTGAGAGGTCCCATAATCAGTGTCAACGGTGAACGGATGTCGTGGGTGGCATTGATGAGGAACTGCATCTTGGTTTCCTCCAGGTCTTCCTTGCGATGGCGCTCATATCGGTAGATGATATACAGGATGATGCCTGCTGCTGTCAGGAAATAGAGGAGAAATGCCCAGGTGGAAGCATACCAAGGGTCGCACACCTTGATGTGGATGATGGTTGGCTTCTTGGAGAAGTTGCCATTGCTCATGGCTCTTACCTCCAGGGTGTAGCTGCCCGGTTTCAACTTGTTGAATGATACTGCGTTGGAGCCTTCGTTGGTGCTGTTCCATTTTCCCTCGTTGATACGATATTGGAAGCTGATGTTGTCGGTGTTCCTGTAGTTGAGCAGCGAGAACTCCAGCGTGAACGAATTCTCCTCGTATGGTATAGTGAACTCATCCGTCAGACAGTTGATTGGCTTGCCGTCGATGATAAAGTTGGTGAGGTGTACATCTCCCAGTTCCATCTTCTTGGCTCTCACTCTTTCCGGGTAGAAGGTGGTGATGCCGTCACTTGTTCCGAAGGCGATGAGGTCGCTGGCGGTATGCATGGAGGACCCCAGCACGTATTCACGGGTGGTGAGTCCGTTGCCATTGATGTGCCCGATAAACTGTCTGTTCTTCTGGTCATACTGCCAGATGCCCATGGTGGTGCTTATCCACAAGTCGCCCTGATGGTCTTTGATAATGCTGCACACCTGCTTTCCCTTCAGAACTTCGGCGTGAGGGAGAGCAAGGGTCTTGTTGTTCTTTCGGTCGAAAAGATAGAGTCCTTCTTCCGTTCCGATAATCATATTGCCGTTCTTTCCTTCGCAGATGCCATTCGCCTGTCTGTCTTTCAGAATGATATTCCACCCGAAGTCCTTGAAGCTGAGTGTCTTCGTGTTGAGGCAGGAAACGCCATTTGAAGTACCTATCCACAGATGACCGGTATGGTCGAATGCCATGCTGCGCACCCAGTCGTTGCAGAGGAATCCCTTGTTTCCTCTCTGTCGCATATTGAGTACGGTAACCTTTCCGCTTTCCACATTATATATATATAGGCCCTTGCTATATACAGAGATATAGAGATTGCCCTGGTTGTCATCTGTCATGCAGTAGATACCTGCGCTGGTAAAGGTGAGCTTTTCCTGATAGGTTCCCGTATGTGGATTGTAGCTGTAGAGCGCACTTCCGTTGCTGATCCAGTATGCACCCTGGCGGTCTTTGTAGATGATGCAGGTGCCTGCTGGCGAGGTAGGGTGGGCGATAATCTTTCCTGAAGCATCAAAACAGAATACGCCACTGTTTTGCACCGTACACCATGTTTCGCCATTCTCGCCAGGGGCGATGGAAGAAACGCTGCTGCCAATGATGTAGTTCTGTGCCGAGAAACTCCAGCTGCTGAAGGCTTGCTGGCGCTGGTTGAGCAGATAGAGACCTTTCTTGTAACAGCCTATCCAGAGGTTGTTGTCCTTGTCTTCGATGATATCGTTGACGAAGGCGGTGGAAAGATTGAAATTGCTGTTGCTGTTTTCCAGCTGTTCCACCTTGTTGCTTCCCTTCTTGATAATCAGGGCTCCATGTTCAGAGGTGCTGATATAGAGGTTGCCATCGTGGTCGAAGGTGGCATTGTTGATGGTTACATGATTCTTGAAAGTACCCAGGTCGTAACCGGCATCGGCTATACGCCCCGTTCGATAGTCATAGTAGATGATGCCATACATGCAGACGATGAGCATGGCTTGCGGGCGATGCTGGATGAATGCCACAGGGGCTCCGTATGGCGATTTGAAGTCTTTGCGCTGCACCTTGCCTTGCTTCTCGATGAATCGGGTGAAGGTTAACAGGTGACTGCTCTGCCAGAGATAGTGGTGCTTGTCTTCGTAGATATGGGTGAAGAATACATCCGAGTCGCGCTCGGCGTATGCTCTTTCCCATCTGATGGTGAATCTGTTGTTTGCCGTTTTCTCTATGCCGTTGTCCTTCACGGAGTAGAGACCGTAACCTGCAGTGCCCAGCAGGATATCGCCGCGATGACTTTCTACCATCGAATAGATGCGTGGCTTTCTGCCATCAGGAAACTGGAGACGGGAGAAATTGTTCGTCTCATAATTATAGCGCATCAATCCCTTGGCGCAACCAATCCAGAGGTTACCTTTCTTATCTACCAGAAGGTCGGAGATAATATTGTCGGTGATGGAGGTTGTGTCTTCTTCGTTGTGCAGATAGTTGGTAAAGCGGTAGCCGTCGAACTTGCTGAGTCCGTATTCCGTGCCCACCCAGATATAGCCATACTTGTCTTGCACAATACAGTTGATAAGCGAACTGGATAGCTTGCCCGAAGTGAAGAGTTCACCACTGTCGGCCCATACCATAAGCGATAAGGCAATAGCGAAGAGTGCTGTGAGGTAATGTCTGATATGCTTCATATTTTTTGTCCGTTTCTTATTTAAAATAGGTTATTACGGCTGCAAAAGTAACAAAAAACAATGAAAGAAACAAATTCTAATGCAACAATATGTTTCGTTTCTTTTTGTTTCTTTATCTTTTGTGCCATTTTTGTGAGTATGAAACAAATAGAAAAGTAATGGTAACTATAAAATACCTGTTATTTCATAATTTATTAGTAAATTTGCATCGTCAACAACAATAGAAACATTAAAGGCATCATAATAACGATGAATAAACAAGCAATAAAGATCTTATCTTTGGCACTCGTGTTGGCTGCGTCAAGTTCTGTAGCTTTTGCCCAGAAGGTATGGAAAGGATCTTGGGCTACTGCAGTGGAATGGACTGGCAAAGGAGATATGCCTAAGAAAAGCTTGAGCAACCGTTCTTGCCGACAGATAGTTCATGTATCCTTTGGTGGAGAGGAACTCAGGGTGAAGCTCAGCAACGAGCAGAGTAAGGAACCCGTGGAAATCAAATCGGTGTATATCGCAGATACAGATGTTCCTAGTAACTGGGGAATTCAGACCAAGACGGTGAAGTATCTTAAATTCAGAGGTAAGAAGAATGTGACCATTGCTCCTGGAAAGGCTATCTTCTCTGATGATTTGAAGTATGCCTTGAAGAGTGGTCAGCGCCTTACGATTACCATCGATTATGGCACGCAGACTCCTGTGAATGCAACATCTCATCGCGGATCACGTACCACATCTTATATTGTTAGTAATGTGAAGGGCAAGGCGGTGAAGCCAACGGATGTTGCTTTCGATAAGCAGGAGAAGGCTGACCACTGGTATAATCTTTCAGCCATTGATGTGAAGACCGATAAGACTACCCCTGTGGTGGCTATCCTCGGAAACTCGATTACAGATGGTCGTGGAAGTACCACCAACCATCAGAACCGATGGACCGATTTCCTCTCGGATGCCCTGAATGCAGAGAGGCCATACGGTGTATTGAATCTCGGTATCGGTGGCAACTGTGTGGTGCAAGGCGGATTGAGCGAACCAGCCATGAAGCGTTTCGACCGTGACATCCTGGGACAGACAGGTGTGGATAAGCTCATTATCTTCGAAGGAACCAACGATATCGGTTGCTGCGGAGGAAATTATGAACATGTAACAGATACCCTGATTGCCTGCTACAAGGTGCTGATAGCAAAAGCCAAGGCAAAAGGCATCAAGGTATATGGCGGAACGATCACCCCAACCAAGGGCAACGGATGGTATTCTTTCTGGCATGAGGCAATGCGCCAAACCGTGAACGAATGGATCAGAAAGAGCGGTGCCTTTGATGAGGTCATCGATTTCGATGAATTAACCCGTGACCCGAAAGACCCTCAGCGCCTGAAGGCTGAATATTCAGACGACTGGTTGCATCTCAACCCTAAGGGATATGAAGCTATGGGCAAGTTTGCCGCAGAAAAATTGAAATAAAAGAATAAAGATATGGAAAAGACTTCACAGGAATCTAAGGGATTCTACAAATTGAGTTGGTTGCAGCGCATCGGATTCGGTTCTGGTGACTTGGCACAAAACCTCATCTTCCAGACAACATGTATGTATTTGTTGTTCTTCTATACCGATATCTACGGACTCGATGCAGTTGACGTTTCCGTGATGTTTACGGTAGGAAATGTTGCAAATGTGATTTGGGACCCTATTGTAGGTGCCCTTATAGATAAGCACAATCCTAAGTTGGGTAAGTATCGCTCTTATCTGGTATTCGTAGGAATCCCACTTTCGGGCTTTGCCATCCTCTGCTTCTGGAATGGCTTTGCACCATCCCTGCTCTATGCCTATATCACATACATTGCCATGACATTGCTCTATACATTTATCAATGTACCTTATGGAGCCTTGAACTCATCGCTGACTCGTGATACCGATGAAATCACGGTGTTGACGTCAGTTCGTATGTTTATGGCAAACTGTGGCGGTTTGGCTGTAGGCTCAGGCCTTCCATTGCTCATCGCATACTTTACCGACCAGCAGTCGGATGGTTTGCCTAAGGATCCGGTGGCTTGGTTTACCACCATGGCCATCTATGCCGTCATTGGTTTGTTGTTGCTCCTCTTCTGTTTCTCACAGTGTAAGGAGCGTGTGGTAATGAATGCCGAGGAGAGTGCGAATGTGAAGATAAGCGACCTTTGGATGGAATTTTTCCACAACCGTCCTTTGCGTATCATAGCCTTCTTCTTCATCACCGCCTTCGCCATGATGTCTATCGGCAATGCGGCAGGAGCTTACTTCATGAACAGCAACCTTCACGGAACCTCCGAGCAGCTTTCCATCTTCATGGGTTTGGGTTCGGCACCATCGTTCATCTTCATGCCACTGGTGCCTATGATCAAGAAGGCAATCGGCAAGAAGAACATGTTCTATGTGTTCCTGGGCATCGCCATCGTGGGTATGGCATTCCTTTATCTGGTAGCAAAGATGGAGCAGCCAAGTATGATGCTCGTCTATATCGCCCAGTTTGTTAAGTCAACGGGTGTTATTGTAGCTACGGGTTATATGTGGGCTCTTGTTCCTGAGGTTATCTCTTATGGAGAGTATAAGAGTGGCAAGCGTATTGCAGGTATCGTGAATGCCTTGACGGGCATCTTCTTCAAGGCGGGTATGACCTTGGGTAGTGTGGTGGCTCCAGCCATCCTTGCTTACGTGGCTTACAATCCGAAGGCCGTGGAGCAGACTCCTGAGGCTCAGGAGGGTATTCTCTGGTTGGTATGTGTCATTCCTGCTGCCTTGTTGCTGCTCGCCATCTTCATTATCTCGAAGTATGAGTTGACAGATGCGGTTATCGATGATATCAACAAGAAGATTGAGGATCGGCACAAACAGAAAAAGTAACATTTAAAATTGAGAAAAATATAAATTAGACATGAAGAAAATATCAACTTTTGCCTTGGGCTTGATGCTTGCTTCTGCAGCTTTTGCCCAGAAAGGCAATAATAATACGACAATCCCAACATTCCAGGAGGCTATGGGCAAATATTTCCTGGTTGGTGCAGCCGTTAATACTTCTCTGACAGACGGACAAGACCCGGCAGGTGAGGAAGTAGTGAAGAAGCAGTTTAACCAGGTGGTTGCCGAGAACTGTATGAAGGGCGAGGAAAATCATCCGGAGGTGAATCGCTTTGATTTCACCGATGGCGATAAGCTGGCTGACTGGGCAGAGAAGAACGGCAAGACCTTGATAGGTCATTGCCTGGTTTGGCACTCTCAGCCACCTAAGTGGATGTTTACAGATGATAAGGGTAATCTGGTAAGCCGTGAAGTGCTCATCGGCAGAATGTATAATCACATCATGAATGTGGTTACTCATTATAAAGGTAGAGTAAAGGGATGGGACGTTGTGAACGAAGCTTTCGAGGATGATGGCTCTTACCGCAAGTCTCTATATTATAAGATTATCGGTCCGGAGTTCATCGAACTGGCTTTCCGCTTTGCGCATGAGGCTGATCCTAACGTAGAGCTTTACTATAATGATTATTCTACTTCGAAGCCAGCTAAGCGAGAGGCTATCTGCAAGCTGGTTCGCGATTTGAAGGCGAAGGGTCTCCGCATCGATGCTGTAGGTATGCAGAGCCACAATGGTTTTGATTATCCTGATTATGCTGAGTATGAGAAGAGCATCGAGGCTTTTGCAGGTGAAGGTGTCAAGGTGATGCTGACTGAGCTGGATATGAACATGCTTCCTAATCCGGAAGGATTCGGCGGTGCGGAAATCAGTCAGAAGTTTGAACTTCAGAAGAAGTACAATCCATACGTGAAGGGACTTAACAAGAAGGCACAGAAACTCTTCAACCAGCGTTATCTCGATCTCTTCAAGATTGTAGAGCGTCACAAGGATGTCATCAGTCGTGTTACCTTCTGGGGTGTCAACGATGGTCACTCTTGGTTGAATGGCTGGCCTATCCCAGGCAGAACCAACTATCCGCTGCTCATCGACCGCAACAACGAGGTGAAGCCAGTGGTGAAGGAAATCGTCAATCTCTTTAAATAGTAATCTCTTTAGATAATATTATACATCTCTTAAAATAAAAGATAATCATGAAAGCAAGATATTTGTTCCCTAAGGATTATATGGCAGATCCATCTGCCAATGTGTTTAACGGTCGTCTGTATGTTTACCCATCCCATGACTGGGACAGCGGCGAAAGCTTCGACGATGATGGTGGTCACTTCCAGATGAAAGACTATCATGTTCTCTCTATGGACGACGTGATGGAAGGCGAGGTAACCGATCATGGCGTGATTCTCGATGTGAAGGATGTGCCATGGGCTGAGAAGCAGATGTGGGACAATGATGTAGTGGAGAAGGATGGCAAGTACTATCTTATCTTCTCTGCCAAGGATTATAATGGTGTGTTCCATCTCGGTGTGGCTGTGGCTGATAAGCCTGAAGGTCCTTTCGTTCCGAATGCCGACCCAATCCGCAAGTCATACAGCATCGACCCTTGCGTATTCAAGGATGATGATGGCAAGATTTACTGCTACTTCGGTGGTATCTGGGGCGGTCAGCTTCAGTGGTACAAGGACAACAAGGCACTGAAGGATGAGCATCTTCCAGAAGGCAAGGAGAATCCGTTGCCATCTCGTGTAGCCATGATGACTGATGATGTGCAGCAGTTTGCTGAAATGCCAAAGCCTGTTGTCATTGTTGACGAGGAGGGTAAGGTATTGCCAGCCGATGATCCGCATCGCTTCTTCGAGGCTAGCTGGATGCACAAGTACAAGGGTAAGTATTACTTCAGCTACTCTACAGGTGATACCCATTATCTCTGCTATGCTGTAGGTGATAATCCTTATGGTCCGTTCACTTACAAGGGTGTTATTCTGGAGCCGGTGGTAGGTTGGACAACCCATCACAGCATCTGTGAGTACAAGGGACAGTGGTATCTCTTCCATCACGACTGTGTGCCATCTAATGATACAACCTGGCTTCGCAGCGTAAAGGTGGCTCCTCTCTTCTATGATGAGGAGGGTAACATCTTGCCGGTAAAATAGAATTGTTTTTTAGGTTTTAATAGTTTTGGAGAATAGTTGATACATGAGTTAGTTTTAGTTAGAAACGAGCAGCATCTTCGGGATGAAGATGCTGCTTTTTGTTTGACTAGCATGTGTATTGTCTAATGGGTGCAAGTCCCTAACGAGCCCTAGTAGTGGGAATCGTCCAGCCAGAGAGACAAGGGTGTCCGTGGTGACGCGGAATC
>SKED01000845.1_pt1 | contig 31222 bp, 31 predicted proteins | sample 4826651 | NCBI WGS metagenome assembly SKED01 (sample SAMN11008818, study PRJNA524170) | human gut metagenome | biome: Human fecal sample; material: Feces; isolation source: fecal sample from pouch patient p19 | host: Homo sapiens | place: Israel: Tel-Aviv | collected 2016-06-28 | reverse complement strand
ATCTGCTACACTGGTCATAATAATAAAACAGGAGGACTTTCCCATGAAGATCGCACTTATCAACGAGAACAGTCAGGCCGCAAAGAACGGCATCATCGAGGCCGCTCTGAAGAAGGTCGTAGAGCCGATGGGCCACGAGGTGGTCAACTACGGCATGTACGCTGCCGATGACGCCGCACAGCTGACCTATGTGCAGTGCGGCATCCTCGCCGCCATCCTGCTCAACAGCGGCGCTGCCGACTACGTCATCACCGGCTGCGGCACCGGCGAGGGCGCCATGCTGGCCCTGAACAGCTTCCCCGGCGTCATCTGCGGCCATGTGGAGGACCCCGTGGACGCCTACACTTTCGCCCACGTCAACGACGGCAATGCCGTGGCCATGCCTTTCGCTAAGGGCTTCGGCTGGGGCGGTGAGCTGAACCTCGAGTACTGCTTTGAGAAGCTGTTCGGCTTCGGCCACGGTCAGGGCTACCCCAAGGAGCGCGTCGAACCCGAGCAGCGCAACAAGAAGATCCTCGACGGCGTCCGCGCCGCCACCTTCAAGCCCCTCATCGAGTGCCTCAAGAGCATCGATCAGAACCTGCTGAAGGGTGCCATCGCCGGTGAGAAGTTCAGCGAGCTGTTCTTCGCCTCCTGCAAGGACGAGGAGCTGGCCGCTTATATCAAGAGCCTGCTGGCTTGAGCGGTGACCAGAGCATGACGGCCCTGTATCACCTGAACGAGAACATCGCCCACCTGCTGGAGGGCTTTCTGGAATCGGCAGTCCCCCTCATCGCGGGGCTTGCGGAGGTCATCGGCCTGTTCATCATCGTGACGAGCCTTGTCAAGGCCACCTACCACTATGTGCGGACGACCTTTTTCCACGACCGGTACGACTTCCACCACGAAATGAGCACCGGCCTGACGACGGCATTGGAATTTCTCATGTCGGCAGAGATCGCCAAGACCTTCCTTCTGCAGAACCTCGAGTCGGTCATCCCGCTGGCGGCGACTTTCGCGCTGCGCGCTCTGATGAGCCTGCTGCTCCATGTCGAAATGCGGGCAGACCACACAGGGGAAAAATGATGCCTGCCAAAGTTTTCTTTGCCCACTCTTTTCCGGTTTGTGCAGAACGTCAAAAATAGCATCCAGCTCTTGACACTTTGACCAAACCGCCTTATACTCTTGCCATCGAAAGCAAAGGCGCTGACGGATGAAAGATCCGCCAGCGCCTTTTGTGTTTCCGGGGGAAGTGTATCCCCTGCGGCCAAGGGAGAAATAGAGGGCTTCCTTTTCCGGATTTTCCTCGCTGCTGCGCAGATAGAGGGGTGCAGCAGCCGGAGTGTACGCGCCGCCGGGCTGGCACCCGGCAGCCAGATCATTGGGGAGGCATCTGCGTCATGTTCAGCTCCGTCAACACCTGTTGGACGCTCGTAGGAGCGTTCCTCGTCTACTTCATGCAGGCCGGCTTCGCGCTCTGCGAGGCAGGCTTCACCCGCGCCAAGAACACCGGCAATATCCTCATGAAAAACATGATGGATTTTTGTATCGGCACGCCCTGCTACTGGCTCATCGGCTTCGGCCTGATGTTCGGCGGCACCGGCGCTCTCATCGGCGGGTTCGACCCTTTCATTCAGGGTGATTATTCTCATCTGGGCCTCGACATCCCGCTGTGGGTGTACATCGTGTTCCAGACTGTCTTCTGCGCAACGGCAGCCACCATCGTCTCCGGCTCCATGGCCGAGCGCACCAACTTCAAAGCCTACTGCGTCTACTCCGCAGCCATTTCGCTGGTGGTCTACCCCATCTGCGGCCACTGGATGTGGGGCGGCGGCTGGCTCCAGAGCATGGGCTTCCACGACTTTGCCGGTTCTGCAGCAGTCCACAACGTCGGCGGCGTCATCGCCATGCTGGGCGCGGCCCTGCTGGGTCCCCGCATCGGCAAGTACGACAAGGACGGCAAGCCCCACGCCATCCCTGGTCACAACCTGACCGCCGGTGCGCTGGGCGTGTTCATCCTCTGGTTCTGCTGGTTCGGCTTCAACGGCGGCTCTTCCCTGAGCCTTTCCACCGATGAGACCATGACCCTGACCGGTCTGGTCTGCTTCAACACCAACCTTGCGGCAGCAGTTTCTACCTGCGTGACCATGCTCTTTACCTGGAAGCGCTACGGCAAGCCCGACGTCTCCATGACGCTCAACGGCTCTCTGGCTGGTCTGGTGGCCATCACCGCAGGCTGCGACACCGTTTCGCCCTTTGGTGCTTTCATCATCGGCTTCGTCGCCGGCATCCTCGTGGTGCTGAGCGTCGAGTTCTTCGATAACACTGCGAAGATCGATGACCCCGTGGGCGCTGTCTCCGTCCACTTTGCAAACGGCGTCTGGGGTACCATTGCCGTGGGCCTCTTCTCCGACGGCGGCAACGGTGTCGGTAAGGGCCTGTTCTACGGCGGCGGTCTGAGCCAGCTGGGCATCCAGCTACTGGGCCTCATCGTGGTCGATGCCTATGTTCTCATCGTGATGTTCGTTGTCTTCAAAGTCATCGACAAGACCATCGGCCTCCGCGTTCCCGCTGAGGTGGAGATCGACGGTCTGGACATCCACGAGCACGGTCTGGCTTCCGCTTACGCCGGTTTCGCCATCTCCGATGCAAACTCTGCCGCCATGGTCCCCAACGAGAACACCGACCTCGGCGAGGACGACGTTTCCAAAGCTTCTGCAAAGCAGATGGACGCCGCTGTGCCTGTGGTGCGTGAGCCTGCTGTCATCCACGACGGCATCTACGACACCGGGATGCACAAAGTGTCCATCATTGCAAAGCTCTCCAAATTTGACCAGCTCAAGAGCGCCCTCAACGATCTGGGCGTCACCGGCATGACGGTCACGCAGGTCATGGGCTGCGGCATCCAGAAAGGCACCACTGAAAAATACCGTGGTGTGCCTGTGGACAGCACCCTCCTGCCGAAGATCAAGGTCGAGGTCATCGTCTCCAAGATCTCGGTCGATTCCGTGGTGGAGGCCGCCAAGAAGGCACTTTACACCGGCCACATCGGCGACGGCAAGATCTTCGTCTACAACGTGACCCGCGTGGTCAAGATCCGCACCGGCGAAGAGGACTTTGCCGCCCTGCAGGACGTCGAGTAAGCGTCCCCCTGATTTCATCGCTATCCCGCCGAGACGGCGTGGATATATTGTTCTCCTTTTTCCTTTTTTCTGATAATTCCAAACACAGCTCAAAGCCCCGCTCCTTCGCACAAGGGAGCGGGGCTTTGGCGTTTCTTGACAGCACCCGTCCGTCGTGCTATCTTTGTGGGCAGGATATAAAAAACACAGGAGTGTTATCATGAAAGAATTTTTGAAAAAGGAGCTTTATTCCTTCCGGGCCGTCGCGGCCATTCTGGCCCGCTGGCTGCTGCTGGCCGTCCCCACCGGCCTCGTCTGCGGTGCCGTCGGCACAGCGTTCCACCTGGCCGTGGAGCATGTCACCGAGTGGCGGGCCGAGCACATCTGGCTGCTCTGGCTGCTGCCGGTGGCAGGTCTTGCCATCGTGGCACTTTATAAGGTGACGGGCTGCGAAGGGATGGGGACGAACAACGTCATCCGCGCCGTCCACAGCGGTGAGAGCGTCAGCCCGCTGCTGGTGCCGGCCATCTTCTTCGGCACGGTGCTCACCCACCTCTGCGGCGGCTCGGCCGGCCGCGAGGGCGCGGCTTTGCAGATGGGCGGCAGCATCGGCTACAACATTGCAAAGCTCTTCCGCTTCTCCGACCACGACCGCCGCACGGCCACGGCCTGCGGCATGGCGGCGTTCTTCTCGGCACTGTTCGGCACGCCGCTGTCGGCGACCCTCTTCGGCATCATGGTGGAGGACGTGGGCCTCGCGTTCTCGGTGGCCTTTGTCCCCGGCTTCGCCGCTGCCCTCATCGCCTATGGCGTCTCGCTGGCCTGCGGCATCTCTCCTACCCATTTTGAGCTGACCGCACCGGCGCTTTCCATTGATTCTACTCTGCTGGTGGCTGTGCTGGGTGTTGCCTGTGCGCTGGTGGCCCGGGCATTCTGCTGGCTTCTCCACACCATGGAGCACGAAATGCCCCGCCGCCTGCCAAACCCCTGGGTGCGCGCCGTCGTGGGCGGTGTTGCCGTGGTGGCCCTCTCCTACCTGATGGGCGTGGGCCGCTACAACGGCGCGGGCATGGGCGTCATCACTGCCGCCGTGGAGCAGGGGCAGGCCCTGCCGTGGGACTTTATCTGCAAGATACTGCTGACCGCCCTGACCCTCTCGGCGGGCTTCAAGGGCGGCGAGGTAGTCCCCAGCTTCTACATCGGTGCGACCTTCGGCTGTGCATTCGGCCCGCTGCTGGGCCTGCCCGCCGGGTTCTCCGCCGCCGTGGGCCTCGTCTCGGTGTTCTGCGGCGCGACGAACACCCTCATCCCCTCCATCCTGCTGGCCTATGAGCTGTTCGGCGGCGTGGGGCTGGAGCTGATTGCGCTGGGCTGCGGCGTCTGCTATATGCTCTCCGGCACCCACGGCCTCTACAGCAGCCAGCTCTTTGTGACGGAGAAGCTGCTGTCGGAGTATACGGAGAGCTGGGGGAAGCGGCTGCACCACTGATCCTCTTTCATTTTCCAGCGCACAGCCCTTGATTTTTTCCGTTTCTCGTGCTACAATCATCTGTAGTTTCATCCTGTGATGCGCAGTGTGCGCAGGTTTTCTGCCGCCGGTGCGTCAAAATCAAATGTCCCAAAACGATGATGCGGACAAACCGAAGTCCCGTTCTCCATGCCGCAGAGAGGGCTGCCGTCCGGAAGGACGCGCTGCAAGCAGCCTGCCATGTGCCGGACTTCTACCACCGCAGAGTGCAGAGGCGAACCTCTGCCGGGTGCGCCCGTTACAGCACAGCGAGTGGCGTGCAATAGCACGCAATTCGGGTGGAACCGTGGAACGCAGTTGGATCTTTCAAAGGCGCTTCATCCCGTAAAGCAAATGCGGGGTGAAGCGTCTTTTTTGTTATACCAAACGCATTTTTCATGTCAAGAAGGAGTAACACCATGAAGATCATCTATAAGGACGGTCATGTGGACGAGTGCCCGCAGGACCAGGAACTGCACGTCATCCGTCACACCGCAGCCCACGTCATGGCTCAGGCCATCAAGCGCCTCTACCCGGAGGCTGACTTCGCCTTCGGCCCCGCCACCGAGAACGGCTTCTACTACGACGTTGACCTCGGCGACACCAAGCTGACCGACGAGGACCTGGCCAACATCGAGAAGGAGATGCGCAAGATCACCAAAGAGAATCTGGCCATCAAGCCCTTCATCCTGCCCCGCGCAGAGGCCGTCAAGCTGATGGAAGAGCGCCACGAGAACTATAAGGTCGAGCACATGGCTGACCTGGCCGACGAGACCGAGTTCAGCTTCTTCCAGCAGGGCGAGTACGTCGATATGTGCATCGGACCTCACCTGACCTACACCAAGGCTCTGAAGGCTTTCAAGATCACCCAGCAGTCCGGTGCATACTGGAAGAATGACAAAGAGAACAAGATGCTGACCCGTATCAACGGCGTGGCTTTCCACAATCAGGAGGAGCTGGACGCCTGGGAGAAGGAACAGCAGGAGGCCCGTGAGCGCGACCACCGCAAGATCGGCAAGGAGATGGGCCTGTTCATGACCGACGACCTGGTTGGCCGCGGTCTGCCCATGTTCCTGCCCGCAGGCTACACTGTCTGGCAGGAGCTGGAGAACTATATCAAGGAGAAGGAGCGCGCCCGCGGCTATCTGCACGTCATGACTCCCTGCATCGGCACCGTGAATCTGTACAAGACTTCCGGCCACTGGGACCACTACCGCGAGAATATGTTCCCCGCCATGGAGATGGAGGGCGAAAGCTACGTCCTGCGCCCGATGAACTGCCCCCATCACATGATGATCTACGCAAACCGTCCCCACTCCTACCGCGACCTGCCCATGCGCATCGGCGAGATCGCACACGACTTCCGCTATGAGTCCTCCGGCACCCTGAAGGGCATCGAGCGCGGCCGTCACTTCTGCCAGAACGACGCTCACCTGTTCTGCACTCCGGAGCAGATCAAGAGCGAAGTCGCTGATGTCTGCAACCTCATCTTCGAGACCTACAAGGACTTCAACATCACCGAATACCGCTGCGTTCTGTCCCTGCGTGACCCCGCCGACAAGAAGAAGTATCACGACGACGACGCGATGTGGAACCACGCCGAGAACGCTCTGCGCGAGGTCCTGACTGAGCTGGGCATCCACTTCACCGAGGAGATCGGCGAGGCTGCTTTCTATGGCCCCAAGCTGGACGTCAACGTCAAGCCCGCTGTCGGCGCTGAGTACACCCTGTCCACCTGCCAGCTGGACTTCTGCCTGCCCGCAAAGTTCCACCTGACCTATGTGGACAAGGACGGCACCGAGAAGACCCCCGTTGTCCTGCACCGTGCGATCCTCGGTTCTCTCGACCGCTTCATGGCCTACCTCATCGAGGAGACCAAGGGCAAGTTCCCCACCTGGCTGGCTCCTGTTCAGGTCAAGGTTCTGCCCGTCTCCGAGAAGACCCTCGAGTATTCCGAGGCCATCACCGAGAAGCTGGTGGAGGCCGGTATCCGTGTGGCTCTGGACGACGACAACCAGAAGATCGGCTACAAGATCCGCGCTGCACAGCAGGTGGACCGTGTGCCTTATATGCTGGTCCTGGGCGCCAAGGAAGCCGAGGCCGGCAACGTCTCCGTCCGTGACCGCAAGGGCGAGACCACCACGATGGAAGTGGATGAGTTCATCGCAAAGGTCACTTCTGAGATCAAGAACCGCAGCCTGTAAGTGATATGATTCCTGATTATATTGATGAAGTCGAGTGTCCGAATGAGGAAACGATTGCCGCCATGTTGGAGGCTGAACGCATTGCGAAGGACCCCAATGTAAAGCACTACACCGATTTGGATGAACTTTTTGAAGATTTAAGGAAATAACAAATGCCGCTCTTCCCTTGATAGGAGAGCGGCATTTTTGTGCCTTGGAATCAGGTCATCCCTTTGGTTTTCTCGTCAATCAGCGAAAAAATCCTATCATATGTACCGTTCAGAATCGCCTGACGCGGCATCCAGAAATCAAACAGCTCTTTTAGTCCTGCCGAATCCCCGCAGATTTTTCGGGTCTGCTCATAGGCAAATGTATTCGCATCGACTTCATGCGGTTGTCCAAGATACAGGCTTGTAAAATATCCTTCGCTACCTTCTAATTTACATTTCAGATAATGATTTTCCACCAGTTTATAGCAAGTCCCGTCGAACATGATGATATACTGAACGCTTCGATTTATCGTCTCATTAAATCGCTCCGGTTCAAGATACTGGGATTCGTGCCGCAGCTCATGAAAAAGATAGAACATTCTTTCGTACTCAGGCTCTTTGTCCAGTCCCTCTGCATTTATAAACACAGTCCTGCTGGAAGCGTCAAATGTTCCCTTTGCTGTTTTGTATCCGGCAGGCATCTCAAAGGACAAATACAGATTCAGCCCATGCTCCCTGCAATACGCGTCGAAATACTTTTTATATCCAGTCATTCTCTCGTCACCGGTTCGCAATTCTTATGAAAAATGCCCCTGCCGAAGCTATTTTAGCGTTCTGCAAGGGCATTTTCGTTTACGTCTTGTTATTTCAGCAGATTATCATCCGTGAAGTAATCGATTTTCATGGACTTACGCACTTCGGCGAGGGTGGCGGCGGCGGTCTTTTCGGCCACGGCGCTGCCTTCCTTCAGAATTTCCACGACCTCGGGCAGGCGCTGCTCCCACTCCTTGCGGCGGTTGCGGATGGGCTCCAGCTCGGCCTGCATGACGCTGTTCAGGAACTTCTTCACCTTCACGTCGCCCAGACCGCCGCGCTGATAGTGTGCCTTCAGCTCGTCGAGGTTCTGGTACTCGGGCAGGAACTCGGCAAAGTGCTCCGGGCGGCTGAATGCATCCAGATAGACGAAGACGGGGTTGCCCTCCACCTTGCCGGGGTCCTGCACGCGCAGGTGGTTCGGGTCGGTGTACATGGACATGATCTTCTTCTTGATGTCCTCAGGCTCGTCGGAGAGGTAGATGCAGTTGCCGAGGCTCTTGCTCATCTTGGCCTTGCCGTCGGTGCCGGGCAGGCGCAGGCAGGCGCTGTTCTGGGGCAGAACGATCTCAGGCTCCACCAGAGTCTCACCGTAGACGGCGTTGAACTTATGGACGATCTCGCAGCACTGCTCGATCATGGGGCGCTGGTCCTCGCCTGCGGGGACGGTAGTGGCCTTGAAGGCGGTGATGTCCGCAGCCTGGCTGATGGGGTAAGTGAAGAAGCCCACCGGGATGCTGGACTCGAAGTTCTTCTGCTGGATCTCGGCCTTGACGGTGGGGTTGCGCTGCAGGCGGGAGACGGTGACGAGGTTCATATAATAGAAGCTCAGCTCGGTCAGCTCCGGCACCATGGACTGGATGAAGATGTGTGCCTTGGCGGGGTCGATGCCCACGGCCAGATAGTCCAGAGCGACCTGCAGGACGTTCTGGCGCACCTTCTCCGGATTATCGGCGTTGTCGGTGAGGGCCTGTGCGTCAGCGATCATGATATAGATCTCATCGAACTTGCCCGAGTTCTGCAGCCGGACACGCTCCTTTAGAGAGCCGACATAGTGGCCGACATGGAGCCGGCCCGTCGGGCGGTCGCCCGTCAGAATGATCTGTTTCATACTTTTCTCCTTTTTCATCAGGCGCATTTTTCCTCAACCTCTCCGTCACAGCTGACGCTGTGCCACCTCCCCTAATAGGGGAGGCTCTGGCGAAAAGGGTAAGTTTTCGGTTTTGCCAAGGGCTCTCCTATCCGGAGAGCTGGACGCCGCAGGCGGCCTGAGAGGTTCATTTTTTATAAGTATATCCCCCGCCGCTTTCCCTGTCAACAAAAGCCGCACCGGAACGGACAAAAAAGAAAAAGCGATGGAAAACTTCCATCGCTTTACTGGCGCCTCTTGCCTGACTCGAACAGGCGACACCCTGATTAACAGTCAGGTGCTCTAACCGACTGAGCTAAAGAGGCATCTATATAAAACGGCGCAAAGCCGTTTTACTACTAAAATGGTGACCCGTACCGGAATCGAACCGATGTTAAAGGCGTGAGAGGCCTCTGTCTTAACCGCTTGACCAACGGGCCATACTACCATTGCATCGGGTGTTGTTCCCGACTCGATTATTTTAGCATAGCGTACCCGCTTTGTCAACAGGCATTTTCAATTTTTCGGCAAAAATTTCGAAAAAATCAGAACAGCCGACGCACTCTGCCCTTCACAGCCCCCAGAAGGACGTTCAGGTAAAGGCCCATGACGCTCTCCACCTCGCCCAGCTCCATGCTCTGGCGCTGGGGCAGGCCGGCCAGCGTACCGCGGTAGAGGCAGCGCAGCTCGGGCAGCTCGGCGTAATCGCTGGGGTGCATGAGGGTGCTGGGCTTTGGCAGCTCCAGCGCACCGCTCTTCTGGAGCACCTCACTGACGAACTGGGAGCAGAAATAATGCCGACGGCGCTGCCAGCGGATATGCATCCAACAGAGCAGCAGACCCAGCGAATTGAAGCGGTAGAGCTCACCGTGGTGCATCATGTGTTGGGTGCGGCGCTTGGCGCGGGTGTAGGCTTCGTCCGTCACTTCCAGCGCGTAGAGGGCGCAGGGGATGTTCTCCCGCATGAGGAACACGCCCCGGTTCAGGTACTCCCGGCTGGGACCTGCTGGGAACATGGTATAACCATTCTTGCGGGTAGAGCTGTAGAGGGTACTCAGGTCCTCGTCGAAGGCGAGGGAGACGTGGGTGTACTGCGCACCGGTCAGGCTGTACACGAGGTTCGAGAGCAGGGTGCCGGAGCGGGTAAGAAATATGTAAAGCGTCTTCATCGTCGTTGTTTCTCCATGCTGGCGGCTCATGGCCGCGGGTCAGACTGGCTCAGTATATCATAAGTCGTGCGTTTTTTCCAGATAAATCGCAAAATATCCACAAATATTTTGTGTCTCTACTTATAATACGTTTTTTCGCGGCCCAAAATTGCAGCCTCTTCTCTCCTGTTTTCCGCTCCTTGTATCCCAAATCGACAAAATTTTATCAAAGATTTGTTTTTGGCATAAAATCTTTAATTTGTGCAGGCAAACGGGCCAGGATTTTTACGAAACTGTCTCAAATACCCCGGATTCTTAATAAGATTTGTTGCTTTTACCCGAAGAAAACCGCCCCGCCGGTTGATTTCGGCCCCGATTTATGTATAATGATATACAGGAGAATACGCATCTGTATTTCTTTTCGTCGTCCTTTTGCGGTGTCCTTTTGGCTGAGGGCAGCTTACCGCTGGTGTCTGGACGATGACCTGAACGAAAGAAGAGGTATAAGTATCATGGCAAAGTTGGATCTGAGCAAGTATGGTATCACCGGCACGACCGAGATCGTGTACAATCCCTCTTACGAGCAGCTGTTCGACGAGGAGACCAAGCCCGAACTGGAAGGCTACGAGAAGGGCCAGGTCAGCGAGCTGGGCGCTGTCAACGTCATGACCGGCATCTACACCGGCCGCTCCCCCAAGGATAAGTTCATCGTCATGGATGAGAACTCCAAGGACACCGTGTGGTGGACCAGCGACGAGTACAAGAACGACAACCACCCCGCATCTCAGGAAGCCTGGGAAGCTGTGAAGGAGATCGCCAAGAAGGAGCTCTCCAACAAGCGCCTGTACGTCGTGGATGCTTTCTGCGGCGCCAACAAGGACACCCGCATGGCCGTCCGCTTCATCATGGAAGTGGCCTGGCAGGCACATTTCGTCACCAATATGTTCATCAAGCCCACCGCTGAGGAGCTGGAGAACTTCGAGCCTGATTTCGTTGTCTACAACGCTTCCAAGGCTAAGGTCGAGAACTACAAGGAGCTGGGCCTGAACTCCGAGACTGCTGTGCTGTTCAACATCACCAGCAAGGAGCAGGTCATCGTCAACACCTGGTACGGCGGCGAGATGAAGAAGGGTATGTTCTCCATGATGAACTACTTCCTGCCGCTGAAGGGCATCGCTTCCATGCACTGCTCTGCCAACACCGATAAGGAGGGCAAGAACACTGCCATCTTCTTCGGTCTGTCCGGCACCGGCAAGACCACCCTGTCCACCGACCCGAAGCGTCTGCTCATCGGCGATGACGAGCACGGCTGGGACGACAACGGCGTCTTCAACTTCGAGGGCGGCTGCTACGCAAAGGTCATCAACCTGGATAAGGACTCCGAGCCCGACATCTACAACGCCATCAAGCGCAACGCTCTGCTGGAGAACGTTACCCTGGATGCCGAGGGCCACATCGACTTCGCCGACAAGAGCGTCACCGAGAACACCCGTGTGTCCTACCCCATCAACCACATCCAGAACATCGTGCGCCCCATCTCTTCTGCACCCGCAGCCAAGAACGTCATCTTCCTGTCTGCTGACGCATTCGGCGTGCTGCCCCCGGTCTCCATCCTGACCCCGGAGCAGACCCAGTACTACTTCCTGTCCGGCTTCACCGCAAAGCTGGCCGGCACCGAGCGCGGCATCACCGAGCCCCCCCCCCCCTTCTCCGCCTGCTTCGGCCAGGCCTTCCTGGAGCTGCACCCCACCAAGTACGCTGAGGAGCTGGTGAAGAAGATGAAGGCCAGCGGCGCAAAGGCTTACCTGGTGAACACCGGCTGGAACGGCACCGGCAAGCGCATCTCCATCAAGGATACCCGTGGCATCATCGACGCCATCCTGAGCGGTGCCATCAACGAGGCTCCCACCAAGAAGATTCCCTACTTCGACTTCGAGGTTCCCACCCAGCTGCCCGGCGTGGATCCCGCTATCCTGGATCCCCGCGACACCTATGCTGACGCTTCCCAGTGGGAGGAGAAGGCAAAGGATCTGGCTGGCCGCTTCATCAAGAACTTTGCAAAGTACGAAGGCAACGAGCACGGCAAGGCTCTGGTCTCTGCCGGCCCCCAGCTGTAAGCTGAACCTCGCCTGAATCATAAGCAAATAAAAATCAGCCCCGGAACGACCATCATCGTTCCGGGGCTGGTTGCTTTTTATCGTTTATTTTGCCGCTTCAAATTCGGCCTCGATGTCCGCACCGGGGGCCGGGGTGGCAAGGCTGACCACCACGCAGGCTGCCAGCGAGAACAGGAAGGCCGGCAGCAGCTCGTAGATGCCGAACACGCCGCCCAGCGGGCTGATGAGGTACTTCCACACAAAGACCATCAGGCCGCCGCAGAGCATCCCGGCCAGTGCACCCTGCCAGTTGCAGCGCTTCCAGAACAGGGCGCACAGCACCACCGCACCAAAAGCACCGCCAAAACCGGCCCATGCAAAGCTGACGATGCCGAACACGCTGGAATCCGGGTCGCGGGCCAGCACCACGCCCACCACGCTGACGCAGATGATGGTAAGCCGGGCCGCAAACAGGCTCTGCTTCTCGGTGAGCTTCATATGGCCGAACTCCTGCAGGATGTTCTGCGAGACGCTGGACGCCGCTGCCAGCATCTGGCTGTCGGCGGTGGACATGGTGGCCGCCAGAATACCGGCCAGGATCAGGCCCGCCAGCACCGCCGCCAGCACACCGTGCTGTGCAATGAGGCTGGCAATGCGCACGATGAGGGTCTCGCTGGAAGAGCCGCTCAGGAATTCCAACGCACCGGCTTTGGTCATGCCCAGACCCACCACGCCGATGACGATGGAGGCCGTCATGGCAATGACCACCCACACGCTGGCAATGCGGCGGCTGAGCACCAGCTTCTTTTCGTCCTCAATGGCCATGAACCGCAGCAGGATGTGGGGCATGCCAAAGTAGCCCAGGCCCCAGGCCATGGTGGACACGATGTCCAGCAGGCTGTAGGAGGCGGCGGTCCCGGCGGCAGCGTCGTGGCTGGCCGCCATGGTCAGGTAGCCGGAAAGGCTGTGGGCGTTTTCCATCACGGCACCCCAGCCCCCGGCCACACCGATGCCGTAGGCCAGCACCGCCACCAGTGCGATGCTCATGACCACCGACTGGATGAGGTCGGTGGTGGTCACGGCCCGGAAGCCGCCCAGAATGGTGTACCCCACAATGACCAGTGCGGACACGATCATCGCGATCATGTAGTCCACGCCGAACAGGCTGTGGAACAGCTTGCCGCAGGCCGCAAAGCCGGAAGCCGTGTACGGGATAAAGAACACGATGATGATCACCGCGCCCAGCGCGTTGAGCAGGTTGCGCTGATCGTGGAACCGCAGCGACAGGAACTGCGGCACCGTGATGGCGTCCAGATTGGCCGAGTAGCGCCGCAGCCGCCGGGCCACGATGAGCCAGTTGAGCCAGGTGCCCACGGCCAGACCGATGGCCGTCCAGCCCGGCGACGCAATGCCGGTGAGGTAGGCAAGGCCGGGCAGGCCCATCAGCAGCCAGCTGGACATATCGCTGGCTTCCGCGCTCATAGCAGTGACCAGCGGGCCCATCTTGCGGCCGCCGAGGTAGAAATCGGTGCTGTCCTCGTTGGACTTGCTGTATACAAAGCCCACCAGCAGCATGCCCACCAGATAGATCACAATGGTGGCAATGATGCAGACATTTGTCATAAAGGTTCCCCCTCTCGTTTGGCTTTTCCCGCGCAGTGCGCGGGGAAAGGATGGTGTTATTTTATCACAGTAAAGTATCAAAGTACAGCATTTTGCGCCTGCACGGCCGATTTTCGCGCTTTTGTGGGGATTTCCGGGCCGGAACGCCGCATTTTCTGCCACTTTGCCAATAGCATTTCTCCCCTGTCCGCCTGTGCGGAGCGGCACTTCTGCTGCTTTGCGCTGTCCTTTTAAAGTGGGCTGTGCTATAATCAGACCGGATTTCGGGATATTTATTGCTACAGGGAGATGTTTTTATGCAGGATATTACCATTCGGAATGCGTCTCTGGCCGATGCGCCCCGCATTCTGGAGATCTACGCCTGGTATGTGGAGCACACGGTCATCACCTTTGAATACGACGTACCCTCACTGGAGGAATTTGAAGGCCGCATGCGCCGCACCATGCAGAAATACCCCTACCTCGTCATCGAGCGGGACGGCCGGGTGGAGGGCTACGCCTACGCGGGGCCCTTTGTGGGCCGGGCCGCTTACGACTGGGCCTGTGAGCTGACCATCTACCTGGACCACGACGCCCGGAAACACGGCATGGGCCGTGCTCTGTACGAGGCGCTGGCCGACCGGCTGCAGGCCATGGGCATCCTGAACCTGTATGCCTGCATCGGCTACCCGCAGGTGGAGGACGAATACCTGACCCGGAACAGCGCCCGGTTCCACGAGCATCTGGGCTTTGCACTGGTCGGCACCTTCCACAACTGCGGGTACAAGTTCGGCCGCTGGTACGACATGATCTGGATGGAAAAGATCATCGGAGAGCACCGCCCCGACCAGCCGCCCGTGCAGCCCTACATTTACTAAGCCCCACACGCAAACAGCCCCGGACTTTTCAACAAGTCCGGGGCTGTTTGTTTAGAATGAAGGAGAAAATCCGGGAATGTCAGATGGTTTTACACCGCCTGGCCGCCGCGCTCGGCGTCCAGTGCCGCGCGGAACTTCCGGTTGGAGACTGCGTTCTGCCCAAAGCCGATGAGCGCCCGCAGCAGGCCGATGATCCAGAAGCCCTTTGCTTCCATCACGATGCCGTCCACCGTCTCCTGCCCGACCATGCCGCCGGTCATCTGGGCCAGCGCATGATGGGCGTCCCGGTCGAACCGCTTCGTTGCGGCCTTGACTGCCGCATCGGTGGTGAACACCAGCTCCAGCAGCTCGTCCACCCGGGCATCCACCGCGGATTCCGGCAGACGGCCCTCCTCCACGGCCTGCATCAGCCGCTTGGCCGAGCCAAAGCCGGGGCAGGGCATTTCCAGCGTGGAGCCTTCGCGCACACCCTCCACATGGTCGTTGGAGCCGCCCCAGTCGGTGACCACGGCCCCGTCATAGCCCCACTCGCCGTGCAGGATATCCTGCAGCAGGTGATGGTTCTCGTTGGCGTAGCAACACCCCGGCACAGCGGGCGGAACTGGACTGGCTGCTATACAATACGCCCTTGGAATATGCACAGCTTGTGCTGGGTGGAGAGATGGAGTACTATCGTTCCCTCTGCTGCGACCACGGCAGGCTAGAAGATTAAATCAAAAACAGCTGGATGCTTCATCTGAACGATGATACACCCAGTTGTTTCTTTTATTGGCACAGCCTCTCTAACAACGCCGTGCAACCTGCTAGTACATCCCGCCATGTGTCCTCGAAATTTCCAGTAAACCACGGGTCGGCCACATCGTGCGGCGTACTGGTATACGACATCAGGAGGGAGACCTTGTGCAACGGGTCGTTCCCTACAAAACGAGCCATATCCCGCAGGTTGCTTCGATCCATTGCAACCAGATAATCATAGGTATCATAATCCTGCCGTGTCATCTGACGCGCCGTTTTGCCTACACAGGAAATGGCATGGTCTGCCAATTTTTGCCGAGCGGGTGGATAGACCGGGTTGCCCACTTCTTCCGCACTGGTCGCAGCAGAGGCGATTTCGAATTTTTCTGCAATACCGGCTTTTTCCACAAGGTCTTTCATAACAAATTCCGCCATGGGACTACGGCAGATATTCCCCAGACAGATGAACAAGATTCGGGTCATTTTCTCTCAGCTCCTTTGGGCAACAGGATACCATTGTCGGGACAGTATTGGAATGGGCTTTTCCCTGCTCTGCCAGAACGTAACGAAAAGCATACCCTCCACCAACTGTGCAAAGACATCCGTCCAGCCCGCAGAATGCCAGCTTCTTTCGGAGATTGGAAACGGTATTGCCAACCACTTTTAAGGTATCGGCGCAATCCTTTCCCCATACAGCATCAAAAAGCTCTTTTTTAGAGAGCGTCGTTCCTTCGCAGACTGCCAGCACCCACAACAGGTCGGATTCAAGACGTGTCAACGAAATATTTCTGCCGTTGGCTGAAATTTCATGTCGGGTGTTGTCAATCACCAATCCCGGCAGTTCCAGTTTTTTCTTTGCGCAGAATGTGATCTGCTCCGCCTCGATCTGCGCCTGTTGCAAAAGGCTCAGAATCGTTTGCTCCAGTACCTGGTCCGGGGTGTTCGCTCGTATCACAATCATGGAAGGCTCCTGTGTCACCGTTACTCTGCATCCATTTCGCGGATCAGATTGACCATTTCGATGGCGCTGACCGCGCAGTCATAGCCCTTGTTTCCGGCTTTCGTACCTGCCCGCTCGATTGCCTGCTCGATATTTTCAGTCGTCAGAACGCCAAATAAAACAGGAATACCGCTTTCCAGCGAAACTGCTGCGATGCCTTTTGAGACTTCGTTGCAGACGTAGTCGTAATGGCTGGTAGAGCCGCGAATCACTGCGCCAAGGCAAATCACAGCATCGTACTTTCCGCTTTTTGCCATTTTGGAAGCAACCAGCGGAATTTCAAACGCTCCCGGCACCCATGCGACATGAACATCGTCCTCGCTCACATCGTGCCGGAGGAGTGCATCCATTGCCCCGCCAAGGAGCCTTGAGGTGATGAACTCGTTGAATCGTGCAGCAACGATACCGACCCGGATGTTTTGTGCAATCAGTTTTCCTTCAAATGATTTCATTGTAAAATCCCTCTTTTCCTTAATAACTCAGGATATGTCCCATTCTTGCCTGCTTGGTTTTCAGATAGAACAGGTCGTGCGCGGTCGCAGTCATCTGAATTGGGACACGTTCTGTAATCTCCAGACCGAACTCGGAAAGTTGGTATACCTTATCCGGATTATTGGTCAACAGGCGCAAACTATGTGCTCCCAGCTCCCGCAAAATCTGTGCTCCCATATAATACTCCCGTTCATCCCCATGAAAACCAAGGGCGAGGTTGGCTTCCAGGGTATCCATGCCCTGTTCCTGCAACTCGTAGGCACGCAGCTTATTTATGAGACCGATACCGCGCCCTTCCTGCCGCATATAGAGCAGGATGCCACGCCCCTCCTTTTCAATTTGCGTCATCGCCGCAGCCAACTGCTGTCCGCAATCGCAGCGCAGTGAACCGAACGTATCACCCGTCAGACATTCCGAATGTACCCGACACAGGACATCCCGGCCATCACCGATTTCACCTTTTACCAATGCGATGTGATGCTCTCCGTTCAGGCGGCTCACAAAACCGTATGCGCGGAAGTCGCCGTATTTTGTCGGTAGATTTACGGCAGCCACCTGATCGACCAGCTTTTCGTGACACTTACGGTACTCTTGCAAGGCTTGGATGGTGATGAATTTGATTTGGAATCGTTCTGCCAGCTGTGCAAGTTCCTTCGTGCGCATCATAGTGCCATCGTCCCTCATGATCTCGCAGCAAAGCCCGCACTCTTTCAGCCCTGCCAGACGGCACAGGTCTACGGTGGCTTCTGTGTGGCCGTTCCGTTCCAGAACACCATTTTTCCTTGCTAAAAGCGGGAACATATGACCCGGTCGCCGGAAATCTTCTGCTTTTGCGTCTTCTGCTACACAGGCCAGCGCGGTAATAGAGCGTTCCGCAGCAGAAATGCCGGTCGTGGTTGAAATATGGTCGATGGACACGGTAAAGGCGGTTTCATGGTTGTCCGTGTTATGCCGAACCATCTGCGGAAACTTCAGCTTCTGTACAAAGGCTTCCGACATCGGCATACAGATCAGACCTTTGCCGTGGGTCGCCATGAAATTGACATTTTCTGTTGTCGCAAACTCAGCGGCACAGATAAAATCGCCCTCGTTTTCGCGTTCCGGGTCATCCGTCACCAAAATGATCTTGCCTTGTCTCAAATCTTCCAGAGCTTCCGGAATGGTATTGAATCTCATTGTTGTTTCTCCTTATTCAAATCCGTAGCGTATCAGCATTTCTTTCGTGACAGAGCTTTGCCGGTGTTCCTGCGGTATCGGCTGAAACAGCTTTTCGACATACTTGCCAAGGATGTCGGTCTCCAGATTTACCACATCGTTTTTGTGCCTTTGACACAGATTTGTACAGCTGACGGTGTGAGGGATGGTGGACACTGAAAACGCATCCGAACTGACTGCTGCCACCGTCAGGCTTATACCATCGACCGCGATGGAGCCTTTTTCCACGACATAGCGCAAAAGATTCGGTTCCGCATGGATGGTAAACCAGACCGCATTGTCGTCTTTTTCGATTCGCAGGATGCACCCGGTGCCATCCACATGACCCGCCACAATATGCCCGCCGAACCGTCCATCCGCAGCCATTGCCCGTTCCAGATTGACCCTGCTCCCGACCATAAGACCTGCAAGAGAGGATCGGTTCAGGGTTTCATGCATAACATCGGCAGAAAAGCTGTCTGCAAAAAGCCGGGTAACGGTCAGGCAGATGCCATTCACTGCGATGCTGTCACCGATTTTTGTGTTTTCCAGAACGGTCCGTGCCTGAATGTTCAGCACTTCCGAATGCTGCCCATGCGTGATCTGCTTTACGGCTCCGACTTCTTCTATAATTCCAGTGAACATGGATACTCGACCTCGCTTTCAATCAGGATATCCTCGCCAAGATGGGTCAGGCTGCTGTTTTTCAGCCGGAATGCTGCACTCGGCACAGGAACTCCTGCACCTTCCACCGGTGTTTTTGCTTCCTGTCCGCCGAACAGCTTTGGGGCAATGTACGCCTGCACCTGTTGAACAACGCCGCTTTCCAGTGCTGCCCAGTTCAGTGTCCCTCCGCCTTCCAGAAGAATGCTGTCGATTTGTTCCTGACCAAGTTTTTCCATAAGTTGTACAAGGTCAATGTGACCGTTCCTTTTGTCCAGACAAATCACCCGGCACCCAGCCTGTCGATATATCGCCTGCCGTTTCGGGTCGGCGCAGCAGGTCGCAAGGATGGTCGGGATCTGTTTTGCTGTTGCGACCACCTGTGCTTGCAATGGTGTCCGCAGCTGAGTATCGCAGACGATGCGAACTGGATTTTTTCCGTTCTCCATGTGGCAGGTCAATAAGGGATCATCGGCAAGAATGGTTCCGACACCGACCATGATTCCGCTGAAACGATGCCGCTGTTGTTGAACATCCGCTCGGGCAGCTTCCCTTGTAATCCATTTGGATGCGCCCGTAACTGTGGCAATTTTTCCGTCCATTGTCATGGCATACTTCATAGAAACAAACGGGCGTTTTGTCGTTATAAAATGGAAGAATATCCGATTGAGTGCGTCGCATTCTTCCCGCAAAACGCCTTCTGTCACCGCTACCCCCTGCACCCGCAAAGCAGCAATTCCTTTTCCCGACACCAGCGGGTTTGGGTCTGCCGACCCCACTACGACCCGGCTGATGCCCGCTTCCAGAATAGCATTCACACACGGCGGCTGTTTCCCAAAATGACAGCAGGGCTCCAGCGTCACATACATCGTTGCCCCTTCGGGGTCAACAGCGCAGGATGCTAACGCATTTCGCTCCGCATGGGGCTGGCCATACCGTTCATGCCATCCCTGCCCGATGATCTGACCATCTTTTACAATGACAGCACCCACCATCGGATTTGGGGATGTCCATCCGCATCCTTTTTTAGCCAGTTCTAAGGCAAGACGCATATACTCTGTATCGTTCATCTCTTTGCCTCCAAATAAAAAAGCCCCGAACCAGATTGTTCAGGGCAAGGCAAACAGGTGCAGTATCTCCTGCGCAAAAAGAAAGCTCTGAAATGCAAACGCATCTCAGAGCAGCTTCCATGAGCACAGAGATCTTGTGGTTTCTCTATGCTTTCCTATCTTCTTTCATCCAGACTGTACTGTCGGCTTCGGAGTTTCACCGAATCATGCCTTGCGGCTCGTGGGCTGTACCACCGGTAGGGAATCGCACCCTGCCCTGAAGATTCTTGATTCAATTTCTGGGAGCATTATAGCATGGTATATAATCGAATGCAAGCCCTTTTTGAAACCGGGACAAAACCGGGATGGAACAACATTTCGTAGAAGAACCTTGTCAAGAGGGCTGGCACCGTCCAGTTCTCTCTCTTTTTGCCAAAGTTTTCACCGTGTTTTCTTGCAAGCTGCCGAAAGTGGCGTGTTTTCAAAAGCGAGCTTGCCGCATGGCAGGCGGAACAGGCTCATCATACCACCAGTAAAGAAAAACAGGAAGTTCCCGATGGGGAACTCCCTGTCTTACTTATCGTGTGTGGATTTTTGCAGGGTGCGTCCGGGTGGGCGCACCCTGTTTTATTTTTTCAGAACTGTGCACTCATACGGGCGTAGCGCAGCAGCCATTTCCGTGTAGTTGCCCAGCAGCTTTTCCGTACCGGCCCACCCCTCCGGCAGGGTGACGGGTACTTCGTGCGCTGTCAGGTTGCACAGCACCAGCAGCTCTTCTCTGTCCGGCGCACCATAGCGGCGGTAGGCCAGCAGGTCGGCATTTTCCGGGAAGAGGAACTCGATTTTCCCCTCGCTGATAACCTTGTGCTGTTTGCGCAGGTGCACCAGCGTCTTGTAGAAACTGCGCACCGAGTCCGGGTCGTCCATCTCGGCGGCGGCGTTGATGGTCTGATAGTTATCGACGGTGCCGATCCACGGCGTACCGGTGGTGAAGCCTGCGTTCGCGCTGGCATCCCACTGCATCGGAGTGCGGCCGTTGTCGCGGCTGCGCTGGGCAATGATGTCGAGCGTTTCGGCCTCGGACTTGCCCTCGCCGCGCAGGATGTTGTAGTAATTCAGGCTTTCTACATCCCGGTACTGATCAATGGAGGTAAAGTGCGCATTGGTCATTCCCAATTCTTCGCCCTGATAGATATACGGCGTACCGCGCATAAAGTGGATCGCGGTGGCCAGCATCTTGGCACTTTCCTTCCAGTAGGCCGTATCGCTGCCAAAGCGACTCACGGCACGGGGCTGGTCGTGATTACACCAGAACAGCGCATTCCAGCCGTCATGCGCCTGCATCCCCTCCTGCCATGTCTGAAACAGTTTTTTCAGGGCAAGATGGTCGGCAGGCATCAGTGCCCATTTGTCGCCGTTCTTGTAGTCCACCTTCAGATGATGGAAGTTGAAGCACATAGACAGTTCATGGTTGCCCGCAGCAGTATATCCGATGCAGTTTTCCAACGAGGTGGAGGACATTTCGCCCACCGTCACCATGCCGTCGATGCCGCCTGCCGCCACCAATTCTTTCAGGTATTTGTGGACATTGCGGCCATCGGTGTAGAAGCGACGGCCATCGCCCGCAAAGTCGTCCTCATACACTTCCGGTTTGGAAATCAGATTGACCACATCAAAGCGGAATCCCTTGATTCCCTTCGCCTTCCAGAAACGGAGGATGTCGGCCATTTCTTCCCGCACCGCCGGGTTCTCCCAGTTCAGGTCTGCCTGTGTCACATCGAACAGGTGCAGATACCACTTGCCCAGCTGCGGCACATACTGCCATGCCGGGCCACCGAACTTGGACACCCAGTTTGTGGGCAGATTGTCCGGGGTTCCGTTCTTAAAGATGTAGTAATCCTGATACTTTTTCTCACCGGCCAGTGCCCGCTGGAACCACTCATGCTCGGTGGAGGTGTGGTTGAACACCATGTCCAGCATCAGGCCGATGCCGCGCCTGTCCGCCTCGCGGATGAGTTCTTCCAAATCTTCCATCGTGCCGTAGCGCGGGTCGATAGCGCGGTAATCCGCCACGTCATAGCCGTTGTCGCGCTGGGGCGAGGGGAAGAACGGCGTCAGCCAGAGATAGTCAACGCCCAGGTCGGCGAGGTAGTCCAGTTTCGCGGTGACGCCCTTCAAATCGCCGAAGCCGTCACCGTTCGAGTCCATGAAGGATTTCGGGTAAATTTGGTAGACAACTTTATCTTTAAAATCATTCATGGTACACACCTCACAAAATCAAGCAACGCCTTTTTTCTTGCCGACGATGACGGTCAGCGCAAAGGGGACGACGATGGCAATGGCCATGCACAGCGCAAAGCTGAGCATATAGGCGGGCTGGATTGACAAAATACCAGGGATGCCGCCGACACCGATGGCGTTGGCCGTGGTGGAAGTTGCCACACAGACGACCGCTGCGATGGCAGATCCAATCATGCCGCAGATAAACGGGAAGTGGAATTTCAGGTTGACACCGAACATGGCAGGCTCGGTAACGCCCAGGTAGCAGGAGATGCAGGAGGGAACGTTGACTTCCTGTGCGGCAGCATTCTTGCGCTGCAGGTAGATCATGCCCAGCACGGCGGAGCCCTGTGCAATGTTGGAAAGGGCGATCATGGGCCACAGCATCGTACCGCCGAAGTCGGCGATCAGCTGCATATCGATGGCGTTGGACATGTGATGCAGGCCGGTGATGACCAGCGGGGCATAAACAAAACCGAAGATTGCGCCAAAGACCACGCGGAAGGAGCCGGAAATGCCGGCGTAGACGATGTCAGAAATGAAGGTGCCGATCTTCCAGCCGATGGGGCCAAGGACAGTGTGGGCGATGATGACGGACAGCACCAGCGAGCAGAAGGGCACCACGATCATGGAAATGACCGCCGGGCAGATCTTGCGGAAGAATTTTTCCAGATAGACCAGCGTGAACGCAGCCAGCATGGCGGGAATGACCTGCGCCTGATAGCCAATCATGTTGATGGTGAAGAAGCCAAAATCCCATTTCGGGATGTCCGCCGCTGCCGTGGACGCGACGGAGTAGGCGTTGAGCAGCTGGCCGGAGACGAGCGTCAGGCCGAGGACAATGCCCAGGCTCTGGGTCGTGCCCATTTTCTTTGTGACAGACCAGCAGATGCAGACCGGCAGCATATGGAAGATGGCTTCGCCAATCAGCCACAGGAAGCTGTCAACGCCGGACCAGAACTGGCTGATGTCGCACAGCGTCTGGGTGCCGTTATTAAAAAAGTAGATGCTGTCAATGCAGTTGCGGAAGCCGAGAATCAAACCGCCGGTAATGATGGCGGGAATCAACGGGGCAAAAATCTCCGCAAGCACGCTCATGATCTTCTGCAATGCGTTCTGGTTCTGCTTGGCCGCGCTCTTGACGGCATCCTTGGAAACACCGTCAATGCCGGAGACGGCAATAAAGTCGTTGTAGAAGTCGCTGACCGTATTGCCGATGATGACCTGGAACTGGCCCGCCTGGGTGAAAGTGCCCTTGGCGGATTTCAGTGCCTCGATCTTGGCAACGTCCGCCTTGGCGGGATCGTTCAGCACAAAACGCATCCGGGATACACAGTGCGAAACTGCCGCGATGTTCTCTTTGCCGCCAACGTACTCAAGCAGCAACTTTGCGTCCTCTTGGTATTTTCACATGACTCTTTTCTCCTTTATCTTTTTGATGATTTGCCAAACTTGTTCATACAAGTTTGGCTTGTGGTTTCAGTATAGTTCACTTGTTCAGACAAGTCAAGCGGATTTACAAAAAATCATGTTATGTTTGAAAATTTTCAGCATCTCGGACAATAGAATACCTTGAAATTCAGACGCAATCACGGTATACTGAAACAAACGTTTGAACAAGTTGAGGTAAACAGCCATGCCAAAAGCAAAATATGAAGGAATTTACCGCAGTATCAAAAAACGGATCGAAGCGCAGGACTATCCTTACCAGTCCTTGCTTCCCAGTGAAAATACGCTGATTGCAGAATACGACTGCTCCCGCAACACGGTGCGCCGTGCAATTGCGGAACTGATTGCCGACGGCTATGTGCAGTCCATGCAGGGACGGGGCGTTCGGGTCATCTACCAGCCGGTGGGGAAGACGACCTTTACCATCGGTGGAATAGAGACCTTTCAGGAGACCGCTAACCGCAACCATCTGCAAGCCGTTACCCGCGTCATTCGGCTTGAGACCATCACTGCAACCGAGCAGTTTGCTGCGGAAAGCGGATTTTCTGAGGGCGATGAATTGTGGGCGGTACAGCGCGTGCGCTATCTGGACGGAAAAGCACTGATTTTGGACATCAACTATTTTTTGAAGGAATTTGTGCCCGGACTGACGGAGGAAATCGCATCCCATTCCATCTATGATTTTATTGAAAATGTGCTCGGAATGCAAATCATCACCAGCAAACGGCGCATCACGGTGGAGCATGCCACCGCCCGGGACGAAAAACTGCTGGATATGGACGGCTATGACTGCGTAGCCGTCGTGGTCAACCAGACCTTCAACTCCGATGGAATGCTGTTCGAGTACACGCAGTCGCGCCACCATCCGGATTATTTCTGCTTTCAGGATATCGCCACCCGCAAAAAAAGCTGATAAAAAGCGGTTTCCGTTTTTGTTCATCAATTCTATGTAGTTACTATCCATCTCCTTGATTCCACTGGATGTTGAAGCTGCTATCAGTCCCACCATTACCATCAGAAGAAGCGGCTGCTGTCCAGCACCTCCATCCACGAAGTCCACACGCTGCTGAAAACAGCATTCTCCTATGCGGTGGAATGGGACTTGATCCACAAGATTCCCCTGCCCCGTGAAGCACCCAAGGCAAACAACGAGGAGCGCACCATCTGGGATGAGAAAACCATGCTGGCAGCCTTGCAGACCATCGAGAACCCGGCACTCCATCTGGCGGTGCATCTGAGCATGATCCTTTCGCTCCGTGAGGGCGAAATTCTCGGCTTACAGCCGAGTGATCTGGACTTTGACGCTGCGGATGGCCGTGGCACGATTCTGGTAAACAAGACCATGCAGAGAGCCAATAAGGATGCTCTGGAAAAGCTCGACCCCAATCAGGTGTATCACACCTTCCCGGACAGACGCGAGGGCCGCAAGTCCTCTCTTATCCTCAAGAAGCCCAAGACCAAGAAGTCCAACCGCATCCTGTATATGACCAAACCTCTGAAAGAAGAGCTGCTGGCATGGCTTGAAAAGCTCAAACAGGACGAGCAGAACGCCCCAGAGAAGTACAGCAACTGCGGGCAGCTGTTCCGGCTCCCGGACGGCTTGCCCATCGCACCGGAGCTGCTGACAAAGTGGTATCGCCTGTGGAGAGAGGAGCACCCGGAGTTTGAGCAGATCGTGTTCCATGGTCTGCGGCATTCCAGTGCCATCTACCAGCTCTTGCAGTCGGATGGTGACTTCAAGTCGGTTCAGAGAAACACTGGTCATGCAACCGCCGCTGTCCTGATGAACACCTACGCCCACACGCAGGACAAGCCCCGGCTGGAACTGGCAGAGAAGATTGAAGCGAACTTCTATACCCAAGACCTGACCCCGGCAGCACCCCAGCCCCGGCAAAACGAAAAGCCGGAGGCAACAAAAATCTCTGGTAAGGAGATCCTTGAAGCCATCCGGCTGATGGATGCAGAGGAACGCAGGCTGTGCAAACCTTGCGTAGAAAAGCCCCCGATTCGGGCAAATGTGCAAACGGTGTGCAGAAAGTGTGCAGCCGCTTTCCTACATAAAGAAAGAACGCCAAATCTTACGATTTGACGTTCAATATCTGGTGCACCTCGCGCACTCATATCCGAACTTTTCTCCGCTTTCACGGCTTCCCCGAAAGCGACCGTTTCTGTACCTTCCTTATAGTTAAAGGTAATAAGCACCTTATCATCGTAGAGATAGATGGCATTGATGAAGGTATCTACCAGTGCCTGCCGCTGCTCCGGCTGGGTCATATCCAGCTTACGGAAACGGAGCAGCCAGAACCGGACGAATTCTTCTTTCATCTTCGGCTTGGCCAGCCGTTCTTCTGCAATGCGGGCTTGCAGTTCCTTCCGCTGTTCTTCCAGCGCTTCCAGCCGCTCCTTGGTGGAGCTGGTCAGAATGCCCATCTGGATAGCGTTCAGCATATTGGTGATGCCGGTTTCCGTTTCCTTCAACTGCTTTTCGTAGATAGGCAGGTCAGTGCTTTCCTGATTTTGCAGCTCCATGACCTTGGCAATGATGGCATTCATGGAAGCATCATCTTCCACCAGCTTCATGGTTTCGGTCACTACCAAATCTTCCAGCCATTGTTTCCGCACTGCCTTTTTATCGCAGGTCTTTTTTTTCTTGGCGGCAGCACACTTGTAATAAGTGTACATCCTGCCGGTATGACTGACACCACTTTCGCCAAACATCAGCGCTCCGCACTTACCACAGTACAGCTTGGTGGTGAGCAGATAACTTTCCTCTGCCTTATGACGGGCAGGGGCCTTTTTATTTTTCGCCAGCTTTTCCTGTACCTTGTTGAACAGTTCCTCCGATACCAGCGCCGGAATCGCATTAGGCTGTACCACATCCCGCAAGCGCAATTCGCCGATGTACCGGCGATTACTCAGCATCCGCTGAATCGTGTTGTAGGACATCTCCCCGCCCATCGAATTTTTAATGTTGTGCGCCTTTAACCAATCCCGCAGGTCAGTCATGGTCGCACCGTCCGCATACTTCTGGAACGTCTGCTCCACATACGGTGCCAACAACGGGTCGGGCTGGTAATGCCGGGTCTCATCGATCATGTAGCCGAACGGAATCGTGCCGCCATTATAAATACCCTTGAGAGCATTTTCGGTCATGCCACGCACGACCTTTTCAGACAGGTCAGCAGAGTAATATTCGGCGTAGCCTTCCAGCACCGATTCCAGAATGATGCCCTCCGGGCCAGCCGAAATGACTTCCGTAGCCGATACCAGCTTCACACCATTGCGTTTCAGCTGGGTCTTGTACCGGGCACTGTCGTAGCGGTTTCGAGCAAAGCGGTCCAGCTTCCAGACAATGATGACATCAAAGATTCCACGCTCACTGTCCTTGATCATCTGCTGGAACTGCGGGCGGTTATCGGTCTTGGCGGAGATGGCACGGTCAATGTAATGCTTCACCACCGTGAAGCCGTTCTTTTCCGCATAGGCGGTGCATTCACGAATCTGGCCTTCGATGGATTCTTCTCGCTGACTATCAGTAGAATAGCGGGCATAGATCACGGCGGTCATGGCAGGCACCTCCCATTTATACATCATTGAACGGTGGAGCGTTCTTTCAAAGCAATGTTTCGTATAATGGATATACCACATTTTGTAGAAGATTGCAAGTAAAATTTTTTCTATCTCAAAAACATCCTGCAACTGACCCTCTAAAGAAATCCGAAGAATCGCATTCACCCGTTGAATTGAGGTTCCTCTACGATTAGAACGATCCTGTTTTTATTTTTTCACAGCAAAGAAAGGATTATTGTTATGTCGTCGAGAGAAGTTCCGGTGGCACTGGTTACAGGGCATCGTCCGAACAGCGGATGGATTGCGGCTCGTTCAATATGTGCTTGGAGAATTGAAAATCGAGCCAATCTCCGTGGAGGGCAGCTGTATTTGTTTTATCGACACCGACCTGAACGAAGAAAAAGTCCTGACACAGTTTTTATCCATTTGAATCCAAAGTAGGCCGTAAGAAGTCCTACTCTCTCCACTTTATTTCCATAAATCTTTCAAAACCCTCTTGACGATTTCCACATACAGTGGTATTTTTCTTGTAAATCCCACTGCTCTTGTGGATTGGTTACAAGCCATCCACAAGATGTGGTCGTGTTCATTTTGAACACTGCCTCACCGTGGATTATCCCTGAAAGATTAACCGCCCCGCAACACACCTGATTCATTTTGCCGCCGATTCACCCGACAAAATCATCGCTGCGCTGCGTGGGCGGTATTTTTCTTTTCTGGGAAGCCATACCTTGAAAATTTCATGAGCTGTCTGAACGTGATACTGTGCCATAACCTCACACTTTCCGTGAGCGAGCCAGACAACGCCGCTGCAAAACAGGGGCAGGAACTTCGTTCGGGCCAAACGGCGACCCCATTACATGAGCAGAATCACCTCTACTTATTTTTTGCGTCTTAACAATTCGGAAACATTTGTTGAAAATGCGTTTTGAGCGCAGCGGTAGAGGGCAAGAACCGTCCCGTGGCCACAAATTTTCAATTCTTGAAAATTTCCTGTCCATCCGGGACTTCGCTTCTCAAACTCTTGCGAGTTTTCTAAGTGATCTTGTTGGGGCGTGCCTGCCCCAACCCCTGCTTAGAACGGACGAGGAGGAATTGTGTCAATTTGACACAATTCCTCCTCGAATCTCAATTTATGCAGCTAATATCAATTTGCTGTTCCTGATACAGTTGGTTTCTGAGTAGTTCCGGTGCATCTCCGGTGAATACCTTTGCGGCCTCTGTATCGCCTTTCAAATACCACATAAACCATGCCGTCACATAACCATCGGCAGAATAAAGCATTTTTCCATGATCCATACCATTCCGCAGGGCGACTGCTTTGTCATTTTTCACGGCATCGTAAAGCTGTTTTGCACCATCGGGCGTAATAACGTCGCTCTCCGTTGCCGCCAGAAGGAATACTGGAATATTCGTTTTGTCCGGTTCGTAGTGCATATTCAGTGCTTCTGCCAGATCCAGTTGTGTGGGAGAAAGGCTGACCGCACAAGTGTACAAACTACCGTGCGGCTGTTCGTTGATAGCGTTGAACACGCCCACGCCGCCCTGTGAGTGACCGGAAATTCCGATGTGTTCCTCATCGACTTTCTGATAGAAGCGGCTGTCAGGATTCTCATTTTCATTCAGAAGCCATGCCAACGTCGTATCTGCCGAACTGCCAGAGCAAGTGCTTGGGTCTTCATTGCCAATGACGATGAATCCCCACGAAGCCAGATGCTTGAAGAGTGCTGGATATTTGGAGCTATACACACCCGTGCCATTCACCATCACCACAACAGGATAGCTTTTGGCGCTCTCTGTCAACTCCTTGGGGTAATAGACATTGATATTCCCCCATTCTTCTTCGGTGGACACTTCCATATGTTCCACCTGCGAGGCCCCCATCGCCAGATATTTTGCTTCCAGTTCGCCGCCTGTTTTAACAATCTGCGTGTAATTGTTCGGAACGAATGGCTGCATGGACAGCAACAGTAAAATAATAGAAATTGTTATCACAAGGATCACCGCCACAATCAAAATTATTTTTAAGAACCTCAGAATCATCTTCCACATCCTAAATTATTCCTTCATGTACTTGTCCAGATATTCTACCACGGCATCCAGATACTCCATATAAACCTTATTGTCGTTTTGCAACCCATGGCCGGAATGCTTCGCTACGAAATACCGGTAATCTACTCCGTTCTTTTCCAGTGCGGCGACCAGCGGCTTGGATGCGGCAAATGGCTGCATCTTGTCGTGTGCGCCGTAGCAGAGGACAGAGGGCACCGTATCCTTTGTGACCCAGCGATCAGCAGAGATCGGTTTGACTGCATCCAGATAGGCACCAGATGTGATATCCTCCGGGGTCAGCGCCTGACCGGACATTACACTGAACAGTCCTGCGGCGGCCTCCGGGCTTTGGTCGAGACCGAAGATGCCCCAATCCTCCACATGAAAGCTGCCGGGGCCGACTGCTTCAAATACCATTTTGACCGGAAGCGGCGAGGTGTCGGCATCCCGGTAGGCATAGATCAGCGCAAGACATCCGCCTGCGCTGCCGCCCGCAATCGCCATCCGGTCAAGCTTATACCCCAGTTTTTCGGCTGCTGCAACCACAGAGGGCATGGCCGCTTTGATCTCCTCCGACTGGCTGTATACGCTGGCATCCGGGTTTTCTTCCGTAAACAATGTGTAGTTGATCCCTGCCGCCACATAGCCTTTGCTGCACAGCCATTTCAGCATCTCGGCATCACCGGCTTTGTCTCCGCTGGTAAACCCACCGGCGTGAAGATAGACCACAAGACCGTATGCATCCTGACTTTTGTCTGCCGGCACATAAAGATCAAACTTGTTGGCAGCACCCTCTCCATAAGGCAAGTCGGTGTACACCTTGCCAACCGTTTCATCCCAACGGGTGTTGTATTTGCCGTGGGTCGGGTCGCTGTTCATTTTGAGTAAAGCAGAGCCGACAAACGCTGCAAGAAACGCAGCAGTATAGAGCAATCCCCATTTCAGTGTTTTCACAGAATATTCCCTCCAAACAGCGTGCCGCCCAGCAGCAGATTCAACACTTCTCGAACTGCCAAACGTCCCAATACAAAAGCCACTGCAATAATGACGGCAAGTAAGATGATTCGTTTTGAAGTCATTGTCATAAAAACCTCCTTGACTTTTTGGTGGGACGAGTGTATCATCAAAACAGCGCTGAGTCAATCGTCTCAGCCAAAATGAGACAAAAAAGGGCGTTTGTATCATCCCATGAAGAACATGAACAATCAGGAAAAGAACACCTATGTGCGGCAGCACATTCTGTCTGCGCTGCTGGAATTGATGCACACACAGGACTTTGTGTCCATTAGCATTCAGGCGTTGGTGGATGCTGCCGGTGTTGGGCGGGCATCTTTTTACCGCAATTTCGCAAGCAAAGAGGACGTATTACAGCAGGAGTCTGTGCGTCTGACCAATGAATGGAAGACAAATTTTGACCATGAGCATCCTGATGGCACACCGGGTCAGGATAATCTATGGCTCGTCAGTCTGCTGGATTTTTACAAGGACCATGCTGAATTTTACCTTGCATTGTACCATGCAGGGCTTTCCAATATCATGCTGGAAACACTTCTTGGCTATTTTGACCGTTCGCCGGAGATTCCCAACGGGTTGGCTTATCTGAATTCTGCCATCGGTTATATGCTATATGGCTGGGTACATGAGTGGATGAATCGTGGAATGCAGGAATCCGGCACGGAGATTGCCCGGAGGTTTGCAGAAGCACAGAAAAACAGGCATAAAAGAACAGGGCGCATCCCATAAAAAGAGATACGCCCTGTTTTGCTATTCTTAATCTTCTAAGCCATGGCTCTCGGTTACGTTTTTCAAATATTCCTTCGGATCGCCATTCAGAATCAAATCCGCATAGCCCAGTGGGTCATTGTAGATGAGGTAGTCTAACTCTGACCTCTGCGCCATGGTCACGTCCAATTCATCCTCAACCCCAGTGCAGTCAATGGAGATCATTCTCCCATCCCGGAGCAGCAGCTCCACGCAGCCGGTGTCCATGTTGAACTTGCAAACGCTTTCATCATACTTCATACTCGTGTCCTTTCTGCCTTACGGCACTCTTACCATAGTCTGTCGTGCTTTTTTGTAATAAGGTCTAGGACATTTTTCGATGGAAGCAAGGGATTCGTTCTGTTTTCCAAAGAATACAAAAAATCCGAACCCTTCTCCTATTGGAAAAAAGTTCGGATTTTGTTGTTGTGGTGCACCTCCAGGGACTCGAACCCTGGGCCCACTGATTAAGAGTCAGTTGCTCTACCAACTGAGCTAGAGGTGCATATGGTGACCCGTACCGGAATCGA
>SKED01000830.1_pt1 | contig 31628 bp, 64 predicted proteins | sample 4826651 | NCBI WGS metagenome assembly SKED01 (sample SAMN11008818, study PRJNA524170) | human gut metagenome | biome: Human fecal sample; material: Feces; isolation source: fecal sample from pouch patient p19 | host: Homo sapiens | place: Israel: Tel-Aviv | collected 2016-06-28 | reverse complement strand
AAGGGGCACGAACTATGTCGTCGTCTCCACCCTAATGATAGCAGAAATCCGTTTTCGTTCACAGTGGTGCCGCAAGGCGTGATGGTTTAGAGAAGGGGCGCGCCAAAGGCGCAGGATGGATCCACGAAGCGGTGTGAAAGACTATGTGAGGCTATCCGTCTTTCTTGAATGTCATCCCGACAGAAGTGGAGGGATCCTTCTTGCAGAGCGGTAAATCGTGAGCGAGGGAAAGACGAAAAAGGAAGCACCAAGGTGTCGTTTGAGTGAGGGCACATGTGTGCATATGGCGACAGTGCAATAAAGATCCCTCGGCTGCGCTCGGGATGACGGTACTTGGGGAGCGGATAGGTTCACAAGGGTGGTGTGCCGCTTTTTTAGAAGAGGGGATTCTCGTATCGCCGCCTTCCCCTCGAGGGGAAGGTGCCCCGAAGGGGCGGATAGGGCACAGGCGGTATGAAAGACAGATGAGGAAAGCGGAGAAGTGCGCGGCATATGTGTGGGAAGCGCAAGACCCAGACCGCGAATGACAACGATTGAATCAGTGTTTCCTTAAAAATCACTCGTGCCCCTTCCTCTGGAAGGGGCAGACGAGCGAAGCGAGGCGGGGTTGGCTCCCGAATGAGGGAGTAGCGTTACACGCGGCCAACCTCCGCCCCTTCGGGGCACCTCCTTCCAAAGGAAGGAGGGAGAAAAAAGGAGCTGCGTGTATCGTCATAGGCATAGTTGCGGCGAAGCCGCCACCTGAACCCTGAACCCTGAACCTTGAACCCTGAATCAAATGAAAGCAAAGTAAAAAGGGGCTGTGAAGAAATGAGGATTCATTTCTTCACAGCTCCTTTTTTATGGGGGGAATGGATCTTTTGGGGAAAGGGGGCGGTCTCTTTCTCCTCACCGTATCCATGCTTCGAGCTTCTTCAAAAGACCTTTGCAGGCTTTTTCCTCCTCTTCATACGCATCTTCGAAGGCAGCGCCCTTGTGCGGGTTCGGGATATCGGCTTCTTTTCCGGCGTATTCGGAGAGAAGATGGATCTTTTCATCGACATCGCCGCCCATGGTATTGAAGATGTCGGGATTGTTCTTATCATTCATGAGAAGGATGAAGTCGTAGTCATCATAGGTCTTCCAGGCGATGGGGAAGGTCTTTTTCATCGTATAGGGGATGTCGTGGGCAGAGAGCGTCTCCTGCGCCGCCTTGGAAAGGGGGGCGCCTTCTTTGGCAAATGAGGCGGCAGCGACGGAGAGTGAGTCTGTCAGACCGGCCTTCTGAATGAGATGGTCCATGATGCATTGAGCCATCGGCGGTTCATTATTTCCTGTGTGTGAGATAAAGAGAAGACGGATCATGATGGGACTCCTTTCGGGGGAAAAGTGACTAGGGACTAGTATTGCATTTTCTAAATCACTGGCATGTCAGTCAACTTCCGAATCAAGTGAGGAGTGAGGAGTGAAGGTACGGCGCATCAAATGAGGAAGCGCCGCGGAGTTTTATATAAATGACGAAGCTATGTATAAAAATTCTTGTAAAAGCTGACTCTGCGATTGAATCAGTGTTTCCTTATCCTTATTATATCTTTCGAATGTAAATAAACGGTAAAACGGACTTCCTAATCCCTAATCCCTAGTCTCTGGTCACAGTTACTCATCTTCCACGGTGAAGTACGCTTCGAAGCGTACTATACCGTCCTCCTGCGTGAAATTTTTATAGGCATTGTGGGTATCTAGGAAGCGGGCGATGGAGACCATGCCGAAGCCATGCCCTTCCTTGTCTGCCTTGGGGTAGCCATTCTCATCAAAGTGGATGGGCGTGTCGTATTGGTTCACGACGGAGAGTGCGATCTGATTTCCCTTCATAAGGAGCGTGAGGTCGATGGTGCGTTTCTCTTTGGGCATGGTGGCGGAGGCTTGGATGGCATTCTCGAGAAGGTTCGCAAGTACGTAGGCGAGCGGGCTTTCGATGGAGGGAAGGCTCTGCGGGAAGGAAATTTTATGGCTGGTGCGGATGGAGAGTTCTTTCGCTTTTTCGAAATAGATAGAGATGATGGCATTGATGATCGGATTCAGGCAGTAGGGGTGGGTGGCGGTGCGCTCTAAGTCTTCGTGAGAGCTTTCCAAAAGGGCAAGGGCTTCTTTTGTCTGTCCTTGCTGCAGGAGTCCGTGGAGTGCAAGGATCCGGTGGCGCAGGTCGTGCCGGAAGAGGGACATTTCTTTCCCGTTATCCTGCAGGATCTGGGCATAGGATTGGAGGAAGGAAATGGATTTCTCCATCAGGTGGTTTGCACTCTGGATATTCGTCAAATTCTCGAAGTCTTTCTTTTCCAGAATGATGTATCGGTCAAAGGCGATGAAGAAAATGATGAGGGTGAACCAGACGAAGAATTTGTCAGGAGACCACATCTCTCCCAGCAGGCTGGTCGGCACAGCGGTCATGGCGATGAGCAGCGGGATGACGGCGATGTAGTAGGAGTGCCGTTTTTCATTCATGAAGCGCTTCGAGGGCAGCATGGGGGAAAAGACGCGGTAGGCACCGGGAAGTGTCAATGCAAAGAAGAGGTCATAGATCAAGATATGCGGGGTCATAAGATCATTCGGTGGTCTATCTGGGAATAGGAGAAGGAGGCAGAGGCCTGACACGGCGTGGAGGGCAAACATGTAGATGCCTTGCATGCCCAGGATGAAGAGCTGCGAGGCTTTGGCAGTGGGGAAGATAAAAAGCATCGAGAGAAAGAAGGGCATCCAGCCGAGCGCAAGACAGCACTTAAATATGAAGAGATTGAAGCCGAACTGGTCGAAGAGGAGGATCTGCCAGCTCATATTGATGAGCAGGACGAGACAGTCCGTGTAAAAAAGGCGGCGTTTCGTCTTGGTGTCCATGATGCCTGCAAAGGGCATATAGCGTACATAGGCTCCGCCCACCTGAAGGATGGCGATGGCAGAGACCAGAAGAAGGATATCGGTCATGGGTTTTCTCCTTATGAAATGAGTGCCCGGCGTTTTTCGGGGGGAGCCTGAGGGGCGGCTTGCTCTTTAAAGATTCGCTTGAATGAGAAATGAGAAATGCGAAATGGTGGTGCGGCGCAAAAAGCAGAAGCGCCGCGGAGTATAAATAGGGCGATGCCCGAAGATGGCATTTCAGTCACCAGTCACTAGTCCCCAGTCACTCGGCACCACTAATCCCTAATCCCTAGCCACCAGTCACTAGCCTTATCTCGACAGCAGAAACTGCATGTACTGCTGCTTGACTTCTTTCTTTTTCCGGCGGCTGATAGGGAGAGTCAGATCTCCTTTCAATAGGAAGGTATCATCCTTCATGGCGGTGACGGCATTCATATTGAGAATGAGGCGATGGTAGGTCTCGAGGAAGCGCTCATCGGTCAGGAGAATGTCTGCCAGCTCCTGATAGCTGTTCTGCGAGGCAAGGGTGCGGTCTTCGAGGTGGAGGATGGCGCCGCGGCTGCTCTGGCAGTCCATGTAGAGGATGTGGCTGTAGGGGACGGAGAGGTATTCGCCGCCGGCGAGCTTTACGGTGAGCGTCTTTGCGGCGAGCGCATCCTCCGGGAGGAGGCGCGTCAGAAGGGTTTCGAGCTGCGGCGCATTTTCAAGGAGCGGCTTTAGCACATAGCCGGAGGCGAAGACGTTGTAGCTTTCGAGTGCGTGGTCGCGGCTGGTGGTGAGGAAGATGATCCATGCGTCCTCATCGATGGCGCGGATCTCTTCGGCTACCTGCATACCGGTCATGCGGGGCATGTAGATATCAAGGAGGATGAGGTCGTAGTCGCCTTTTTCAAAATTTTCCAGAAAGGATGGGCCGCTGGTGTAGGCTGAGATGGTGTAGTCGATGGGCGTCTGTCCTGACCTTTTCTGAAAATAATGTGAGAGGCACATCCGGATCTCTTTGAGGTCAGCCGGATTGTCGTCGATCGTTGCAATGCGTAACATAAAAATCTCCCCTTCCCTTTATTATCTATATTATAAAGGAAAGAGGAGGGCATGTGAATGAAAATCTAAAAATGAAGGCGGTTGCTGCGCCGCGAATCTATGGGGCTGCGTTCTAAGCGTATCGTCATTGAAAGCGAAGCCGAGAAATCTTCCTTGCAGATTGATGAATGGCGAGAGCTTGAAAACCGAAAAACGCAGCACGAAGGCGTTTTTCCGTGCAGGGCCAGGAGTGATGCTAATCGCTGTGCAACAAAGATCCCTCGGCTGCGCTCGGGATGACAGAGAGACTGGTGGCTCCCCGTCTCCTAGTCACTAGTCACCAGTCACTAGTCACTCGGACCACTAATCCCTAATCCCTAGCTACTAGTCACCAGTCCCCAGTCCCTAGCCCGGCCACTCACATTTTTCGCGTGACTTTATCATCGATCCCGTCCATGCGGTTGACGGCGGAGAGGAAGGCCTTGACGGAGGCGGTGATGGTATCGCGGTCGATGCCGGCTCCCCAAGTCGTCTTGCCGGTCTCATCGGTGAGGCCGAAGTAGGCGATGCCGCGGGAGGCGGGGTCACGGTCAAGGTCATGCTCTTCATAGATCAGGTGGGTGACATGGATATCGTAGGTCTTGCACAACGCGCGGCTGATGGCATCGAGCTGGCCTTTGCCGCAGGCTTCGATGTGTTTCTCCCTGCCGTGGACGGAGAGGGTGACGCAGCCCTTCCATGTGTCGCCGCTTCGGCGGAAGTGGAAGTCGGAGAGGGCGATGGGGGATTCCCGGTTCACATAGGAGGTCTCGAAGATGCTCTTGATCTCTTCTGGTGAGAGCTCCTGATGGCGCTTGTCGGAGATGTCTTTGACAAGGTAGCCGAATCCTTCTCGCATGTCTTTCGGCAGGCGGATGCCATAGGTATTTTCCAGAATGTAGGCGACGCCGCCCTTGCCGGACTGGCTGTTGATGCGGATGACGTCTGCTTCGTATTTTCTGCCGATGTCTTCCGGGTCGAGCGGCAGGTAGGGGACATTCCAGTAGTCGTACATGCCTTCGGCGTGGTGCTTCATGCCTTTGGCGATGGCGTCCTGATGAGAACCGGAGAAGGCGGCAAAGACGAGCTTGCCGGCGTAGGGCTGGCGGTCGCCGACCTTCATGCGGGTGAGGCGCTCGTACATCTCGATGAGCTGAGGCATGTGGGTGAAGTCCAGATGCGGATCGATGCCGTGGGTGTACATGTTCATGGCGACGGTGACGATGTCGACGTTGCTCGTGCGTTCGCCATTGCCGAAGAGCGTGCCTTCGATGCGGTCAGCTCCGGCGAGAAGTCCCATCTCGGCATCCGCCACGCCTGAGCCGCGGTCATTGTGTGGATGGAGGGAGAGGATGACGCTGTCTCTGTACTTGAGGTGCTGGTCCATGTAGGCGATCTGCATGCCGTAGACATGGGGCATGGACAGCTGCACGGTCGAGGGGAGATTGATGATGGCTTTCCTCTCCGTCGTCGGCTGCCATACGTCGAGGACGGCATTGCACACGTCCAGCGCGTAGTCGACCTCGGTGCCGGTGAAGCTCTCCGGGGAGTATTCGAAACGGTACGCGCGTCCGGCGGCTTCGGTGAGCTCTTTCAGCATCGTCGCACCTTCGATGGCAATGGCTTTGATGTCGTCCTTCGATTTATGGAAGACCTGCTCGCGCTGGGCGACGGAGGTGGAGTTGTAGACATGGACGATGGCATTCTTTACGCCGTCCAGGGCTTCGAAGGTGCGGCGGATGATGTGCTCTCTCGCCTGTGTCAGGACCTGGACGGTGACGTCATTCGGGATCATGTCCTTTTCGACCAGCGTGCGGAGGAATGCATACTCTGTCTCCGAGGCCGCAGGAAATCCGACTTCGATCTCCTTGAAGCCGATGGCAATGAGCTTCTGGTAGAATTCCAGCTTCTCTTCGAGGCTCATCGGGATGACGAGTGCCTGATTTCCGTCACGCAGGTCCACGCTGCACCATATCGGAGCGTGATCGACAGCGTCTTTCATCATCCAGCGCATGTCACAGGCGGGGGGCATGAAGTATCCTTTGCGGTATTTCTGCGGGTTCATCATAATGGATCGTCCTTTCTTCACGGAAACGGGGACGGGCGCAGAGGGAAAAGGAGAAAACCTCAAGCCTCAGACCGCTCGCCCCAAAAGAAAAAGCATCCTTCGTACATAAGAGACGAAAGATGCCTGATTTCCGCGGTACCACTCTGATTCACCCTGCCGGTGCGCTTTGCCGATGGGAGCCGCCGAAGAGAAAACAAAAAGCCTTTCGTCAAGAGACGAAAGGCTTTGCCTGCGTGTTACCACTCTATTTCCCTCCCGGAGGAGGCTCTTCGGATGGATCCCATCCCCTCTCTGTAACGGTGAGGCTCCGTCGCGGCCTACTTGTTTCAGCCGCGCTGCTCAGAGATGAGTTCCCTTCCGTCGGTCTGCCGCTTTTCACCATCCAGCGGCTCTCTGCGATCCCTTTCGGAACGTACTATTTCTCTTCCATGCGTTTTCCTATGTATGGATGACATTCTAACATGGGATAGAGGATTTGTCTAGGGGAGAAATGGTGACGGGAAGCTGGTGACTGGGAGAAATGGTGGCGTGGCGCAGAAAGATATGGAACGATTGCAGAATTTTGATGGCTCTTCGCGCCGTCGTCATCTCGAGCGAAGTCGAGAGATCTCCCTTGCAGACCGATGAGCGGAGAGAGCTTGAAAACCGAAAAACGCAGCACGAAGACGTTTTTCCGTGCAGGGGCAGGAGTGGTGCTAATCGCTGTGCAACAAAGATCCCTCGGCTGCGCTCGGGATGACAGCGAGACTGGTGGCTCCCCGTCTCCTAGTGACTAGTCACCAGTCACTCGGACCCCTAATCCCTGGCCATGCATCCCTGCTTTCAAACTTCAGGGTTCGGGGTTCAGGGTTGTAGTGGCGGCTTCGCCGCGAATATGATGGGGCTGCGTTCCAAGCGTATCGTCATCTCGAGCGAAGTCGAGAGATCTCCCTTGCAGACCGATGAGCGGAGAGAGCTTGAAAACAGAAAAATGCAGCACGAAGGCGCTTTTCTATGTAAGGGCAGGAGTGTTTCCCTAATCGCTATGCAACAAGGATCCCTCGGCTGCGTAATGCTATTAAGTTAAGCGGAAGAACGTTCTTGGCTCCCCATCGGGGGAGCTGCCCGAAGGGCTGAGGGGGCTACGTAGCGGTATTGCATGAAAGTGTTGGAATATCGATAGCATCGGACTATTCAACATAGCACGCTATACCGCTAGCATGCCCCTATTGCCTTCGGCACTTCCCCCGAAGGGGGAAGCAAGACATTACGTAGCTAACGATTTCCTTAACTTAATAGCATTACCCTGCCGGGAACGATGCTCCGGTTATCTTACGGCATGGCGAGCTTCTTATCCTGTAAATAAAGCAGATAGGATCGGCGGTGTCGCCCGCCGAAACTGCGATCCATATAAACAAGATGGCGAGCTGCAGCGTGGAGATACCGCATCTGTAACTCACCATATGCAAGAAATTGCAAAAAGCATCTTGCATATTTCTCTCATGTCGTGTATAATACATTCATCTGACATGGGGTTATAGCTCAGCTGGTTAGAGCGCTTCGTTGACATCGAAGAGGTCTTTGGTTCGAATCCAAATAGTCCCACCAAACGATTGTTATACGAACACTCCGCTTTAACAGGGTTCTGCAAAGCGGGGTATTCGTTTGCATAGTTATATCTGATTTCAAGCGCATCACCACGCACGATGACCATGCGGACGAGTGTAGAGAGAAGTATTCTCCTATACTTGTCCGCTTTTTTAGCGTCCCTGCAAATAGACTTGAAGAAGAAGCGTATCTTGTCTACTGTAAGCTCGCTCGACTTTCTGGCGATCTCCTGCTTCGCAAGCTCGCACTCCAGGTCACGCAGCGTTTCTTCATTGTCGTGCAGCGTCTTTGCTATAGCATCCGATATGATGCCGCTCTCTACTGCTTTCACACAGTTATCTATTTTCTTCTTTACGTCCGCCATGCGTTTCTTCGTTGCTGCGATGGCTGCGTTCATATCCGTGTGCGTTTGAACTTCTACTGCCTGCCTTGCGATAGCTTCCACCGCCGCATCGCTCTCCAACAGTCTTGTCGCTACGTCACACACCGTAGAATCGATTATATCAGCCCGTATCTGCGTCCTCTCGCAGGTGCGGGTATTTTTGCGTTGATGGTTCGGGCAAGCATAGTAGTAGTAAATTTCGCCGTTTCTGGACGTCCCACTAGTGCCTACCATGCGCTCGCCGCACTCTCCGCAGAACAACTTCCCAGATAACATATACCTCTCACCTGCTTTAACACGGTTCACACGCCTTGCGTTCATAATTTTCTGCACCTCATTGAAATCACTTTCAGAAACAATAGCAGGAACGGCGTGGGGGCTTTCTATCCCACGCCACGAAAACTTCCCTAGATAGTGTTTGTTCTTTAAGATGACGTAGATATTAGACATGCGGAACGGCTTGCCGCGTGCGTTGCGGTACCCGCGTCTGTTAAGCTCCCTCGCGATGGTGGTTGTGCCAAGCCCATCCAATGTCATTGAAAACACGAGTTTTACGATAGGCACTTTCTCTTCATCAAGCACCAGATGTTTTTCTGCATCTAGTTTGTACCCAAGGGGAACGGTGCCGCCCGCCCATTTGCCCTCCAGTATGTTTTCTGTCTGACCGCGGATGACGTTTTCTGAAAGCTCCGCAGAATAGTATTCAGCCATGCCCTCGATGACAGATTCAAGAAGGATGCCCGACGGATCATCGGCTATGTTCTCCATTGCTGACACAACCTTCACACCATACTTCTTTAGTTTGTGCTTGTATGATGCACTGTCATAACGGTTTCTAGCGAAGCGGTTCAGCTTGTAGACGATGACAACCTCAAACGCTCGCGACGCAGCTTCTTTTATCATAAGCTGAAACTCTGGTCGCTTATCCGTGCGTCCGGTCAGCGCACGGTCGGTGTAAATCTTTAGAATCCGCATGTCATTTCTTCTGGCGAAGTCCTCGCATACCCTGATCTGTCCCTCGATAGATTCCTCTCTCTGCCTATCTGACGAATATCTCGCATAAATAACCGCGTTTCTCACTGTGTATCACCTCACTAAAAAACGCCGCACATCGGCGGCGTAGTTTATATTTAACGCAATTTTTCGGCATTAAAACCACCGATTCGTAACATTTTGTGCCGAAACTGCAATTTTATTGTAGAAAAATGTGCATAGAAGAGAGCTCCCAGATTTATCTTCTTCTGCCGACCTCTTCAATATATGACAGGATAAGTAACACAATCAGGGCTTCTCCGCAATACTGTAGCGTATATGTATGCCCCCATGACGCCAAATGAAGCGCATGATCTCTTCCTACCTTGTAAATGCCCCAGAAATTGTAGAACGGTTGGACGTATACCGCCAAAGCGAGATAGCCGGTGGGGACAATCAAGTCTTTTACCCCAATGGCAAAAAGTCTAACGGCAAATAGCATGCAATATAGAAAGACAATAAACCGCATAAATGAAAGCGTCCCTAGGTAAACGTCCGATGGCAGATAAAATAGGCAGAAAGGAATAATCAATACCCCTATTTTTGCCATCAACGTATATCGAATATATTTGAAAAACCCAATTAAACTCATGAAGCCGCCTCCTCTTAAAGTGTAGCGCGTTATGTAACGCCTACCGGCTCAGAAAGCCCGCCATGAGACGGACTTTCTTCTGAAACTAACGCCTATCCAGTTTTACCATATATGTCTGCTTTCTACTACTTTACCCATGATGCGGATCGGCAACTGCTCAATCTGCTTGTTCGAATAAAAATGCGGCTCATATACATCTTGATTAAACCCAATCAGCATAATCCCGTCAGACTGTTTATTTACCTGCTTTACGGTAGCTTCATCTCCATTGATTAAGACAACAGCAATATCCCCGCTTTCTACATCATCCTGCTTGTGAATGATAAGCAGGTCACCTTCTTGTATGCGCGGTTCCATTGAGCGTCCGATTGCCTTTAGGGCAAACATCACACCTTTGGAATCGCGCTCGTTAATTTCTACCATTCCTTCGATATTCTCCTGTGCAAAAATTGGCGTCCCTGCAACAACATGTCCGACGATCGGAATCTTGACGGTTTTCTTGTCAGAAATGTCATAGCCTAAAAACGCCAGTGGTGAAATGTGTAAGGCGTCAGCAACTTTCACTATATTTGTTCTTTTCATGTTGTCAGTTTCCCCTGCCTCCCAGCGAGAAACTGCGCTCTCGGACGCGCCAGCCTTTTGCCCCAACTGCTTCATTGTTAATCCTAATTCAAGCCGCCGCTCTCTTATGAGTTTAGCAATTTCCATGAATATCTTCCTTTCTGTATCAACGCAACGCTCTATGGTTATTATATAGGTAAACATGCTTATACGCAAGAAAAACATGCTTATAAACAATAAATTCCTTGAATTAAATCATTGACTTGAGTACATTCAAGTGCTATAATCATTTCAGAACACAACGAAAGGCGGTGAGAACCATAAATAGAAATATCCTCTATTCGTACATCAAGAGGGAAGGGCTCACAATCGCCGAATTTTCTGCTCTACTCGGCATGAATGAAGCTACATTCTATAAGAAGTGCCGTGAGAAGGGAACCAGTTTCAATACCGCAGAAATAAAGCAGATGGTCAAGTTGCTGAACATCAGAAAATCCGACGTTATGCCAATTTTTTTTGCGGAATTAACTTGAATGTACTCAAGTTAAGGAAAGGAGTGGCAATGGAAACCTTGATAAAGTTCATTGCTGAATACGTCCGTGAGCATGAAGCGGAGTACGAAGAATGGAAGAAAGAACAAGAGGGGGCGTAAAAATGAAAGCCCTGACTGCGTTGGTTGTCGCGGCGGTCTTAGGTACGGGGGCGTACCTGAATCAGCCGACAACGGAAATCATCAGTTACCAGAAGCAAGTGGAGGAGGGGGATACCCTCTGGGACATTTGCAAAGAGATTAGCAAAGATGAAGTCGATGTGAGACTTCTTGTCTGGCAGGCGATGAAAGATAACAACATCAAAGATGCAGGTGAATTAAAGCCGGGAACGGTTGTCGTTGTGAACGTAGAACGCGCGCGACGGTAAGAAAGGAAGCGGAAGAAATGATAACTCTTAGACTTACGGAAGACGAATATAAAGCTCTACAAAATGATAAAGCTTTGCAGAATGTGAAAACCACGAAGTTTGCGAAGCTTCTAGTTGAGCGCGGTGAGACAGTAAACAGTCTTGCTCGCGCGACTGGAATTTCTCGCCCGACACTGTACAGGTACTACTACGGAGAGAAAACAAAAGGCATCCAGTTCGGGACGCTGGATGCCCTGTGTAAGCACTTCGACATGTCGGTGCAGGACGTAATGAGTATGCTCTTAAATCCACGCTGACGGATATACATCGTATTCGTCATAACGGAACTCGGACTTCAGAGAATCTTCAAGAAGCGAGCAGACAAGCACGTTCGCTGCTTTGCAAGAGCTGATGGCAGATAGGTAACTATCATCATCACAAGTCGTCCCGTTCGCGGCGGGTCTGATTTCTGCTTCGACTGTTTCCTCGCCATCAAATGTGACTGCACATTCGGCGGGTATATCGTGGCTCCCGATGTGGATAGTAGCATCAACCAGAATCTTCCTGCCAGTTTCTCCAAGCGATGTGTCAAGCACATTGACATAGCAGGTTTTCTCATTGATGAGAAGCAGAAGCCCCTGAATGGGGACGTTGAAGAATCTGCAAAGTTTATCCAGCGTCTCAAACTGGACGCCCTTCCCTGTATTATTCGCAAGAGCCGTAAGGGCAGGGCGAGACACGCCGCACCGTTTGGATAGCTCTAGGATCGACAGATCGTGAACAGCCACTAGGTAGGGCAATAAAGAAATCACCATGTTTATCACCTCCTTTACATCATATGATACACAAAGCAGTATCAAGTGTAAAGAGAAAAAACATTATGCTTATACTATTGACAATAAGTCAATGCAGCTGTATTATGAATATGCAGAATGAACATAGTCGTTACAACAAGAAAGAGAGGGACACAAAATGAAAATGAAAGACAGAATGGTTTGGGGCGAAAGCCTCCCGTTCATCGCCGAATACGTAGCTGATGAGCTGAAAATCGCTGATTCAAATATTCTCGTTAAGAACATCGGGATCAAGGACCCGATTCCCTGTGAGTACGCCTTCGTCGTGGACACGCACCTGGTGCATATGTACTTCAAGACGGTAGAACATTACGGGCTTCAGTTGGTGGTCAAAGCACCAGGAAGTCTTGAGTTCTCCTGCGGCACGTTCGGAGAAGTCGTAGAGAATATCCGTTGGCTCGCAGCCAGTGAAGAAGAGGAGGTGGGCTAAATGAGCTGGGACAGGTTCGACGACGGTCTCTACGATGAGGTAGAGAACGATTATGAATGGCATTGTCTCTACGATGACCCTAACTATGAACCAGAGCCCAAAACCACAATGTCGGAAGAGGAAGCGGTCGAGGATTGGTTCAAAAACCACCCTGACGTTACCGTCATCACGAGGCACGACGATGGAAATCTCTACGATAGTAAAGGCCGATTCGTATACGGATTTTGAAAGGAGTGACATAGATGAAACTTTGGGAAATCTCAAAGCTGATGAATACTGACCGATTGTTCAAGGTCAGTGATGACGCCTCTGTAGATACAGAGACGGGCGAGGTATTCGACAAAGAATACCTAGATAACCTGCCAATGGAGCAGGAAGAGAAGAGCCGTAACGTGGGGCTTGTCATCAAGAACATGTCAAATGACATGGAGCAGATCGACAAAGAAATAAAGAGACTGACTGCGATGAAGAAATCCACGCAGTCGAAAATCGAAAGTCTCAAGTCCTACATTCTCGCGTTCGGATGCCCAGTCAAGGACGTAGCGGTGACTATCCGCTTCTCGAAAGGGCGTGAATCTGTAGAGGTAGAAAAGGGCGTCGATCTTCCTGAATCGTTTAGAAAATACACATGGACGCCGAACAAGACGGCGATTGGCGAAGCTCTCAAGGAAGGGCAGGAAATTGCAGGATGCCGACTGGCGAGAAAGCCGTCGGTATCCGTGAAATGAGGTGAACGAGATGAACATGATGAAGATGGTGAATGTCATTGCGAAGTTGCAGGTCGCAAAGAACCACCAGAACAAATTTGGTGGCTACAACTACCGAAATGCCGAAGACATCTTGGCGGGGTTGAAGCCACTGATGGTTGAGTACGGGATTGTGGTACTCATCGGAGACACCATTTCAATGGTGGGCGATCGTTACTACGTCAAGGCGACCGTCAAGGTGTACGACACCGAGGACGGATCACTCCTCGCAGAGAACGCGGCATATGCCCGAGAAGCAGCTATGAAGAAGGGCATGGACGAAGCACAGATAACAGGTTCTGCTTCGTCCTATGCGCGAAAATACGCGCTTGCCGGGATGTTCAACCTCTCCCCCGCCGCCGACCCTGATGAACTTGATGAGCCAGTGAAGGAAGAGAAGAAGGAATACAAGAAGCCGGTAGAAGCAAGAAAATTCCCGATTGAGAAAGTCGAGGAAGTCCTTGCCCGGCACAACATCGACGCTGGAGACTTCGCCCGCCTTGTCTGCAATGCGCCGAATATTGCAGAAGTCCCGCCGAAGGTAGCGGACGCTATCGTGATGGACACGGAGCGTGCGGTCAACAAATACTTTGCACTCGACCAGGCACGTCCGCAGGGGGCTTAAATGAAGTGGGTGAATGCATTAGGGTACTCGCTCCAACCTTGCGAAAAGCAGGGGTGGAGCGTCTTAACCCTCCATCTGATGACGCCGCAGGATAAGCTGGACGGCATCATCAAGCTGCTAAAAGGCAAGTTTAATCTTGCGCTTAAACGCTATGAGAAGCCGCGAAGCCTGAACGCCAATGCGTATGCATGGGTGTTAATGGACAAGATAGCGAAAGCCCTGAATATAACGAAAGAAGAAGTTTATTCAAGAGCTATCAAGCAGGTGGGCGTATTCGAGCCTATCAGCGTAGACATAGCCGCCTATGAGCGTTTTAAGCGAAATTGGGAACGTCAGGGACTGGGGTGGCTTGTCGATCCGGTAATAGACGATGGTGCCAAAGTATACTTCAATGCCTATTACGGCTCATCGGTTTACTCATCTTCTGAGATGGCGCGGCTGATTGACTGGATAGTAGAAGAAGCGAAGCTCCAAGGCATCGACGCAATGACGCCAAGCGAACGCGCACGGCTGATTGATGAATGGGGGAAAGAGAATGGAAATCAAAAAGGGTAACAAAATCAGGCTTTCCCCACTGGGGTACAGGAGAATCTGTCAGATGGTGGACGAGAGAGCTTCTCCGGAAGGATACAGACGCTGCGAGTGGTGTGGGAAGTCCGTAGGACGCTTTCACCATCACCACATCCGCTTTCGCAGCGCAGGTGGTTCAGACACGTTGGAGAACTTGATTCTCTTGTGCGAGAACTGCCACGAAATCTATGCACACGGCGACAACGAGCGAAAGTATCGCGTCCTTTTCACAGACTGCCGGATGGACGTCGGACGCATGAAAGCATGGAACGAAGCTCATAAAGGCGAGGCGGAGAGGATTTACAGGAGGTTCAAGAAGTGAGTACGAAGAATTGGGACGTCTGCGACCAACTGAATTATCAGTTTGTGCCGGTGCCGCGAGCTTTGGCAAGAGGGTTCAAGGATCTCTCTATCAATGCTAAATGGGCGTACTCGCTCATGCTCGACCGGATGATGATGTCGCGCCAGAACATCGACCGCTTCCACGACAAGAACGGCATGTTCCTCTTATTCAACCGAAGCGAGCTTGCCGAGGTCATTGGCACATCTGAAAGCACCGTTAAGCGAATCTTCGCAGAACTCAAAGGCGAAGGATTGATTGAAACCAAAGCGCAAGGGTTTGGAAAACCGCAAAAAATCTACCTCAGGAAATTGTCTGAACTTGCCAGTGCCAAAGAAACGTATTCTACTCACGGCAGTAGCAGGCGGGTCACCAATGACCCAGCTAGACGGGTCACCAGTGACCCAACCAGTCGGGTCAAATTGAACCATCAGGCGGGTCAAATTGAACCATCAGACGGGTCATCAGTGACCCGTCTAGACGGACCACCAGTGACCCGTCCTATTGTGAGTAATACCTACATGAGTAATACCTACAAGAGTAAGACAGAGAGTAGTAGGAGTAGTAGATCTAACATAGCAGTTAATGGTTCAGTCGGAAAGACAACTCCAACTCCAACTCAAAGCAACTTTGGCATTTCTGTAGTGACACCAACGTTAGAAAAAATTCGAGCGTTCGTTGAAAAAAATAACTTCACCTTCTCACCAGAAAAATTCTACGACTACTACAACGCAGTTGGATGGAAGGTAAGAGGGATGCCGATTACAGACTGGCAATCGCTTTGTAGAAGCTGGCAAGCAAGAGAAAGACCTGCCGAAACGAAACATGACATTCCTCATATCAAAGGCTACTTTGAGATGACGGAAGAGGAAAGAGAAGCAGCAAGGCGAAGGCAGGCAGAAAGGAATGGAAATGGACGAACAGGCGAAAGCGCTTATTGCGGAACTGATGGAGATCTCCCGTTCTAGCCCGAAAGAAGAACCCGAAGAAAAGCTATCCAAATTCCCTTGTAAGCGTTGCGGCGGTAAAGGTTGGATATTCTACCGCATGGACGGCGTGGACAAAGCGTGCAGATGCCCGGATTGCAGAGAAGCAAGAGACTTGCACTTCTACCTGCAGTCAAGCGGAATCAAGCCGGAGAACTACGAAGCGTTCACGATGGAGCGTTTCAAGACGGATAACATCATGGCGTATGAGATGAAGCGTCTCGCGCAAGGGTTCCTGAAAGACCCGAACGCTAAAGGGCTTGGGTTCTTCGGTAGACCAGGAACAGGCAAGACACACATCTGCATCGCTACCTGTCAGGCGATGAAGCGAGAGCATCACTACTGGCAGTATCGCAGAGAGATACAGCGAATCAAGGCGGTCATGTACAAGAATTTAGACCGCTATGACGAGATGATAGCGAGGGTATCGCAGTTACCATGGCTTTATATCGATGACCTGTTCAAGGGGGCAATCAAAGGCAGCGAGATGCAAAGTCAAGACCAGCAAATCATGTTTGACATCATCAATTCGAGATACGTCAATCGGATGCCAACCATCGTCTCAAGCGAGTTTCCGCTCGATGAGATAACAAGAGCAGACGAAGGGATCGGGAGTAGGTTAAAAGAAATGCTCGAACCGTATGTGTACACGGTTCGAGGCGAAAATCGACGGTTGAGAGGGGCTTAGTTATGAAAAGGTTTGTGTTGGCTGACGGAGCGAAAGAGCAGATTGGCAAGATTTTTGAAAAGGAGGGGATTCAGAAAAAGGAAGTAGCGGAGCGTTTGGGTATTTCACCGAGCGGGTTGTGCAACAAAATTCGCGGCGTCAACTCATCATTCAGCGAGCGAGAACTTGAAACGCTTTTATACACCTTTCCTGAAATCCGGGAGGCTTGGTTCAAGCAGTCGTATAGATACGGAGATCACGTCACTGCGAAAAGCGTTACTCCGACTGCAATCGAGGTCAAGCGTATTTCAAACGGCTATGAAGCGCAGTTCACTGGAATAGACGGAAAGCTCCATAGTGCTTACGGAAAGACGGAACTGGAAGCGAGAAAGAAGGCGGAAGAGCGAATGGCGTCGATAACAGTGAAGCAGGAGAAAACACTGCCGGACGATAAAGCAGTCATCAATATTAGCGGTGACGAAGCGATGGTGCTTCTTAATCAACTCATGCTTGACTTCCGAAACGGAGCAGTTAGCGAAGCCAATAAATCAATTCTGAAATCAATCTACATGCGCATTGCGGTGCAAATCATCTGAGAAACAGTTGACTGTACGCGGGGTTGGGACTGGAAACCCGGATGGCATTGTTATAAGGGTTGATACTGGGAACACATTATCAAGAAAGGGGGTGCGTTAATGCTGATACTTGAACAATTTATGAATCCACCTGATTCTCCGTACACACAGTATCGAGGTATTGGATTCACGCCGGATGAGTTTATTAAAATGACGAAGCAGTATCCCAAGTGCTTTACGTGCTATTGCGAATGCGTAATAACGCAAAATGGACTGGTTTTTCTTGCTTCCCCGTCACATGACATTGAAATGGAACGGCTAAAAAAGCATGGTTATCAAGGATTAGTAATGGTTTGGTATGAGGGTATCTGCCGTGACGATATGTCAACAAAAATGTCGAAGTCACAGATTGATGCGGTTAAAAAGCTTGTAGAAGCTGGATTAGTTAGCGGAGCAAGCTATGAGTAATTTTAAATATTGGAGATAGGGTGAAGCCCTGAAATGGCGTTATAGAGTATTTACGAAAGGAAGCAAAAAGATGGAACTTTGTATCAACCGTGTGATGTTGCTCGGCAAAGTTGGGCGAGACCCGAAAATGATTATGACGAAGAAGGGTTCAGCGATGGCGAACTTCTTGGTGCAGTGTGTCGAGAAATACCAGTGGCAGGGCGAATGGCATGAAAGAAGCGCATTTATCCCGTGCGTAGCTTTCGGCAAGACCGCAGAACTTATTGGGAACAGCTGCAAAGCCGGATCGGACATTTTCGTCGAGGGCAAAATCAACGTCAGGAGCTATGAACAGAACGGCGAGAAGAAATGGGTAACAGAAGTCAACGTAGACCACGCAGAAGTCGGGGCGATGGCGCAACAGCCGCAGGAAGCTAACAGTCCGTGGGGCGGGTTCGGTTCGCAACCGCCAAAAGGAAACTTCGGGCAGTTTGGCGAGGAAGTCGCGCAGGAAAGTATTCCGTTTTAAGGAGGCATCATGAGAGTACATACATCAGATGTTATCGAAGAGTTGAAAGGAAATGAATACGGTTATTCACATGTATGTGTGAATAATGTTGTGAATATGTTCATCAGTAAGCTGATTGAACACGTTAAGAATGGCGATGAAGTTGTTATTCGAAATCTTGTGCGGTTCAAGACGATCGACATTGAAGCGCGAACCTTCCGCTCCAGCTTTGATGGTCGTGAACATGCAATACCGGCGCACCAGAGAGTGACTGCTAAACCGTCTCCGACGTTTAAGAAAGCGTGACGTGATGAATAGGGCAATGAGGTTTTGCGGATGCGCCGCAAACTTAGGAAGGCTGAATTTGATGCGAGCGGCGTACCTGGCGCACATGCAGTACAGCGAATTTAGCAGGCACATGGAAGAGCTTGGAGCAACGGGAAAAACCGTTGTGGATGATACTGTAATCGACAAATGCGAGAAATGCGGGCAGGCGGTGGTGGAAGGCGAAGGGCATCATTGCCTTCTGCCGCGCAGACATTCTGACCACAATGCGGCAAGTAACGCTGTCAGAGGTATTGAAAAGACGTGTGAGTGGTGCAGAAAAGACTTCAGTACACATAAAAAGCGTGCTAAGTTTTGTTCAACGTCTTGCGTAGGAAAATCAAAAAAGTTTAAAGAAACAGAAAGTGCAGCGAGAGAAATGGATTTGAAATTCGCATACATTCTAATGAAAGCGACGTATCGAAAGGACGAACTTCTTTGTAGAGACGAGATGGGATTTTTCGATACGTTGGAAGATGCGATTAGAGCATTCGAAGATTGTGTCGATGTAGCCGAATGGCAGAACGACATAAAGAAACGCAGTCGCACAAAAACGAACGAAGTCGTAAAAATCAAAGTCGAGCGCGGCAAGAGCATAAACTACATCGAGGACTTCGACTTGAAAATCAAGGACGGGAAAACAAAAGCGGAAATCTGGATCATGGAAGTCCCCGTAGGGATTATCGTTCCGATGCAGATCAATGGCGTCAGCATGACAGAGAAAAAAATCGAATTAGCTAGAAAGTGGAGGAACAAGAAAAATGACAATCATCGTTAATGGAGTAAAGGCATACATCAATCCATCTGTAGTGGACACGGCTGGCGGTAAACTTACGGTCAACGGCGAGGTCGTTAAAGCGAAGCTGACAGACAACGAACAGGATGATGTGATGCATGCCTGCGAATATGGCGGCGTGGCGTATGTCACCACGGATTAAGCTGACATATCGAGGCAGGCTCCCGTCCACGAATGACCTTATTCAGTTGAACCGGACGAACAGGTTTGCAGGAGCGTCAATGAAAAAGACGTATACTAGGGAGCTTGCCGAGACGTTCCGCGCGCAGACATGCGAGAGATTTACCGAACATGTCACATGTATCGTAACGTTTTACGAAGATACAATGCGCCGCGATGACGATAACGTCATCAGCGGTTGCAAGTATCTTTTAGACGGGCTAGTGACTGCAGGCATCATCAAAGATGACAGTCCGAAATATCTGCACCTGAAAGCAGAACGGTTCCAGAGCAAGCTGCTTATAGATGGGAAGAAAGTACCGTACATCACGATTGAGATCGAAAAAAGCGACGTGAAGAATTTTATGTAGTAAGGAGAGATAACCGCGGAAAGGGGTTTAGAAAATGACAGTTGGGGACTTACTGAAAGTTTGCAGTAAAGAGGATGTCGTATGCGTGTATGATATTGCGACAGATAAATATTTATACGATAGTTACGATAGTTACGATAATTCACATGATAATGTGGATGATAATGTATTACGCATGGCTGTACGCGAGATTGGGACTGGAAACCAGTTTGGCCTTGTTATAACGGTTGACACTGAGAACACATTTATTTGACTGGGAGAAGAAAATGGAAGAATTGAAAATTCACGGGAAATACAAAAAAGAAGATGGCAAAAAGATCATGCGCATCATTAATGAAATCAAGTTGAGAGGAATGCAGCTCGCACGAATTGTTGACGAAAGCGATATGCCAATCATCGTCAACATCATCGCAGGTCGCCTTCTCCAGTATTCCGTCGAGAAAGGGATTGAAAGAGGAGACAAAATGATGGGAGAAATTGAGGATAGATTTCTCCATGGCATGATGCTTGTTGAACGCGATAACATGCTGACAGTAGAAGAAATTTTGGGAACAGCCGAAGTCAAAGATGCAGGCTTCGACAAGATCGCCATCCAGAACAAAGATGGGTTAATCCTGTACTACGGAGACAGAAGTGCGGGTATCCCCGAAAAATTCAAGAATGCACACGTAGACCGTATGTACTTTAATGATGACGGGGAATTAGTTATTACCTTAGCGAGTGATAAATAAAGGACTGGGAAGTTTACAAGGAGGAATCATGATTATTATTCAGGCAGAAGACGGGGCTATTGTCACGGACCCGAAAAAAATCTATATCGACAATGATTTGGATGGGCATCTGCATATCTACGCGGACTTGTCCAGTACGGCTCAAGTAAAGGCTGTAAAGCTGACAGTTGGTGATTATTCAAAGGAAGCTTTGTACCAGGCGCTCTATAGTCTGTACAAAGATATGGACAAGTGGCTTTTCACGAACAGATTCCGACACTACCCCATTCGTATGGAAGACGTGATGGATATATATGGGGGGAGGGCTTATGACTGAGTGGGAAATCCTGCTCTAGTTTTTGAAATCAACTGAGGGAAGATTGGAGCGAAAGAAAAGATGAAAACATGGCAAGCATTAAAAGCCGCCGATGAGGGAAAGAAGATAAGGCGGAAATCGTGGAGGAAGGGGTATTACAGTTTTAAGATGCTGGAACCGTTCTTTCAGGAGGAAGCTCTTGTGACACGTTGCGATTTTGAATGTGATGAACCGCTATGGGATGGTGCGGACGATTTGGCATGGGACGATATTTTCGCAACGGACTGGGAAATTTACAAGGAGGAAGAAAATGAAAGAACGGACAAATCCTTCACCAAATGAAGTATATCGTCATTTTAAGGGTAAGGAATATAAGATCATTGCTATTGCTGAACACACAGAAACAGGCGAAAAATTAGTGATTTACCAAGCCCTATATGGGAAATACGGGATTTACGCTCGCCCGCTGCATATGTTTATGAGTGAAGTGGACCATGAAAAATATCCAGAGGTCAAACAAAAGTATAGATTTGTGAAAGAGGTCAGCAAAAAATGAATTTGTGCGATGTTTATATAGAGAAGATTATCGAAGTCAGAACATACGATAACTATGTAATCGCAATCCTTGATACTGATTGCTGGGGATGCAAACGGAAAGGTGAAAAGGTAATTTTCTCAAAAGAGGAATGGGAGAAAGCGAAAAAAGACGGCAAGTATCTTGCTTAGGATTGTTGGATTTGAGGTGAAGCATATGAAACTTAGAGAATTAGTGAACAAAACTGATAACGATACCCCTTTATGTATAATTGGGGGTCCTGACGTTGAAACTCTATTCAAAAGAAGGTTCGCTTCTGACGTTATTCCAGAGAACTTGCTGAACATGGAAGTCGGAACGATTTTCAATGAATCTAACTCACTGTATATATTCGCAAAAAGAAATTCTAGGAATGGTAGCTTTAGAGAGCTGCTTAACCGTCTCCATGATTACGAATGTATCGACGTATACGTCGTCAACCGTGATGGCGCGAAAGAAAAGGTACATTCTGGCCGAATTGTATTTTGCACCAATTATGAATATGACAATTATCTAGTAAAAAGAATAAGCCTTCATAGGGCTGAATGGAGTAGCAGCATTGAAATAGTGATAGAACCATGCAAAGAGAAAGATACGCAGGAGGGGAAATAGGAATAGAGCGGTTAGCAGAAGCATTGAGAAAGGGGCAATAGCATGATGTATTTTAGCCAGCTTGTAAGCGCTATGAGAAACACAACAATAGTGGTTACGGTAGCAGAAGATGATGGGAAGATTTGTTATGCAGGAGATTTGTCTTATTTGCCGTTCTACCGCTTTCGTGAATGGCATGATTTTAAGGTGGTTGACATAATGCCGCGTTATGACGAAGAGAAGAAAGAGCCGTATTTGGTGATTGAGATTGACTACGCAGGAGGGAAGAGATGAAAGAAGAAATCCAATTCAGGTTAGGAGATAGTGTCTATTTTCCGTATCATGGGCATGGAACTATAATTGGACTTCATAATGATGGTCGTGAATATCCGATCGAAGTAAGATGGGAAGCAAGCCCTCATGGACAGGAAGTAAATACATTCACCAAAGATGGGTTTTTAACACATGGTTGGGCAGAGTGGAATGTACCATCTGATTCAAAGTTGCGTGACCAGCTTACTGTAGTTGACAAGTCACCATTGAAGAAGGCGGAGGAAATGGCAGAGGAAAGCAAATTCAAAGTAGGTGATAGGGTCTTTTACCCCTACTATGGAATGGGGACAGTTATTGCCAATTACAAGGCTGATGAAAGAACATTTCCTATTGAAGTGCAATGGGATCACAGTCCAACTAACTATCCTGTTAGCACCTTTACCAAAGAGGGTCTTGCAGCAGTTCCGATTATTGAAGATGCCGGAAAAGTAAAACTTGTTTTATCAGACAGTGTGCCTAACGAAGAGACAGGAGGTTCAGAAATGGGACAGATTGCAGGAGTTATCAACCATAATGCTGCAAAAAAGCAGGATGCAAAATCTATTGAGGAGGACAAAAAATTCATGGCAGAGTGTATAAAAATTGATGAAGAGAGTGAAAAATTTAAGGTAGGAGATCGTGTTTTCTCATTCTATTATGGGTTCGGTGTTGTAGAGAAAATCTTCCATACTGAAATCAATCCATATCCAGTGGTAGTACGATGGGCACAGAATGAAAACGATGCAGCAGAACCTAACACTTGCAACTACTACACCATGGACGGTCAGTTTTTTACTGATGGCAGTGAAGGTGAACGTGATATCTACCCTCTTGAAGTCATTTCCAAAAAAGATCACAATCCATGGATGCTTTCCCTCATTCCACTTTTTGATAAGGAGGATGACGAAGGGACTGTAGAACGGATGGAAGATGGACTCAACAAGAAAGTTGAAGATGCCATCAACCCATCTCATTACAAAGTCGAGGGTCTTCCAGAAGCCATTGATATCATCAACCATCTTATGCACCGGGAGCAGCTTGAAGGCTTCCTGTGGGGCAACATTTTGAAGTACGCATATCGTTATGGACGGAAAGGCGATAAAGCAGAAACCGCCGGAAAGATCGCATGGTATGCTACTCAGCTCAAGGAGCTAGAAGAAGAAAAAGGAGAACGCAAATGAAACTCAAAGAACTCTTAAAGGTCATTCCAGATAACTACCTGATTGGTCTTGTGGACTCTGATCCAGACAACTATTCTATTAGGGTCTTTGGTAACAAAAAGGATGTTATTTTTGGCTATGGACAGAGATCAAGATTGCTTCCAGAACAGGTTGAGAACCTGAATGTCATCGCACTTCATCCGGGGGCTACTGCATATATGCCTTCTCGTGTAAATATGATGTATGGTGATGACTCTACTGAACTGTATGTTAAGACCCAGCTGCTGATTGAGGTAAGTCCAGAGGAGCCAGAAGAAAATGACTAAATTTAGCAATATTATTCCCCTTTTGGATATGCATGAAGAGGTGTATATTTATACTGCTGGTGACAATAAGGGCATGATTTTTCATGGATTACTTCACAATTTGCCTATTGAAGTATATTTAGGCATTCAAGATATGCCTGTCACTTGTATGTATCCTGCTGTAAGTGACGATGTTTCTACAGCATATTTGAGTATTGTATTGGAGTATAAATATGACTAAGAAACAGTGCATTATCATCGGCATTATTTCAGCTATCTTAACTGGTGCCTTTCTGTATGCGGGCTATTATTTTCCGCATAGGTTAGTAAAATTCCTGTTCTGTATTGTGACTGTTGCATTCTGCTTTGGCTTTTTTTACCTGATTGTTGCACTCATATGGACAAAGGGTGAGATCTTACCGAACCCTTATCCTAGCTTTTATCTGCCAGACCCATATTTTGAGAAGAAGGAGAAAAGAGATGTTCATTAAAAATGTGAATGGTGTCGATACAATATACATCTTTCCAGAAGAGTATGATGATATTGACTATTTGATTTTGAGTCGACTTCATGCTTTTCATATTCATTCTTCTGTATGGTGTGATGCTGCAACTGCTGTCTACTCTTTGGCACTTAAAGGGGATGATAAGGAGAATATGAAACATCTTCTACATAAGTGCTTAAAGGTAGCAGGAAGTACACCTGACAGTGAAATGCTTGCATGGAGTCCTGTTCATAACAGGTTTAGATTGATGCGACCTTTTAGGTTTTATGCGGGTGCTATAGAAGACATTATCGCTTTTTTAGAGAAGGAGAAAACAAATGAGAGATGATGGATCGAAGATTATTGATGACCTGATTCGTGTTTGCAAGGAAGTTCATCCTGATCTTAATGCAACAAAGGGGGCTATCACGGCAATCTACAAGAGGACTTCTTTTGAAGATCTGTTCAAGACTATCGGGGAACTGTATCATACGCTTGTGTGCTTTAATATCCCGACAAAGTATCTCAATATTGATGTAGCATATCCCCTTGTGTATATCAAACTGGACTACAAGGGCCTTAAAATTCTGTGTCCTGTTTATGGGGAAGAAGACGAAGGGGAGGAAGACGAAGAATGAGAATTACAAATCTTCAGGTTTATGACATGCATAACTCTATTAGAGCGAGTGGATCCCTCATGAAAGCTAGACTTGACTTTGAAGCACTAACGGCATATTCGTACCAAACCAACAACATTTATAAAGGCGAAAACAGATGAATAAGAACATAGTGGAATTTTACGGAGTGCTGGCGAACCTCAACATCGCAAAGGAAGAAGCTGCTGAGCTTATCCATGCTATCTCAAAGTGGGAACGAGCACACGGCGTCGGGTACAAAACAGATACCACGCCAGAGAAAGCGAAAGAGAACCTCATTCAGGCGGTGGCGGATTGTCAGAACGCACTGGATAGCATGGTCTATTCACTGCTTTTAGATAGAGATGCGATCAAGAAGAAAATCGAGGAAGCTAATGAAAGGGCAGAGCGGCTTTATAGGGGGAAGGTATGACTTGGAAAAAAGAACACAGCAGATCCTTCGACATGTGTTTCTGTAATTCGGATTGTACAAACAAATCCTGTGACAGATGCAAGAAAAGCAAGCATTTTGAAGCACTACAAGAATACATGAATCGGTATCCGTACTATCGTTATGCGGTTTCTGACTTTAGTTATAAATGCGAGGAGTACAAACATGAATAAAGCAAAAATGCTTCCGCTTGACGATCTGATGGAGCAGATGATTATCAGCGCGGAGCGGTACGCGTTGGGGAGAATGACATACATCGTGAGCGACACGGTTGGCTTCATTCTTCCACTAGTGCCGCACTTAGGCACTAACACGCTGCATGTGTTAGATACAGATTTCCGGTGCGCAGAAGCTGAAAACAAACGGCGCGATGATGATTTTGCTGGCATGGGCTTTGACGTCTGGGGAATGGACTACGATAAGAAACGGTGGTTTGACCTCTGGGGAGCTGTCAAAGGGGAACTCAAAAGGAGAAGAAGTGAGAATGAAACTTAGAGACTTGATCGGGATTTTGATGACAAAAAACTATGAAGGAATCGAGATATACGACGCTGAGAATGTCAGGCAAGAGCGCGGCATGCTGCTTTATGCTCGCAGATGGGATGACAGAGACATTCAGGATATGCCGGATGCCCTGCTCGATCGAGAAGTCGGGGCAATTTACGGCGACTTGGACTACACTCGCTGCATCGATGACATTTTCGATACACCTGACGCCGTTACTGTAGTTGAACTCAAGGAGAAAAACGATGGAAACAAGTCTGTATAATTGCATCGAATACGTTTCGACGCTCATCGTCATTTTAATCTTAGGAATGTACTATATGTACATCAAAGGTGGAAGATAATGGCGGATGATATTGCAATCGGGTTCGTTGCCGCGTGTGCATTTGTGACTGCCTGCTTTTCTGGGCTATCTTACTATGTGCTGCGTGACATTTTGGAAAAGACCGGGGCTTTCGTTGTGATAGTCCCGGACGCGAAGGAGGATAATCATGAGAAAGTTTAGACGATTAAATCAGTGTATCGAGACGGAGCTTCCACGTCGGGCGACAAAATATAGTGCAGGATACGATATTCATTCCGCCGTTTCGGTAGAAATCAAGCCGGGCGAGAAGCGTGTTATACCGACTAATATAGCGGTAGAGATGGAGGAAGATGACGTTTTACTCATCTTCCCGCGCTCCAGTTATGCTATTAAATTCGGGCTGGAGCTTGTTAATTCTGTAGGCGTGATTGACGCAGACTACAAGGATCAGATCTTTATCTGTTATCGTAACACCGGAAATGAACCATTTTTTATCAAGCGCGGTGATCGCATCGCGCAAGGTGTTTTCGTTAAGTTTCTAAAGACGGATGATGACAATGCAAGCGGAGAACGGAACGGAGGCGTGGGATCGACAGGTGTATGACCTTGGAGAAGGGGCTCTAAGGTCGGTTAGGTGGCACATCGCCAACTATCACAACATCAGAAAGGCAGTTTACGAAAAGAGACTAGAGATGAAACGGAGAAGCGGCGCACCTGAACGACGCTCGCAGGGATTTGTATCGGACCCGACGCAGACGGAAGCATTAAAAAACCTCACGCCCTTGAGAATGGTAACGATATCAGGCGGCGAGGTTCAGAAGCCGGAAACGTGGCTCGCAGCGATTGACAAGGTTATGAACATGCTGGAGCGGCACGATCAGCGTATCATAGAAGTGTCGTTCTGGGAGCATCACACGTGGCAGGCGTCTGTAGATGCCCTGCACATGGATAAAATGACGTATTACAGACGCCGCGACAAACTCATGACACTCTTTGCTATCGAGTGCGCAGCACGCGGGCTAATTCGCATTTAGAGCAATATAAAAGTGGCTAGTGCTTACATTGCACCAGCCACTTTTATATTTATTTTATTCTTCTACGAAGAAAGAAAAACCATCATCGTCCATGAGCCACTGCCCACGTGGAGAAATATAGATTTCCGTTTCTTCATATGGCACGGCATCGCCGTTCTCATCCAAATATGTACTGATAGATTTAACGTAGTCAGGATCGAGCGCTTCTCTAACGTCTTCGGAAGTCGGGGCATCCACGGTCTCATCCATCGTCTGCCACTCCGTCCAGCTATGGTCATCAGTGAGATGCCGGACTTCAATCTTATAAGTCCGAACGTGATAGATTTCTTTAAGCTCATCCGCGCCAGCTCCGCCGTGTTCATAGCAGCCTACAATCTTTTCTGCTTCTTCGTCGGACACCGGCGCACAGTCCCAGCAATCGCGGAAAGAACATGCATCCGTGTAATCTATCAGCTCTTCAATGCGTTCAGCATGCGTGCCGTTATCGCGAGCAGGCGCGTCAAGCGCAGTGTCGGTCCATGCGTCATAAATATCCCAAAGTGTCATAATAAAATCTCCTTTCAAATCAGAAAACCAACCTAATAATATTATACCCGTTCTCAATGTCATAAATTAGCTAAAACGGGAAGTCCTGCTTCTCTTTCCAGTTTATTTCCTTGTCTTCCTCTTCTGTGAGCGGCGGCGCAATCTTGTACGGCGGCACCAGACCACGCATCGTAAACCAGTCGGGGTCGAAGAACTCATAGATTTCTATGACGTCCCCGATCCTGGCTGCGCGGATCTTTTTCAAGATCGCGGCGCAGGCGTGGAGATATTCTTTCCTGACGGCTTCACGGTGCGGGAAGTATCTCCCCGGCTGAATGATGATTATTCTATCGTCATCCTTCCACCGTCCGTCTATGACTGCGGACGTTAGACTTTCTCTTTTTGAGAACCAGCCACGCTTGAACATGACCGAGAATACGGACGGCGAACCGCTGGAAAGGGTGGCAGCCATATAATTTTTCTCACAAATACGCATAAATTCCGTTGCGTGTTTCCTGCACCATGCGCGTCTACTTTCTGTGACCAGCACGGCGGTGCCCTCCTTTCCCTGCATTCTCAAGTAAGAGTTTGAAAGCGATGCATGCGAATACGACGTACAACAATTCAAACCAGCCCATGAAAACATCTCCTTCCATTTTAATATAAGTGAACTTAGATGGAAAGGGGCTTTTAAGGATGCCCCTTTAGAACCTTATTCAAAATCTTTCGGGTCAAGCCAGAATACTAGATTCGGACTGACTTCAAACGTAAGCTCATACTCGTTATTCGCGTTCGGGTCGTCTTCCTCCCCGTATGAGTTCCGCAACAAGTATGTGTCAATGCCGATGACTTCCGCATTTTCCACCTCTTCGGGCCGAAATTTGTTTTCGTTGTTTTTGCAAAAGTCACCGATAACGCCGTACACAGAGCTATTCCCCATGTTCACGTTTCCACAATGCGTGCCGATCATTATCTTGTGCTTATACTCACTTTCGTCAACCAGCCGGAGTAATTCAATCAATTTCATAGTTTTCTCTCTTTCCCCCGTTTTTACGGGAATAACAAATAAATAGCAGGTGGGATGGAGCTGATACGGTTCAGCTCCTCAGAAACCTTAAATATTACCGCGGTCGCGAAGGCTTGTGTAGATGCCGTCACCGATAATGACATGGTCGAGGACTTCGCAATCAATGTACTTTGCGGCTTTCGCGAAGTTTTCCGTGAGTTCTATATCCTCTTTCGACGGTTCAGGATAGCCGGATGGGTGATTATGCACGAGAATCAAGCCGTAAGCCTTAAATCTGATCGCCCACTTCATCGCTTCTTTTACGTCAGCAGGTGCGGCGTTTAATCCGCCGATGCTGATTTCTTTCCAGCCAATCAGCCGGTTTTTAACATTCGTATAAGCGACGCAGAAATGCTCCTGCGTCTCATGGCGGAGCCGCTCCATGAAGAAGCGGGAAACATTTTCAGGGTTTCCGAAGTTTTCGCGGTTCCGCTTGTCGTATGCGGAATCTAGCCGCTTACCCAACTCAATAGCCGCCGCCACCTTGATCGCCGCTGTTTTAGTCAGTCCGGCAGATACTACAAAGTCTCTCCAATCGGCGGATGAAAGCGCGGTATATTCGCCGCCGTAAGCGTCCACACATTCGCGGACCACGTCCCCTGCTTTCGTCAGGGACTTTTCAGCGTCACCGCCGATGATAATCGCGAGCAGGTCGTACAAGCTCGCAATTTTCGCGCTTACCTCAAATCTGTTTACCGGGTAATCTTCTTTCACTAGTTTCATTTTTATTCTCCCTTCCGGTGGAATACTCCACCAATGACATACATATCTATAGCCGTGTCTCGCTCCGCGTCTCTGACGGCGCGGTCAACGTCTGCCGTCTCAAACGTTTCCCAATGGTCCATAAAGCGGAAACCATGGAAAACGTAGTGGACGGATACTGTGGTCATTCTTAACTCCTTCCTTCCCTTTCGGGAAAAACAAAATTTTTAGTGGGGTGGGACTGATTGAGGCTCAGTCCCCGAGAAGCCGTGCCGCCTTACTTATTCTGCTTCCCTTGCAAACTCTTCTTCATACTGCTTGCATTCCTTCGCGAGCGTCGCGAGCTTCGAAGCGATGTAGTCAAACTCCGCGCCGTGCTTGGCGCTGAGTTTTGCATCTGCTTCAAGGGATGATACAAGGTCATAGAGAGTTTCAGCCGTTTCGCTAAGCCGAACGCTTTCAGCTGTGCTTGTGAGTTCTTCTTCTACTGTCATGATTTTTTCTCTCTTTCTCCGCCGTCTGGCGGAATACATAAAATATGAAGTGGGGTGGGGCTGATAAGCTCAACCCCCTAGAAGCTCTATTCTTCGGCAGCCATACCGAGGGATTCGTAAATCCAGTCGCGGTCAAACCACATGATATCATTCAGGGCGGTGCGGTCGATGCCGTCCGGGTAGAGTTCTTCAATGAGTTCCATAAACTCATCACCCTTGCCTTCTTCCTGCAGTCTTTCGGCTGCGTATTTTGCGCCGCTCCATGCGGTTCTTAAAACATCATTCCATCCCATTTCGTCTGATACCTTAATCATTTTGTACCTTCTTTCTTCCCCTTTCAGAGATAACCTTGAGTTGTGTTTAACAACTCTTTGCTTGATGACTGTATAATATCACAACTTAGAGTTGTTGTAAAGAGGAAAATAGAAATTTTTTGTTTTTCTTTGAAATTTGTTGTTGTTGACGACGAAAGCGGGCTATAGTATAATGGAGAAAATGCCGATAATATCGGAGAAGGGGGCGATTAAATGGATAGCGAAGAAATGTATATGTTTATACGGGTCATGCTCGCTCGCGGGAATATCAGCGGAGCGAAGGCGGCGGAAATCCTCGGGTTCACGCAGCAGAACTTTAACAAAAAGTCACGCGCTGGGACGCTTCGTGCGCTGGAGTTGGTCAATCTTCTAAATGCTATAGGATACAGCGTTTATGCGGAGAAAGGCGGCGAAAGAGTAGAGATTAAGTAATACATATATATAGAGAAAGCCCCGATCACACGGTCAGGGGCTATTTTATTCGATAAAGTCGGGAAAGTTCCAAAAATTATGCGAATTTATCGGGAGAAAACATGGTATAATACTATAGTAAGATAGTATGCGAGATGGCATACATATAAGTAAGCGCCGGTGATGCGTCTGATGACGTACCGCCCGGCGCTTTTTACGTGCAATCAGAGCAGACAGAGCGGAAGCACAAGAGCTTGTAAAGCTAATAGAGCTTCCAGGGCTTCAGGGAGCGCGGAGCGGAGAGCGGAAGAGGCGGAAAAGAGGTGAAGAGCATGCCGCGGGCGAAGTATTTAGACTGGGAAGCAGAGGATAAGCTAGAGCAGATAAGGAAATGGGTTAAAGACGGGCTATCAGATAGCAAGATAGCGGAGCAGATGGGGATAACTAAATCACTGCTCAGCGTCTGGCGGCGCAAGCGTCCGAAGATACGGCTAGCGCTGACTAGACTAGTAATCATGGATGACGGAGCGAAGGTAGATAAACATGACTTGAATCATGCTGGTGGTCGGCGGAAGCTGAACAACGTTCAAGAGCTGAAGCAGAAGATAGACACATGGATAGCAGATAAGCAGGAAGCGGATGAAGTCATGACAAGAAGCGGCCTATGCTTGTATCTCAATATAAGTAAAGACACGATGAATAAGTACATGCATGAAGTCAGCAGACAAGATACAGTGCTAGAGCGTAGCGAAATTGACGGAGAACTGCACTCTCTTACTATTGCCGATTTACTAAAACGCGCGAATCTCGCGATAGAATCGGACTTGGAGCGGCGCATGATTAGTGGTAAAGGTAATGTAGCGGGTATCATCTTCGACCTGAAGAATAATCACGGATACGCTGATAAATCTGAGGTAAACACGGTAAATACTAGTGTTAAGGCAGTATCTGACGAAGATATAGATAAGCGCATAGCGGAGCTAATGGATAAAGCTGATATGTTCCGCCGGAGTAGCTGAGATGATAGGTTTATGCAGGTTAGCGCATAAATCTATCATACAACCACGGCGATCTATCCCACATTCTGCATAGTCATTCAATATGGCGTCATCTCCGGCGGGATAGACTGGCTAGGTGACAAGGTAATGACTGGCAAGGCTAGGGGAGCATGGAGTGGTGGCTAGGATGATGGGGCAGGGCGGCGCAGACGATGGGCAGGCGTCCGGCGGGTATGGGTGCGTCAGGGGCGGTAGGAGTCCCATGG
>SKED01000829.1_pt1 | contig 31629 bp, 27 predicted proteins | sample 4826651 | NCBI WGS metagenome assembly SKED01 (sample SAMN11008818, study PRJNA524170) | human gut metagenome | biome: Human fecal sample; material: Feces; isolation source: fecal sample from pouch patient p19 | host: Homo sapiens | place: Israel: Tel-Aviv | collected 2016-06-28 | reverse complement strand
GGGGTGTTCCCTGTGATTCACATTTGTGGTTGCAGGGATTTTTTTAGGGCGCTTAGCTCAGCTGGTTTAGAGCATCTGCCTTACAAGCAGAGGGTCGGCGGTTCGAATCCGTCAGCGCCCACGGAACTCAATTCCGTGGAAAAAAGACATTATGATTTATATTATACTTGGGCGCTTAGCTCAGCTGGTTTAGAGCATCTGCCTTACAAGCAGAGGGTCGGCGGTTCGAATCCGTCAGCGCCCACCAAGTTAAAAGGTCTTTCAACAATCGTTGAAAGACCTTTTTTGTTTTAATTAAAGCTAAATAATTCTCAGTTTTTCTGTTTTTTCGTAGGAATTCATTAACTTTGCACCCTATATTAATAATACGTATTGTTATGAATTTAGATTTATTGACTGCCATATCACCTATAGATGGTCGTTACAGGGGAAAAACAGAGCAACTCGCTAACTATTTTTCAGAGTATGCTCTCATTCGTTATCGTGTTCGAGTAGAGATAGAGTATTTCATTACTTTATGTGAGTTACCATTGCCGCAGCTGGCTTCTTTCGATCAGTCGCTGTTTGAGCGTTTGCGTGACATCTATCGTAATTTCAACGAAAACGATGCTCAGCGTGTGAAAGACATTGAGAAGGTTACCAACCACGATGTGAAAGCTGTTGAGTATTTCATCAAGGAAGAGTTTGATAAGATTGGTGGCTTGGATGCCTACAAGGAGTTTATCCACTTCGGCTTGACATCTCAGGACATCAACAACACAAGTGTGCCTCTTTCAGTGAAGGAAGCTCTGGAGGAATGCTTCTACCCTCAGGTTGAAGAGCTGATTGCCCAGCTTCAGACTTATGCTGATGAGTGGAAGGATGTACCTATGCTGGCTAAGACTCATGGTCAGCCTGCTTCTCCTACCCGTTTGGGCAAGGAAATCATGGTTTATGTATATCGTCTTACCGAGCAGCTCGATTCATTGAAGGCTTGCAAGTTTACAGCTAAGTTTGGTGGTGCTACCGGTAATTACAATGCTCATCATGTAGCTTATCCTGAGTATGACTGGAAGGCTTTCGGCAACAAGTTCGTCAGCGAGAAGCTGGGCTTGGAGCGTGAGCAATATACTACTCAGATCAGCAACTATGATCATCTGGGTTCCATCTTTGATGCCATCCGCAGAATCAACACCATCATCATTGACTTGGACCGTGACTTCTGGATGTACATCTCTATGGATTACTTCAAGCAGAAAATCAAGGCTGGTGAGGTAGGTTCCAGTGCCATGCCACACAAGGTGAACCCTATTGATTACGAGAACAGTGAGGGTAACCTCGGTATTGCCAATGCCATCCTCCAGTTCCTGGCACAGAAACTCCCGGTTAGCCGCTTGCAGCGTGACCTTACCGATAGTACCGTACTCCGTAACATCGGTGTGCCTCTCGGTCATAGCGTCATCGCCATCCAGAGCACATTGAAGGGCTTGCGTAAGCTCATCCTCCATGAGGAGAAGTTGCAGGAAGATTTGAATAATACCTGGGCTGTAGTAGCTGAGGCTATCCAGACCATCCTTCGCCGTGAGGCTTATCCACATCCATACGAGGCATTGAAGGCGCTCACCCGCACCAATACCCATATGACCGAGGAGACCATTCATGAGTTTATCAAGGGATTGAATGTAAGTGATAGCGTGAAGGCCGAATTGATGGCTATCACTCCTTGCAATTACACCGGTATTTAATCAAAAAGCAGTTTCCCTAACGGGCACCAAGGATATATTAAGACATATCATATATAACATAATTAATAATAATAGATTTATTAACCCGGCCGTGAGGCTTTTATATTTAATAAATTATGGATTCAGAGTTAGAGAACAAACCACAGAGTCAATCGTCTGAGAGCGAGAACACCCGAGAGGGCTTCAACGCAGGCGGTTATCAGAAGAGTTATCGTAGTGTAGGTCGCACACAGCGTCCACGTATTAACAGTCATCGCCCATCATTCAACAGCGATAGAAGTAGCAGCAGTAGCGAGGGTGGCTTCCGTCCGGAAGGATTCGGTGCTGGCTTGCAGAGCAGTTCTACCAGCTCTAGCAGCGAGCGTCCACAGCGCAGCTATGGTAGCAGCCGTGGCAGCTATGGCAACCGTCCACAGCAGGGTGGCTACAACAGCCGTGGTGGCTATAACAGCAACCGTGGTGGTTACAATGGTCGTCCTCAGCAGGGTGGCTATGGCAGCCGTCCACAGCAGGGTGGCTACAACAGCCGTCCTCGTTTCAATAATAACGCAGAAGGTGACGATCAGCATCCATCAACTGGTGGCTATCAGCCACGTCAGCAGGGTGGTTACAATGGTCGTCCTCAGCAGGGTGGCTATGGCAGCCGTCCTCAGCATGGCGGTTACAACAGCCGTCCTCAGCATGGTGGCTACAACAGCAACCGTGGTGGTGGTTATGGCCGTCCTCAGCAGGGTGGTTACAATAGCAACCGTGGCGGCTATGGTCGTCCACAGGGTGGTGGCTATGGCAACAACCGTGGTGGTGGCTTCCGTCAGCACACTCCAGGATACGATCCAAATGCTAAGTATAGCATGAAGAAACGTATCGAATACAAGGAGGAGAATATCGACCCAACAGAGCCATTGCGCTTGAATAAGTTCCTTGCCAATGCTGGTGTCTGCTCTCGCCGTGAGGCTGATGAGTTCATCCAGGCTGGTCTGGTTACTGTCAATGGTCAGGTAGTTACCGAGTTGGGTACCAAGATTCTTCGCACCGACGAGGTGAAGTTCCATGATGCAGTAGTATCTTTGGAGAAGAAGGTATATGTATTGCTCAACAAGCCAAAGGATTACGTGACAACCAGCGACGATCCTCAGCAGCGCAAGACTGTGATGGACCTCGTAAAGGATGTATGCCCTGAGCGTATCTATCCTGTAGGTCGTCTCGACCGTAACACAACAGGTGTACTCCTGTTGACCAACGATGGTGATCTGGCTTCTAAGCTGACTCACCCTAAGTTCTTGAAAAAGAAGGTATATCACGTACACCTCGACAAGAACCTCACTGCTCACGATATGCAGCAGATCAGCGAGGGTATCACTTTGGAAGATGGCGAGATCAAGGCAGATGCAGTAGCTTATGCTGACGATCATGACAAGTCACAGGTAGGTATCGAGATCCACAGCGGTAAGAACCGTATCGTTCGCCGTATCTTCGAGAGCCTCGGCTATCGTGTAACCAAGCTCGACCGTGTACAGTTTGCAGGTTTGACCAAGAAGAATCTCCGTCGCGGTGACTGGCGCTTCCTTACTGAGAAGGAAGTAGATATGCTCCGTATGGGTGCTTTTGAATAAGGATAATAAGATAAAATAAGAAAGGAGACTATCTGTTTAGTCTCCTTTTTAACCTATTAATTAACAATGGAAAAAGTAAAAAGAACTAAAGTCGTTGACTTGCTCAAGAGCACAGCCTACGACTCAATCGTGAATGTTAAGGGATGGGTTCGTACCCATCGTAGTAGCAAAGCAGTCGATTTTATCGCTCTTAACGATGGTTCTACTATTAATAATATTCAGATAGTAGTCGACCCATCAAAGGTCGATGAGAATCAGCTCCGCCAGATTACCACTGGTGCCTGCATCAGCGTAGTAGGTACCTTGGTAGAGAGCCAGGGTGCCGGTCAGAGCGTTGAGATTCAGTGCGAAAGCATCGAAATCTACGGTCTTTGCGGCAACGACTATCCAATGCAGAAGAAGGGACAGAGCTTCGAGTACATGCGTCAGTATGCTCACCTCCGTCTCCGTACCAATACCTTTGGTGCTGTGATGCGTATCCGCCACAACATGGCGATGGCTATCCACACTTACTTCCACGAGCATGGATATTTCTACTTCAACACTCCTCTCATCACTGCCAGCGACTGTGAGGGTGCAGGTCAGATGTTTCAGGTAACAACCAAGAACCTCTACAACCTGAAGAAGACAGAGGATGGCAAGATCGATTATTCTGATGATTTCTTCGGCAAGCAGACTTCATTGACTGTTTCTGGTCAGTTGGAGGGTGAGCTGGGTGCTACAGCACTCGGTGCCATCTATACCTTCGGTCCTACCTTCCGCGCAGAGAACAGTAACACACCTCGCCACCTGGCTGAGTTCTGGATGGTTGAGCCTGAGGTTGCTTTCCTGGATATGGATGGTTTGATGGAGCTGGAGGAAGATTTCATCAAGTATTGTATCCGTTGGGCACTGGAGCACTGCAAGGACGACCTTGCTTTCTTGAACAAGATGATCGACAAGGGCTTGATTGCTCGTTTGGAGGGCGTTTTGAATTCAGACTTCGTTCATCTTCCATATACAGAGGGTATCCGCATCCTGCAGGAGGCTATCGCCAACGGCAAGAAGTTTGAGTTCCCATGTGAGTGGGGTGATGACCTGGCTTCAGAGCACGAGCGCTTCCTCGTAGAGGAGCACTTCAAGCGCCCAGTCATCATGACCAACTATCCAAAGGCTATCAAGGCATTCTATATGAAGATAGACGAGGAGGAGAGCGGCTTCGGCGGCAAGAGCGGTCAGACCGTTCAGGGTACCGACGTACTGTTCCCACAGATTGGTGAGATTATCGGTGGTTCTGTCCGTGAGGAGAGCTACGACAAGCTGATGGGTGAGATTGAGGCTCGCAATATTCCTATGAAGGATATGAGCTGGTATCTTGATACCCGTAAGTATGGTTCATGCCCACACGCAGGTTTCGGTCTCGGTTTCGAGCGTCTGATCCTCTTCGTAACCGGTATGCAGAACATCCGTGACGTGATTCCATTCCCACGTACACCAAAGAATGCAGAGTTCTAATCTTCGTTGATATCAACGAAAACAGAATATAGGATAAGCGAGGCTTCTTTTTCGGAGGTCTCGCTTTTATTTTGCCAACTAAGCTCTGGGTTTTGCTTATTTTTACATCTTTTCTTCCTCATTCTCATTATTTTATTGTACCTTTGCACCTAAAAATATAAAATCGTAAGAAAAATGGGAAAGATTATATTGACGGGCGACCGTCCAACAGGTAAACTTCACCTGGGTCACTACATCGGTTCCTTGCAGCGCCGAGTACAGCTTCAGAATGCTGGTGACTTTGACAGAATGTTCGTATTCATGGCAGACGTTCAGGCTTTGACAGATAACGCTGACAATCCTGAGAAGATTCGCCAGAACATTACAGAGGTAGCACTCGATTATCTTTCTGCGGGTCTCGATCCACAGAAGTGTACACTCTATATCCAGAGTATGATTCCGGAGTTGGCTGAGTTGACTACCTACCTGATGAACCTCATCTCTGTATCTCGTGTTCAGCGTAACCCAACCGTGAAGACTGAGATCAAGATGCGTAACTTCGAGGCAAACATTCCTCTCGGTTTCTTCTGCTATCCTGTGAGCCAGGCAGCCGACATCACCGCTTTCAAGGCAACAACCGTGCCTGCCGGTGAGGACCAGGAGCCTATGCTGGAGGTAACCCGCGAGTTGGTCCGCCGCTTCAACCAGACTTATGCGCCTGTATTGGTAGAGCCAGAGATCCTGCTTCCAGAGATTGCCTGCTGCCGTCGCCTTCCTGGAACCGATGGTAAGGAGAAGATGAGCAAGAGTCTCGGCAACTGCATCTATATGAGCGATGACGAGAAGACTGTCTGGAAGAAGGTGAAGAAGATGTCTAACGGTGAGCCACGCATGAGCATGGAAGAGCCTGGACATCTGGAGGGAAATGCCGTGTTCACTTATCTGGAGGCATTCTCTACTCCTGAGGACTTCGCTGAGTTCTGGCCAGAGTTCAAGACTTTGGATGAGTTGAAGGAGCAGTATGTGAAGGGTGGTATCGGTGATGGTACCTGCAAGAAGTTCCTGAACAGCGTCATCAACAAGATGCTTGACCCAATCCGTGCCCGCCGTCATGAGTTTGAGCAGGATATTCCTGAGGTATTCAATATCCTGAAGAAGGGTAGCGAGGATGCCCGCGAGTTTGCAGCCCAGACCATGGACGAGGTTCGCAAGGCGATGCGCATCGACTACTTCAGCGATGCTGCCTATATTGAGGAGCAGGCTGCGAAGTATAGAATTTAATACTTGTCACTTAAACACTGGAATAAGTGAATAAACGAATATTGCAATTAGCGGTACCGTCGATAATATCCAATATCACGGTACCGCTTTTGGGTTTGGTAGATGTCGCCATCGTCGGACATATCGGCGATGCAGCGTATATCGGAGCCATTGCCGTGGGGTCGATGCTCTTCAATGTCATCTACTGGCTGTTCGGCTTCCTGCGGATGGGAACCAGTGGAATGACTTCGCAGGCATTGGGCAGGAGAGACTTTGCCGAGGTGGTGAGACTCCTGATTCGTTCCCTGTGCATTGGCGTGGGGATAGGACTCCTCTTCTTTATCCTTCAGCGATGGATTATCGGATGCGGATTGTGGGCGATGTCGCCAGAGGCGGATGTCGTGGAACTGGCTCGCAGATACTGCTATGTCTGCATCTGGGGAGCTCCCGCCGTGCTCGGACTCTATGGATTCACGGGCTGGTATATCGGTATGCAGAACACGCGCATTCCGATGGTGGTATCGCTCTCTCAGAATGTGGTGAACATCGTAGCCTCTCTGGTGCTCGTCTTCGTCTGCAGGATGACGGTAGAAGGTGTGGCGCTCGGAACGGTCATCGCCCAATGGTGGGGATTCCTGATGGCATGCGTGCTCTATCGGCTCTACTATCGCCGGTTGGGCAAATATGATTATCGCCGGCATCTCTTTGATTCCGAACCGCTGAAGCGATTCTTCTCCCTGAACAGAGACATCTTTCTCCGTACTGTATGTCTGGTGGCTGTAAACCTCTTCTTTACGGCAGCCGGTTCCAGAGAGAGTACGCTGGTGCTGGCAGTGAATACCCTGCTAATGACGCTCTTTACCATCTTCTCTTATTTCATGGATGGTTTTGCGTATGCGGCAGAGGCTTTGAGCGGCAAGTATTATGGAGCCGGGAATAGGGAGGCGTTCCGGGAAGTGGTGAAGCGGACGATGGGCTTCGGTGTCGTGGTGGCGATTCTTTTCACCTTATTATATATAGTGGGTGGAGAAAACTTTCTCTCTTTGTTGACTAGCGACAGGCAGGTGGTGGCGGCAGCGGGAGCATATCTGGGATGGGCGGTGCTTATTCCGCTGGCAGGTATGTCGGCATTTGTCTTCGATGGCATCTTTGTGGGCATCACCCAGTCGAAGTCGATGCTTTGTTCCACCGCTGTAGCTTCTGCTTCATTCTTCGGAATGTATTTCGCCCTTCATCCTTTGTTGGGCAATCACGCCCTGTGGCTTGCCTTTATTCTCTACCTCGTTTTGAGGGGTATCGTATTATTCGTCATTTACCGTAGAAAACTGCGGTAAATGGCGAATTGTGTTTTAATAGAATATAATAATAGAAATAACGCACATTCTTCTTGAAAAATTGCACACTTGAAATATAGTGTGCGCATTTTATGGAAAAACTACATTAATTTAGTTTAAAACTTACGCTTTTATTCTTTTTCTTAGCATAATTTTCGTACTTTCGCAGAATAAAACTTTAAAATATATAGAGTAAAATGACAGCAGAAGAGTATTATCAGGAAGGAAATGCCTGGCGAAAGCAAGGCGACTTCAAGCGTGCCCTCGACAGCTATATGGAGGCGATAGCTCTCGATCCGGAGAGTCCTGCCGTGGCAGCCAAGGAGATGCTGGATGATATCATGAGCTTTTATTGCAAAGACTACTACAATCCATAGCAATCTGTTGTGGACTGCAGCGGTTTTGGTTACTCCAGTGAAGAATGATAATATAAGAAAAAGAAATATATAGAATATGAGCAAAATTAAAGGGGCCATTGTGGTCGATACGGAGCGTTGCAAAGGATGCGCACTCTGTGTAGAAGCTTGTCCTCAAGATGTCATCGCATTGGCTCTGAAGAAGGTCAATGTGCATGGCTATCGCTATGTTGAGGCTGTCAATGCCGATGCGTGTGTGGGGTGTACCTCGTGCGCCATCGTCTGCCCTGACGGCTGCATCACTGTTTATCGTAAGAAGGAGGACTAAACAATGGCAAATCAAGAAGTAACATTAATGAAAGGCAATGAGGCGATAGCCCATGCCTGTATCAGATGTGGTGCGGATGGCTTCTTCGGCTATCCTATCACACCTCAGAGTGAGATTATAGAGACGCTGGCTCTGCTCAAGCCTTGGGAGACATCGGGTATGGTGGTTCTTCAGGCAGAGAGTGAGGTGGCGGCTATCAATATGGTATATGGTGGCGCCGGCGCCGGTAAGCGTGTCATCACTACCTCATCCAGTCCGGGTGTGGCTTTGATGCAGGAGGGTATCTCCTATATGGCAGGTGCTGAGATTCCGGGAGTCATCGTCAACGTGCAGCGTGGCGGTCCTGGACTGGGTACCATCCAGCCATCTCAGAGTGACTATTTCCAGGCTACCCGTGGTGGTGGTAACGGCGACTACAATGTCATCGTGCTGGCTCCAGCTTCTGTTCAGGAGATGGCAGATTTTGTGGATCTTGCCTTCACCCTCGCCTTCAAGTACCGTAATCCGGCGATGATCTTAAGCGATGGTGTGATTGGACAGATGATGGAGAAGGTGGTGCTGCCACCGGTAAAGCCTCGCCGTACCGAGGAAGAGATTGCCAAGGAGTGTCCTTGGGCTACCATCGGTCGTCCAAAGAGTCGCCCGGTCAACATCATGACCTCTCTGGAACTCAAACCGGAGGTGATGGAGGAGCGCAATCTTGCCCTCCAGGAGAAGTATCAGAAGATTCGTGACAACGAAGTAAGATATGAGATGGAGCAGATGGAGGATGCCGACTATGTAATCGTAGCCTTCGGTAGTGCGGCACGTATCGCCGAGAAGAGCATCGAGAATGCCCGAGAGCAGGGCATCAAGGTGGGTCTCTTCCGTCCTATCACCCTCTGGCCTTTCCCTGAGAAGGAACTCCATGAGCTGGCAAAGACCAAGAAGGGCATTCTGGTTGTTGAGATCAATGCCGGTCAGATGGTTCAGGATGTACGCCTGGCTGTGAATGGACAGGCTCCAGTAGAGCACTTCGGGCGTCTGGGCGGTATCGTACCAGAGCCAGAGGAAATCGTTGAAGCATTAAAGAAGTTAATAAAATGAATGATATAATTTCACCAGAGAATCTGGTATATAAGAAGCCTACGCTGATGAACGATACCCCGATGCACTATTGTCCGGGTTGTTCGCATGGCGTAGTTCATAAGCTCGTTGCCGAGGTCATCGAGGAGATGGGCATGGAGGATAAGACTGTGGGCGTTTGTCCGGTGGGCTGTGCCGTCTTCGCTTACCGCTATTTGGATATCGACTGGCAGGAGGCTGCCCATGGCCGTGCGCCTGCTGTTGCTACGGGCATCAAGCGTTTGTGGCCAGACCGTCTCGTCTTCACCTATCAGGGTGATGGCGACCTGGCGTGCATCGGTACCTGCGAGACCATCCACGCCCTGAACCGTGGCGAGCATATTGCCATTATCTTCATCAACAATGCCATCTATGGCATGACCGGTGGACAGATGGCTCCAACCACCCTGTTGGGTCAGAAGACCGCAACCTGTCCTTACGGACGAGAGGCTGATCTTCATGGTTATCCACTGAACATCACCGAACTTGCCAGCCATCTGCAGGGTACCTGCTACGTAACCCGCCAGAGTGTGGAGACCGTGGCAAGCATCAAGAAGGCAAAGAAGGCAATCCGCAAGGCTTTCGAGGCAAGTATGCAGGGCAAGGGTTCCAGCCTGGTAGAAATTGTTTCTACCTGCAACAGCGGCTGGAAGCTCTCACCAGTTGAGGCAAACAAGTGGATGGAGGAGAATATGTTTAAGCAGTATCCTAAGGGCGACCTGAAGGATACAACAAATTTGTAAGAACAATGAAGACAGAAATCATTATATCCGGTTTTGGTGGTCAGGGCGTCCTTTCGATGGGAAAGATCCTGGCTTACTCAGGACTGATGGAGGACAAGGAGGTGACCTGGATGCCTGCTTATGGTCCGGAGCAGCGTGGCGGTACAGCCAATGTAACGGTCATCGTGAGCGACAGCCGCATCTCTTCGCCTATCCTGAGCCATTACGATGTTGCCATTGTGCTCAATCAGCCATCACTCGATAAGTTTGAGCCGAAGATCAAGCCAGGCGGCATCCTGATTTATGATGGTTATGGCATCATGAATCCACCTCAGCGCAAGGACATCACCGTTTATCGCATCGATGCGATGGACAAGGCTGCTGAGATGAAAAACTCTAAGGTGTTTAACATGATTGTTTTGGGCGGACTGCTGAAGGTTTGCCCTGTGGTGAGCACCGATGGTTTGAACAAGGCACTCTTCAAATCGTTGCCAGAGCGCCATCATAACCTGATTCCACTGAATATGAAGGCTGTGGAAGAGGGTATGAAAATCATCGAGAAAGTAGAACGATAAGTTTTAAAATAGTACGCTAAGTTAGAGACAATAGGTCGATAGCTTAGCGGACTGATATTAATCATTTATAGATAAGCCGTATGACTAAAAAATCCAACTATCTATTATCCCTTTTCGGGGCATTATTGCTTTCATCTCCGATTCAGGCTCAGAATCTGTTGCCAAAACCGCAGCAGGTTACGATGGGCAAGGGCGTGTTTAAAACCAGCGACGGTGTGAAAGTAGAAAACCAAGTAGGCGCTGATGCCGAGAATGTCTATACCAAGGCATGGAATGCCAAGGTAAATGATGCTGCCAAACGGGTGGTGAAGTTCACCAAGCTTGCCAACGCCTCTTCGCCGGAAGCATACAAGCTTCATGTGGCACCTGATGCCATTGAAATCAGTGCCGCCAGCAGCGAGGGTTTCCTCCGTGCCTGGCAGACCATGGAGCAGCTTACTACCAAGAAGGGCATCGCATGCTGCGACATCGTGGATGCACCTGCCTACAAGTGGCGTGGCTTGATGCTCGATGTTTCGCGTCATTATTTCCCTATCTCCTTCCTCAAGAAGCAGATTGATGTGATGTCGGAGTATAAGTTCAACCGTCTCCATATCCATCTGACCGATGCTGCCGGATGGCGCATTGAAATCAAGCGTTATCCTCGACTCAACAACTTTGCCGCCTGGCGTTCAGGTAAGTTGTGGAAAGACTGGAATGCCAATGGCAACAAGTATCTGGAGCAGGGCAGCGAGGGTGCCGAGGGTGGTTACTATACCCAGGATGAACTCCGCGACTTGGTGAAATATGCTGCCGAGCGTGGCATCACCATCGTTCCGGAAATCGAAATGCCGGGTCATTCAGAGGAGGTGCTTACCGCCTATCCAGAGTTATCCTGTACCCATGAGCCTTACAAGCAGGCTGATTTCTGTCCGGGCAACATCGGAACCTACGATTTCCTTGAGAATGTCTTGAAGGAGGTGATGGATATCTTCCCTTCTCATTACATCCATGTGGGTGGCGATGAGGCTGCCAAGAAGTCATGGGGCAGTTGTGCCCTCTGCCAGAAGAAGATGAAGGAGCTGGGCATCGACAACGTGGATGGATTGCAGGCTCATCTGATTTCTCACATGGGCAAGTTCCTGAACGAGCATGGCAGACAGCTCGTGGGATGGGATGAGGTGATTGCCGGAAATCTCTCCAAGAATACCACCGTGATGGTTTGGCGTGGCACCGAACTGGCACACGAGGCCATCAAGCATGGCTATGATGTAGTGATGTCGCCGGGAGCTTACTGCTACTTCGATATGTATCAGGATGCGCCGGGCACCCAGCCAGTGGCAAATGGCGGTTTCATTCCTACCGAGAAGGTGTATAGCTACGTGCCGGGAAGCGATCTTCCAGAGGCGGAGCGCAATATGATTACGGGTGTTCAGGCGAATCTCTGGACCGAGCATATTCCTACTCCAGAGTATGCCGAGTATATGCTTTATCCTCGTGCCTTGGCTCTGGCTGAGATAGGATGGAACGGAACCAAGACCAAGAACTATCCTGAGTTCAAGACCCGTGCCCTGGCTCAGGTGGAACATCTGAAGGCTGAGGGCGTGAACCCATTCGATCTGAAGAAGGAGATTGGCGAGCGCAAGGAAAAGATGAAGCCGGTGCAGCACAAGGCAGTGGGTGCCAAGGTTACCTATAACCATGCTTACAACCGCTATTATCCTGCAGATGGCGAAAAGACGCTGGTGGATGGCAATATGGGCGGTTGGGCTCATGGCGATGGACGCTGGCAGGGCTTTATCGGCAAGGATTGCTTCGATGTAACCATCGATCTGGGTAATTCTACCAAGATCAGCAGTGTAGGTACCGATTTCATGCAGAGCAGCGGTCCTGAGATTTTCTATCCTTCTCAATATACGGTATCTGTTAGTGAGGATGGCAAGAACTTCACCCAGGTATTCGACAAGAAGTATGAGTCGAGCAAGGAGCCGATTCTGAATTTCAAGACGCTTACCTGGAAGGGCAGCAAGACAGCCCGCTACATCCGGGTTCAGGCAAAGCCAAGCAGCTTCGGCGGCTGGCTGTTTGTTGATGAGATTATCGTGAAATAATACGCCCTGAAAGAGCAGAAGCTGCGTCATGGCTTCAGGCATATTCCTCAGCGCCTTGGTGACTCAGGACATACCGCCACCACTATATTTATGGGCAAGGAGTTGTAGGACAACGTCTACGAATGTTGTCTCTTTAAATCACAACTGCAAAATAGAATCTCCAGAGAGAAATCGAGTAGCTTATGCTCCTTGGTTTCTCTCTTTTTTTGTTTGATCAGTTAAGTGACGTTTTTCGTACCTTTTGATTATGAAAATTGGTACGAAACCATGACGGTGTGTAGTCTTACTGCCACTTGATTTTTGTGGCAAGTTCTGAGTAAAACGTGAGCAAGAAATGTTAAATCTTGGAAAAACGGACAAAATTACGTCTAAAACCCTTGGAAAAACGGACAGAATATAGTACTTTTGCCTTGGAAAAACGGACAAAATGCATCCGTTTAATATTAGAAAAGAGGACAAAAAATGATTAAGCGTAAGATAGACAGATATTTAGCTGACTTTTTCGATACCCATAAGAAAGCGTTGATGTTGACAGGAGCAAGACAGATAGGAAAAACATATTCTATCCGTCGTTTCGGTCATGAACATTTTGAAAGATTCGTTGAAATCAATTTCATTGAAAATCCGGGTTTGGTAAAGGTCTTCAGCAAGGCGAAGAACTGTCAAGACATCTTGTTGCGTCTCTCAACAGTGACCAGCCAGGATTTAATAAAGGGTAATACCCTTGTGTTTTTTGATGAAGTGCAGGAATGCCCGGAAATTGTAACTGCCATCAAGTTTTTGGTGGAGGAGGGGAGTTATCGCTATATTTTAAGTGGTAGCTTATTGGGTGTGGAAATTAAGAATCTCCGTTCAGCTCCAGTGGGATATATGGATGTGAAAGATATGTATCCGCTTGATTTTGAGGAGTTTGCAACTGCCGTTGGTGTCAACGATAGAATTATAGATGTTTTGAGGAAACATTTTACAGAAGGGACGCCTGTAGATGAATTCATCCATGAAAAGATGATGGAGGTATTCCGCCTTTATCTTATTGTAGGTGGAATGCCTGCAGCTGTTGATAAATATCTGGCTACCAATAATCTGCAAGATGTAATGGCAGAGCAGCAGGCTATCATACGTCTTTATAAGCAGGATATAGCGAAATATGACCCTGACCATAAATTGTATATTCAAGAAATCTTTGACAGGATTCCTGCTGAGCTTGATGCCAAGAACAAGCGTTTCATATTGAAGAACCTGAATGAAAACATCAAGTTTTCACGTTATCAGAATAGTTTCTTGTGGTTGAAGGATGCTGGTGTCGCTCTGCCGGTATATAATGTTGAGGAGCCTACTGTGCCTTTGATTTTGTCAAGCAGCCGAAACTTATTCAAGCTGTTTATGGCAGATATTGGTCTTTTGGCAAGTCTTTATGCAGATGGCATTCAGCTGAAGATTTTGGATAACGAACCGTCCATCAACTTTGGTTCGATATATGAGAATGCGGTGGCACAAGAACTCCAGGCGCATGGCTTCCAGTTGTATTATTATAACAACAAGCGGCAGGGTGAACTGGATTTTGTGATAGAGCAAAATGGTGAGGTGTTGCCTTTAGAGGTTAAATCGGGCAAGGATTATGAGCGTCACAAAGCGCTTACGAATGTGATGAACTCTACAACCTATCAGATTTCAAAAGCCTATGTGTTGTGTAACGATAATGTGAAGAAGGTGGGAAAAATCACTTATCTCCCTATTTATATGCTGATGTTTATCAAGAATGAACAGAAACTTCCTACCCAATACACCCTTGATTTAAGCGGACTGGTTTAAGGAGTTGGTGTAACTAACCTTTAAATTTTTGAGTACCTTTTGATTGTGAGAATTGGTACGAAAGAAACAACTGAAGAATGGATGAGTAGGGATGATGTAGATGGTGAAGGTGACAACAAACTAAAAGCGTAAACCTGATTTTACTTAGGCTTACGCTTTTGCATGTTGTAGTTCTTTGAAGAGTATTGTTATTCACAATGGTATTACTCGCATTGGTGGAAGGGCATTTTATACGGATAATCTCCAATGTTCTGTTAGTTTATCCATCCAAGCAGGGACACCAGATAGGCGTTCCAGTTGATGGCAATCTCGTTTGAGGCATAGCTGCCAACGTTATCCTGGTAGGATTCATCTGGTATGTTGGAAGCATAGGCTGGTACGAATTCGGCATCTTCCTGTCCCTTGTTGGCTCCTCCAGCCACAAGACCAGGTACTGGCTCCTTGATATTGTCGGCTGCAGAGATACGGTGGTGGATATTCATGACCCTCTGGGTGCCGAAGCCTGTCAGGTAGCAATAGCCTGTGGCGTTATGTCCAAAGAAATAATCTAAGGTAGAAAGGGCGGCTTGCCTATACTTGCTGTCCTTTGTCAGGGCATACTCGTACATTTGGGCAATGCCTCTTCCCAGGCAGCTTTCAGAGTTGCTTCCCCAGTGGAAGTCTTGGGCGCTGTTGCCGAAGATACTGTGGAATGAAGAGGTTGCCAGTTCTTGGATATCCTCATCACATTTTTTCTTAAGGGATTCTTTGATCTCTTTCATAGGGAGCTTGCCGGCATCAGGTGTGCCAAGGAGTTCCTGGTTTACCCATTGGAAGATGCCCAGACCTGCCACGTTACCCCAGGATGGAATGCTGAATTCATCTGGAACAAACTGTTTTGCCTGTTCCAGGTAGGATGTTTCAGAGGTTGTGAGGTATAGTTCTGTAGCTGCCCAGAAGAACTCGTCTTCTGTGTGGTTGTCTCCATAACCACCCGTATGGATGGCTGGCGAGAATTTCTTGTTGTTTCCATCCTGGTCATAATACACCGTGGGGTGTTTCACAGCCCATGCGTATGCTTTTTCTGCTGATTCTATGGCTTGTTGGCAGAAGCTTTGGAACTCAGGGAATCTTTGGTAGATTCTGGCGGCCAGTGCCATAGTGGCAGCAAAGTCGAGAGTAGCGGTGGTGGTTTTCTGTACCACATAGCGTTGCTGCTTGCAGTCTTCTGGCATCACGAATCCCTCAAAGTTAGGTGTGGTGAGTTTATGATATACTCCTCCATCGGTTGGATCCTGCATGGTGAGCATCCACTCCTGGTTATACATCATCTCATCCAGGATATCCGGTATTTTATTGTCGGATTCCGGAATTTGAAGATTGAGAGAATTGAATCTATCCTGATGGAGCTGGTAGGACTGCAGAATCAGTCCGAGGGTAAATCCAGAATTGACGATATACTTGTTATAGTCGCCAGCATCGTACCATCCCTTGGGAGAGGATATGATGGTTCCCGCCGGTCTTTTAGGGGTTGCAGCAGTTGGATGCACCATGACATGAGTATCCAGGTGAGCTGCCGTTATTTTAGTTGGAAATTGTTTCTGTTTTTATAAGATTTTTACCCATTTGTGTTACTTTTCCTTGATTTTGTGATGGTCGGGTATGTTATTTAAGTGTTTTTGCGCTTTTCTTAATCAAATATTGTATCTTTGCAACAAGGTGGCAATTATAGCTACAAACATCAACATCGAGGATATGAGAAGTGTTTTATTCATCGTATTAATATTGGTAAGCATTATGATGGAAGCAAAGATTCGCAAACCTGCAGTAGCAGGTAGTTTTTATGCTGACGATGCCAAGGAGCTTCGCCAGGATGTGAGAGATTGTTTCTCTCAGTGCAAGAATCCTGTCATGGAACATGTACAAGCCGTTATCGTACCCCATGCAGGTTATGTATTTTCTGGAGTAACGGCAGCTTCGGCTTTTGCTGTCATCCATCCGGAGGCAGAATATGAGCATATCTTTCTTCTGGGACCAAGCCATCATGTTTATCTGGGCAAGGCTTCTATTAATGAAGGTGCTTCTGCCTACGCCACACCTTTGGGCGAAGTAGCTGTAGATACAGCCCTTTGCAGGGATTTGATGGCTAAAAGCGATGCCTTTACCTATGTACCAGCAGCACATGAGAGTGAACATTGTCTGGAGGTGGAACTGCCATTCCTGCAATACCACATGAAGAAGATGCCTCCAATCGTTCCGATCATCATCGCAACTCAGGAACTCAGTACACTAAAGAAGATTGCCGGCTGCCTGAAACCTTATCTGAATGAAAGAAATCTTTTCGTTATCAGCAGCGACTTCTCTCATTATCCTGCCTATATGGATGCCAAACTGGTGGATGGACTCACCAAAGACAGCATCATGACAGGAAAGACAGAGGCTTTTGTTAATGCCACACTGCATAATCAGGAACTCAATATCGGCAATTTGGCAACGAGTGCCTGTGGCATGGCTCCTATTGCCACCTTGCTGATGATGACAGAAAAGAATGCAGGGATTCATCCACATCACATCATGTACTGCAATTCCGGTGATTCACCATACGGAGGAAAAGACAAGGTGGTGGGCTATCATTCTTTTGTATTTACCACTCAAGCTGCCAGTTTTGAATTGACTCAAGATGATAAGAAGATGCTTAAGTCTATCGCTTATCATACCATCAAGGCTTCTCTTGAGGGAAAGAAGTATGAGCCTAGCAGACTATCTGATATGCTAAAGACCCGCTGCGGTGCCTTTGTTTCTCTGCATAAGAAAGGGAGATTAAGAGGCTGCATCGGTCATTTTGGTGAAGATATGCCATTATATCAGACTGTGGTACAGATGGCTAAGGCGGCAGCCTTTGAAGATCCCCGCTTTTATGGGGTTACATTGGATGAACTGGATGATATCGATATTGAAATCTCCGTGCTCACTCCGATGAAGCGTATCCATAGCATTGATGAGTTTCAATTGGGCAAACAGGGTATTTTCATGCGCAAGGGATATCATACGGGTACCTTCCTTCCACAGGTGGCTGATGAAGTAGCGTGGACGAAGGAGGAATTCCTGGGCCATTGCGCTCAGGACAAAGCTGGAATAGGATGGGATGGCTGGAAGACGGCAGAACTATATACCTATGAAGCCATCGTATTCTAGTGGCTAGATGATTACAAATATTCTAAATCTTTAGATATGATGAACGAATGTAGGTTTTATAAGAAGCTGGGCGGGGAAGGGAGGTATGCAATCAATACGGTTATGTGTGAACTTTGCCCTCATTGCTGCGTCATCTCGGAAGGCAGGCATGGGAAATGCGGCAGCAGATGGAATTTTGAAGGAAGGCTTTACTCTGTGGTCTATGGCAAGCCCTGTGCCTTGGCTGATGACCCTATTGAGAAGAAACCCTTGAATGAGTTTCATCCGGGAACCCGCTGTCTGTCTCTGTCCTGTACAGGTTGTAACTTCCGCTGTCTCAACTGTCAGAACCATGACATCTCTCAGGTGCTTCCATCTAATGTTGACTTCTATGAGTTGTCTCCTCAGGAAATTGTAGAGATTGCCGTCAAGCATCATCTGCCAGGTATCGCCTTTACCTATACAGAGCCGCTTACCTACTATGAATATATCTATGACATAGCCCAGGAAGCGCATAAGAGAGGACTCTGGAATATTGTGGTATCAGCAGGTTACATCAACCCGGAACCCTTGAAAGAGATTGTATCTTTCATAGATGCAGCCAATATCGACCTCAAGGCTTTCTCCGATGAAGTATATCAGAAGCAATGTGGCGGTCATTTGCAGCCAGTTCTTGACACTCTTCTTACAATCAAGGAAGTTGGAGTACATCTGGAGATAACAAACCTCTTGATTCCAGGAGTGAATGATGATGAAGGTATGATAAGGGATATGTGCAGATGGCTCAAAGATCATGGCTTTGACGATTGCCCACTTCATTTCAGCAGGTTCTTTCCTCAATATAGGATGAAAGATTCTATACCTACTCCAAGAGAAACCTTATATCTAGCCCGTAGGATTGCAGAGGAAGAAGGAATCGATAAGGTATATTTAGGAAACATTTAAAACAAAAATAATTGAATGAAATTACAAAACAGCATTTGAATTCAGCCAAATTGACCATTTCCGCATGACATATTTAGGCATTCCCCAACTTTTTGGGGAATGTTTCCACATTCTTTCCTCATTTTCCACACTATTCATTTTTGGCACAAAGGACATAAGCTTCTGATTATCAATGCAAACTAATTTCTCTCATCTTTTTGGCACGCAGATTGTGACTATGATTAGCGGGTTCGATAATGAATCCACAAACAAGTAAGTAACATCAATTAGTAACAATTTTAAAAAGATAAGATTATGAAGAAGTTTATGTTTGCAGCTATCGCAGCTTTGGTTATGGTTTCAGTAAGCAACGTTTTTGCATCAAGCAAAATGGTAAGTAACGCTCAGGTTGCTCCTGTTGATACAGTAGCTCCAGATGCTCCTTCAGATACATTGGCTGTTGGTACTCCTATCCAACCACAGGCTGGTGTTGAGGATTCTACCCAGCAGGAGAATGCCACAGAGGCAACTACAGAAGCAACTCCAACAGAGACTCCAACAGAGAATGCTACAGAGACAACAACAGAGAATACCACCGAAGAGACTCCAGTAGCTACAGAACAGCAGGCTATTGCTGAATAACAGAGAAAATACAGTTCCTTTTGTAAGCGTTATACAGGAATAATAGGGATATTGTTATCAGAAAAGTACTTATGCTTATTTTAGTTTCAGAAGAAATTGCATAATTAGTAAATACTTGACAAGATTTTTAGTTCTGTGTTAGTGAAAAGGGAAGTCTGCTGGCAGTGATGCCGGCAGACTTCTGTATTTTGTCGTTTTTCTCTTGTCATATTATACCATTCGAGTTTTTGCATACAAAATTATAAAATATATTTGAGAAAATGAGATTTTTTGAATAAAAAGTCATCTCTCTGCTTTAAGAGTGAAGTAGGATAAGTGGGGGCGTACCTTGCTCAAAAGAAGAGAACAGATACAGGCTTCAGAAGAGAGCTATATGATAAAGAAGGAGGATGCAGAAAACATCATCCAAGAGGTTCAAGCGGCTGTGAGTAAATGGGAGAATTTAGCCATTCTGCCTTTTTCTTATCTGCGATGCTCTGACTAAGGAGTCTTCCTGCGTATTGCAACTACCTTGGCTGCACCATTATCAAAAATAGTGTTAACGATTTCTGTATTTCAGAATTTATTAAGAAGAGTTAAGTTATACTTTCTTTATGGATTCTGAGGTACGGAATTCATATAGAAAGATTAACTAAATCCGTATGGCAGTCAAAAGGATGCTGACTTTTTGCGCAGCCAAAATACAAATCATTTTTCCATCGGAAAATACTCCAATGCAAGTTGGGTTTTGAATTGGTAAAAAAGGAGATTATTTATGTCAAAAAAGAAGATATTCAGATGCCAGGAATGTGGGTACGAGACCGAAATATATGAGGGACGTGGTTTCATGGGACAGCACATTGAAGCCATGTCTTGTCCCGACTGCAGGAACATAGTACCTCTAGTAGTGGGTGGAGTGATAGGTGATGCTGCACCTAGCTTCAACTCCCTTGTGGGAAGACTCTGCCTGAGATGCGGATCGGACAGGATTCACAGGTGGGATATGCACACTCTTTCTAAACCTGTTTTTCAATCCATGCCATCAATACTGCTACTGCATATTGCTGTTCTTCTCCTGTCAGCTGTCTTCCGGCAGGTATATGGTGCCATTTGAAGAAACATCCACGGCAGCAGCAGCCTGTAGCATGCTGGGCTATAAATACAGGATGCCCTCTCATCGGCGTCTGCTTGCCGTCATTGGGAATCACGGCAGGAGCAAGGCGTTTGGCAACGAAATCCTCTGCATGCTTACGGATGGTTTCCAAGCCCTTTTCTGCAAAAATAATAAATATTTTCAGATTTCGCAAGATAAAGTACAATATGGCATTCTTATTTAATAATATATTATACTTTTATTGAACTTTTCTTTGAGCTTTGCCATATTTTCATTAACTTTGCCAGCAAAACTATCATTAAGAGTTACCCTTTAAAATAAACGTATTATGCAGATATTATTGGCAAATGCCAAAATCATGTTTGATAAGGCAGATAGGGCAGCTGTTTCAAAGCCACTTTTCCAATCTGTGGCTGAAATGTTGGCTGCAGAAATGGCTAAGCTGGACGTAGAGGAATTGGCTAGGCAACTTGATTGCAGCCACAAGATAGCTTCTGAAAACTGGAAACGCTATCGTAATTTTATGGCTGCAGAGAAGATGCCTGCCATACTTTCCTACAATGGACAGGCGTATAAGCATCTACGCGCCAATACTTTGGGAGAAGAATCCCTGCAGTATGCCCAGAAACATCTCTGGATTACCTGCTTTCTCTATGGATTGCTTCGGCCGATGGATGGCATCGTGCCTTATCGTATGGAGCATTGCGTGACGCTTGAAGCTACAAACGACAAGCCGATCAATCAATTTTGGAAAGATAAACTGACCGATGTTCTTATCAACAGTGTGAAAGCTGACGATGGCATACTTATCCATCTCTCTACGGCAGAATATGAACATCTGTTTGATTGGAAGAGAATTTGCAGGGAAGTGAAAGTCATCCAGCCCCTCTTTTATGTTCGCCAGAAGGATGGTAGGCTGAAAATGCAGGCTGTGTGGGCTAAATCCTGCCGTGGAGCTATGGTGAGATACATTCTAAGCAACCAACTTGCTACTCCAGAAGAATTGGCAGCCTTCAGTTACGAAGGTTTTGAATACGCACCAGAATTAGGAGAAGCGGCTTTTCCGCATTTCGTTCGTTTGCATTATCTAGAAGACAAGGGAGCGGACTAGGTAATGCTTTAGTCCGCTCCCTTGTTTAATTTAGTTTAAATCCTGAACAATTCTTGTTTATCTCTAGGTAAAATTGTATCTTTGCCGTGGAGAAAGTTATGTTCAAAGCTTTTGAACTTAAGTTCAGAACCTTTGAACTTATATTCAAAGCCTTTGAACATAGGTTCAAAGGCTATGAACGAAGCTTTCTACTAGGATTAGAAACAATTATTATTCGTAATAACATCAATTACTATTAGGAGAGGAAATAATATGGCAAAGTACAAGTTACAGGAGCTGCCTGATTTAAATAATACCGGCAAGCGTAAGGTTTATCCCAAGATGGTAGTCAACCGGACTCTATCTCGCAAGGAATTCATCGAAAGAATGCAGGGTTATCATCGTGGTATTTCGGCAAGCACCACGGAGGCAGTGCTGATGGATGTGGAAGAAATACTGGTAGAGATGCTCTCCATGGGCTATAATGTGAATCTGGAGGGCCTCGGTACCTTCTCTCTATCCTTGGGTTTCGAGGATGACAAACCTACGGAGATGCAGGGCGATGATGACAAGATGACCTATCGCAAGGTAGGCGTAAGAGATGTGAACTTCAAGGCATCTCCCGATTTCATCAAGTCTGTGAAGCAGGTAGCCGACCGCGATTTGGAGCGGGATATGGGTGGCGTAAAACTGATATTGAAAAAGAAATATACCCGCGAGGAGCGGATCGCCCGAGCCCTGGATGTCATCGATGAGAATGGCTTCATCGGTCTTACCGACTATGCCTACATCAACAACTTGAGCCGCACCGCCGCCTCCTTGGAGTTGAAAGAGATATCCCATGACGAGACTGTTCCCATCCGCTCTGTGGGTCAGCACAGCCATAAGGTCTGGGTGAGGAGAAAAAAATAAGATAAAGTATGATTTCTCATCATTTTCTTTGGTAGTTAGGAAATATTATTGTAGTTTTGCACAAAGAAAGAATAAAGTCTAAAAAGTAGTAGATATGGAACAGAAGAAGAAACGCGTATATCGCAAGCGCATCCCTTATGGCATGATGAATTTTGAGGATGTTAGAAAGGATGATTGCTATTATGTGGATAAGACTCCGTTCATAGAAGAAATAGAGGCTGCAAATAAGTTTTTCTTTTATATTCGCCCTCGCCGTTTCGGCAAGAGCCTTACCCTTTCTATGCTCCAGAACTACTATGATGTGAACAAGAAGGATAAGTTTGAACAGCTCTTTGGTGATCTTTACATAGGTAAGAATCCAACCCCTGAGCGTAATTCCTTTTTGGTGCTGAATCTGAATTTCTCTGTAGTTGCAGCTGGTATCGACGATTATAAGGATGGTTTGGATGCTACCTGTAACATGGCTTATAATTTTTTCTGTGATGTTTATCAGCAGTATCTTCCTGAAAATATCAAGGAGGAAATGAATAAGCAGGAAGGGTGTATCGACCAATTGCAATATATCTGTCAGGAGTGTGATAAAGTTGGTCAGCAAATCTATCTCTTCATAGATGAGTACGACCATTTTACCAATAAGATTCTTGCTGAGCCGCAATATATGACCAGTTATCGCAAGCAGACGCATGGCGAAGGCTATCTGCGTCTCTTCTTTGATGCGGTGAAGGCGGCTACAAGTACATCCTTGAAGCGTGTTTTCGTAACAGGTGTCAGTCCTGTGACGATGGATGATTTGACCAGTGGTTTCAATATCGGCACCAACTACTCCTTGAGCGCCGAGTTTAACGAGATGACGGGATTTACGGAGGAAGAAGTACGTGAGATGTTGACCTACTATTCTTCGGTTTGTCCTTTCCGTCATTCCGTGGATGAACTTATCCAGGTGATGAAGCCATGGTATGATAACTACTGCTTTGCTGAGGAGGTTTATGGAGAAACAAAGATGTATAACTCAGTGATGGTGCTGTATTTCATAGACCAGTATATTAGCAGCAGATGTAGAATCCCGAAATATATGATAGAGGATAACATCCGTGTAGATTATAACAAGCTTCGTATGCTCATCCGCCACGACAAGGAGTTTGCTCATGATGCCAGCATCATCCAGCATCTGGTTACGGATGGATTTGTTACGGGAAACTTGAAAAGGGGATTTCCTGCCGAGAGTATCAACGATCCGGACAATTTCGTCAGTTTGCTCTTTTACTTTGGCATGTTGACCATTGATGGAACCTATCGTGGCAAGACCAAGTTTGTGATTCCTAACGAGGTGGTTAGAGAGCAGATCTATGCTTATTTGCTGAGTACCTATAAGGAGAACGAACTGGCTTACGATACCTATCAGAAGAGTGATTTGGAGAGTGGCTTTGCTTATGATGGTGATTATAAATCCTATTTCGGCTTTATAGCCGATGCCATCAAGCGCTATTCTTCGCAGCGTGACCGACAGAAGGGTGAGTCGTATGTGCATGGCTTTACCTTGGCGATGACTTGTCAGAATATGTTCTATCGCCCTATCTCAGAACTGGACAACCAGGCTGGTTATGCCGACATCTTCCTGCGTCCGCTTCTGGAGAATTATCCGGATATGGAGCATTCATATATTGTGGAGTTGAAATATTGCAAGTCGGATGCCACCGATGAGCAGGTGGCGAAGCTGAGAGAGGCAGCTATCGCTCAGGTCAATCGCTATGCAGATAGTGATGTGGTGAAGACTGAGGTAAAGACCACCCGCCTTCACAAGATTGTTGTGATATTCAGAAGCGTGGATATGGTGGTGTGTGAGGAGATAGAATAATCTTACTGGGATAATTGTATATGAATTATGCAGATTACATTTGTGGCGTTAATTTAAAAGAAAGGAATAAGATGGAAACGATTAATATTCAGTTTCAAGTACCTTCTACAGGTCAATATACGCTTGACGAATTTGTCGCTAAGCTCAAAGACTATGCTGAAAAATTAGCCAGTTCTATCTCCAAATCAGGAAACAGTTACCAGGAAAGATTCATGAGCCAGGCAGAGCAGGAAGCCTATGTGGCAGAAAGTCTCAACCGTGCTCTTGATGAAATGGAAGCTCATAAGAAGAATGGGACGAAGCCGATGGATGCTCGTGATTTGTTGAGAAGACTTCGCTAGGAATTTATTTGGGGGAAGAAATTTATAAGATTCCTCTGATTTACAATAAAGAAGTTGGGGGCTTAGTCTCAGAATTTAAAAAAGGCCAATAATAATTGTTGGAATATAGCAGGAGATAGAAGAAATGATTATGAGTAAAAATATTGATATATTTAATATCCTTTCTGGAGGTGAGCGTGTTACTTTAGAATGTAAAAAAGCAACTAAGGGAGTTCCTGCTTCTTTGTGGGAAACCTATTCAGCTTTCGCCAATACGTATGGTGGAATAATTCTGTTGGGCGTGGTTGAGCACATGGAAGAAATGGACAATTCCAAGCGTTTTGAAATCATAGGTGTTGAGGATGCAGACAAAATTCGTAAAGATTTGTGGAATACAGTCAATAGCCGAGAAAAAGTGAATATCAATCTTCTATACGATGATGATATTCAGACGATAGATATTGATGGAAAGAAAATTGTTGCTATCAATATTCCTCGTGCAGACTACACCGTTCGGCCTGTCTATATTAACAACAATTTGTCAAGAGGCACTTTTAAGCGTAACCATGAAGGTGACTACCATTGTACTGAGCAAGAATTGAAAATGATGCTTCGTGATGCAAATGAAGCTGGCAACGATGGATTGTTGCTTGAATACTATACAATGGATGATATTGATATTCCAACTTTAGAACGTTTCCGACAGATGTTCCAAACTTTGCATCCTGAACACCAATGGAACTCATCTGACCATAAGGAGTTTTTGATAAATTTTGGCGGTTATACAAAAAATCGAAGGACAGGAAAGGAAGGTTTGACTATGGCAGGACTTTTGATGTTCGGAAAGGGGCTTCCTGTTCGTGAGCGTTTTGATAATTTGCGTATGGATTATATCGATAAATCTAATTTGGTAGGAGACCAACGTTATAGCGACCGACTAACATACGATGGTACATGGGAGAATAACTTGTTTAATTTCATTAGGATGATCATTCCAAAACTGACACGTGATTTGCCGCATCCTTTCAGTATGAATGGTGTAATTCGGATAGACGATACTCTTCAAGCCAAAGCTGTACGTGAAGCTGTTACGAATATGGTTATCCACTCTGATTTTATGATTAATGGAGTATTGAAGGTCGAAAAAAATGACGATTGCTTTGTATTGACTAATCCTGGACTTCTGAAACTGCCCGTTGAGCAGATTTACAAGGGAGGTGAGTCTAAAGCACGTAATCAGCGTATGCAGAATATGTTCCGAATGATAGGCTATGGCGAAAACCTAGGCTCAGGTTTCCCTCTTATTCTAAATGCTTGGAATGATAAGCATTGGATCAAGCCGGAATTATTAGAACAGCCTGAATTATTGCAGGTCAAATTGACTTTGCATATTCAAAATGAGCCGATAAATGAGCCGATAAATGAGCCGATAAATGAGCATCTATCAAATCGGCAAATTGCTATAATTATGGCAATAAAGGAACAACCATTCTTGACAAGAGATGATTTAGCGAAAGAAGTTGGAGTGTCGCTTGCGACTTTAAAAAGAGAAATTTCCATTTTGCGTAAGAATGGCTATATAGGTCGTGGAGGTAGCAATAAAAATGGTCAATGGCTACTTCTTAAAAAGATTTGTAAATAGATTTAGTAAAATGTCGAATGTAAAATCGGAATAGAATGGTATAAGCCTTTCAGCATTTATATCGCTGAAAGGCTTTTTTGTGTCTTAAAATGAAGAAAGTTGTTCTTTTCTTTGGCATTTTCAATTCTTTTCGTTAATTTTGTAGCGTCATTTCCGAGATGGCTGGCAAAGGGATGCTGGTTGAAAAGTCTGGGGATTGGCTATATCTTTTAGAATTAGACGTTTACTACGTTTCGCTTCTGATGCACAGAAAATTCGCAACTTTCAAAACACTATCAGAGGGAGATGGCAGTGGATGCCTACATAACGTGTATTTATGCACGGCACAAGTGCGCCCTTTCGTATAGGAAGGGTGTGCCTTGTGCTACATATATACTATGGTTGGCGTAGGTGTGTCTTCTTGCTCTTGTCCTTGTAGTGTTTGGTACTGCGAATACCTCTGTGCACTGGGACTTAAAAAAGGAGTAAGAGCCCCTTCGCCAATTCTTTTAGATAAATTTGTGCCTATTTAGAAAGCAATAACTAACTTGTAACTTGTTGGTACAAAGACTAATGTAATCGGATTATATTTATCTGCTTTGGGGGGTGAGCAAAGGGATGTAACGTCGTTATTCTTATGAACAAATACGAACTCGCAAAGAAGATAAATGAATTGGAGGGTCTTACGAATGATGAGAAATCGGAGTTAATCAAACTACTTCGTTCGCAAAAAAAGTATGGTTTGGTTTGGGAAGACAAGCCTGAGGATGCTGAGCAAAGAATGGTCAACGAGCAGCCTGTGCTTGTTGAAGTGCCTGAACGTGCCATCCTCAGCGATGACGCTGAGGCTCCAAACCATATTCTTATAGAAGGTGATAACCTCGAAGCCCTTACAGCCCTTAGTTATACCCATGCCGGGAAGATTGATGTCATTTATATCGATCCTCCTTACAATACTCGTAAAAAAGATTTCAAATATAATGATACATATGTTGACCCAGAGGATGATTATAGTCATAGTACTTGGTTATCCTTTATGGAAAAGCGTTTGAAAATTGCTAAAAAACTTTTGGCAGCAACGGGTGTGATATATATACAGATAGATGATAGAGAATATGCACCTTTAAAATTATTATGTGATAGTATCTTTATGGAGTCAAATTGTATAGGGCCATTTATCCAAAATAAACTAAATGCTAAAAATGACACATTGAATATACAGAGAAATCATGAGTATATTCTTTGTTATAGAAAGATGGTTAAATACATCGATGATAGTCAAACCAAGGTTGCTCCTAATATACTTATTAGTAACAAAATATATAAACCTTTAATTAAGGAAGATGAAAAGTTCTTTTATTTAAATGATAGTATAACAACACGAGGTGAAGGTGGAACATTAAATGCTCGACCTAATTTGGGCTATTCTTTTTATTATCATCCATCTACAAAAGAGTTGTTGCCAATTGTTGATTATGATGTGAATATGGCAAAAACATCTAATGATGAATCTGCTATATACACTTCAAAAGAAGAATTGCTTATGAAGGGATTTGTCGTGATTCGTCCTCCTAAGGTAAGGGGAAAACTTGGGTGTTGGACTTGGGATTTTAAGAAGGCAACAAAAGATAAGAATCTTCTTTATGTAAAAAAGACAAAAAGTCGCTATAATATACATAAAAGAACTTTTGTTCCAAAAGACAAAGTAGAGCAAATTACTGATGAAACTTATGTCTATGAGGAAGATGTTTATTCGAATTCAAAGAGTATTTTGGAATATTCAACTAATGAAGGAACAGATTCTTTTGTAGAAGTTATGGGGTATGATACAGGATTTAATAATCCAAAGAATGTTAGAATGATTGAATACCTGATGTCTATTATTCCAAATAAAGACTCTATTGTACTAGATTTCTTTGCTGGAACAGGTACAACTCTTCACGCATTAATGCTTTTAAATGAAGAAGATGGTGGACACCGACGTTGTATTTTGTCAAATAACAACGAAAATGGCATTTGTGAAAAAGTAACTTACGAACGAAATCGCAAAGTTATCCAAGGCTATACCACTCCTAAGGGAGAGGAGGTTCCTGGATTAAAGGCCAATAATCTTCGTTATTACAAAACTCATCTCCTTCCTCGTGAACAAACCATCAGGAACAAGAGAGCCTTGGTGGCTGCATCTACCGATTTGCTTTGCATTAAGAATGATGTCTATAAGGAGCAAACGTATTTTGCTGGCAAAAAGTTGAAACCTTCTTGTGCACGCTATTTCGACAATGGTCAGACTAAGATGTTGGTTATTTATAATGAGTTAACGGTGAATGCCTTTGCTGAGACCATCTATCATATGGAGGTGGACGGAAAGATACTCATCTATGTATTCTCCAACACCCGTTATGCTTATGACGATAACTTTGAGGATGTGCTTGATAAGGTTGAACTGTGTGCTTTGCCTGCAGCTATCTACGATGCATACAGAAAAATCTTGCCTGAGCAGGAAATGAAGTTTGAAGATCCAATGACTGAGAGCGAGAATGACACCGATAAGGAAGTTACATCAGATGATTCTTCTGAGCAGATGGCATCTTCGGAACATGATACTCAGTTGTCTTTTGATTTTAAATAGAGAAGAAGGAGGTATGAAATTATGATACAAGAAAAGAAATATCAGATAGAGGCAGTTGAGGCTTTGGTTAAGAAAACCATCAAACTGTTGGAGGCACCAGGAGATAGAAAAAAACTGGTGTTCAAGGCTCCTACGGGCTCAGGCAAGACGGTGATGGCTAGCAAGATGTTGGATGACCTTACCTCGCAACTGGCAGAAGAGGGTAAAGAAGTTGCCGTTATTTGGATTGCTCCTAATAAATTACATCAGCAGAGTTATATGAGTATGAAAAACTTTTTCTCAGAAACTCATGTCTTGACTCCTGTGATGTATGATGAGTTAGATCATTCTGTGGACGGTTACATCAAATCGGGTGAGGTGTTCTTTGTTAATTGGGAAAGTATCAATAAGGATCGAAATATCCTGGTGCGAGATACAGAGAACTCTTCATCTATTTATGATATAGTTCAGCGAACCAAAGAAGATCATCATTTACCTCTCATAGTAGTTGTCGATGAAGAGCATATGTTTGGTAGTCGCAATGCCAAGCAATCGGAAAAGGTGTTGAAGAATCTCAATCCGAAGGTCGAGATTCGTATTTCAGCAACACCTTTGCCTTCTTCGTTGAGTTCTGCCGATGATATATATAATGTTCCTCGTGAAGAAGTTATCAAGGAGGAAATGATTAAGGACGGCATTACTATCAACGCCAATGTGAAAGAGGGCGATGAAATGGTGGGCGAAAATGCTTATCTGCTGGATTTAGCTTTAGCCAAACGGAAGGAACTCAAAGAGGCATACGAGAAAGAAGGAGTTAGAATCAATCCGTTGTTGCTTATTCAGTTGCCAAATGATAATTCAGAAACCTTGAATGAAGGAGAACGTGCTATTGTGGATATGGTAAAGAATAGACTGGAAACAGAATATGACATCACAACGGATAATGCTAAGTTGGCAATATGGCTATCTACGGAAAAGAAGAATCTTGAGGGATTAGAGAAAAACTATAATCTTACTGATGTCTTGCTCTTCAAGCAAGCCATCGCCTTGGGATGGGATTGTCCTCGTGCTGCTGTTCTCCTGATTTTCCGAGACATCAAAAGCACGGAGTTTGGTACACAAACGGTAGGACGAATCATGAGAATGCCAGAACAACATTATTATACGGATGGTATCTTGAATCATGGTTGGGTATATACCAATTTAAGTCGTGATCGCATAGAGATAGTTGCTGATGACATGAGTTATATCACCAAAGCATTGTTGTCTTATCGTCGTGAACATCTGAACAATGTGGCTTTAACTTCTACTTATAGTCAGTATCTCAGTGCTGACCGCAATCGTTTAGGTCCTGATTTTTATCCGTTGTTGGTGGAGACGTTCAATAATGCTTGGTTTAAACAACCTATTCAGTTGAGCTTCTTTGATTCTGATCCATTTGCTGATGATGATAATGAAGATAAAGCTGGTTCTGATAATGGTGGCTTTATGATAGATGTTGATAAAAACAGGAAGCAAGCTGAGCGTATCGACAGTATCTGTTTTGACAAACATACTATTAAGGTGAATATACTCCGTGATGTTGAGATTACTGGTGAAATGGGAACTACTATGGTTGATGAAAACAAGCGTATTTCTTTCACCAGGAATCAGTATGAGTTGAGTGTGGCATTAGATAAATTCTATAAAGATTTGCTGGCTGGTTATGAAAAGGGAGCCGTCAAAGTACTTCATGGTAACATGGATGAATTGATGGGTGAGTACTTAGGTATCTTCGAAACAGACGTGCCAAGTATAATCTTGTATAACAGAAACAAGGGCAAGTTTGCTGCCATCATCAATCGGGCAGTTGCCAAATATACCAAGATTATCAGCGAGCGCAAAAAGAAACGCAAGGAACGTTCTTTCAAGCAATATACTTGGAATGTGCCAGAGATACGAGAGTATAATGAAACCACTTATACCGAGAACGATGCAAGAAAGAATCATGCCATGCTGCCATATATGCAGTTTAATGATAATTCGTTCCAAGAGCGTGATTTCGAGGCGTTCTTGGAAGAATACGCTGATAGCATTGATTGGTGGTATAAGAATGGTGATGAGGGAAGACAGCATTATGCGATTCCTTATACCAAAAAGACGGGCGAGAAATCTCTCTTTTATGTTGATTATGTGATTCGTATGAAGAATGGTCAAATTTTTCTTTTTGATACAAAGGGAGTTGGAAGTGATGAGAATGGTCAAGAGAAGCATAATGCCCTCATCGATTATATGGCGAGTGAAGAGAATAAAGATAAGCATCTGAAAGGTGGTATTATTATACATCAGCAATCGGATGATAACTGGTATTATTCTTCGTTGCCAATAGAGAATACTACAGATTTAACAGGTTGGGATGCTTTTTTCCCAGATAAATATAAGGATTAATAAAATAAGGAATTATGGACGACAATGGAATATTAGGCGTTAAGATGAATGGCTTGTCTTTTCAAATAAATGAACTTTCAATTGATGATGACCAACAAAACTATGATTACATATGTAACATTGTTTCAACACAAGGATGGAATGGTAATGGAAAATATTCGATTTCTATATTACAATACTGCGTTAAATTAATATTTAATCGTCTGTAAATCAATAACTTATATTAAGAAATGCTTATGAAAACTTAACTATAAAAAGTTGGTCAAGTCGCTGATTTTCAGTAACTTTGCAAATCACGACAAACGCAAAATTATATGAATACAGGACTTGACCAATATATGGATATCTTTAAAGATGCAGTTGAAGATTCGGCTGCAAAGTTAACAAAAAGTTTCGAGAAAATACTCATCGAGGTGATAATTTTGTTCATGGTAATACCAAGAAAGATAAATTTCACCCAAATGGGGAGGTATGGCTCGCATGTTGAGCAAACCTATCGCAACGCATTCGGCTTAAAAAAGTCGAAAAGCATTGACTGGCTCAAACTTAATGCCTCACTTGCCAAGCGCTTCTTTGGTAAACAGGGAAGATGG
>SKED01000820.1_pt1 | contig 31796 bp, 25 predicted proteins | sample 4826651 | NCBI WGS metagenome assembly SKED01 (sample SAMN11008818, study PRJNA524170) | human gut metagenome | biome: Human fecal sample; material: Feces; isolation source: fecal sample from pouch patient p19 | host: Homo sapiens | place: Israel: Tel-Aviv | collected 2016-06-28 | reverse complement strand
CAGATAATACTTTGTGTATTATCGAGCATTTTGGCAACGCAGATGCCGTGCCGCAGCCGCCGGAGCGGTGCTTAAGCCGTAAGGCGGGAATTATGCGGTATTGCCTTTAGTATCGTCATCGTAGCATGGATGGGCGGCGGGTGTCAAGCGGGAAAACGGAAAGAGAAGCGGAAGTCCGGTTTTTGGGATTGCCAGGGGGGAATTTGCAAAAATATATTGACAACTATATGTTGTTGCATTAAGATGAGAGTAACCAACAATACCTGACAGGAGCGGCAACATATAAGGAGGACAGCGATGGACTATAAGGAAAAAGTGGAGTGGCTGGGTCGCTATCAGGCGTCTGTCAGCTGCCAGCACATGCTGGAAGAAGAAATCGAGGTGCTGCGCAGCGACGCCGAGCGGGTGACGGCCTGCATGAGCGGCATGCCCGGGCGCAGCGGCCCTAACGCGGACAGGCTGCCGCGGGCCGTAGAACGTATCGAAGAAGCGCAGAAAAGGCTGGAGCAGCAGCTGGAAAGCTGCATGGAAACGCGCGCGGAAATTATGTGCGGCATCATGACGGTGCGGGATAGGCCGGGGCAGGAGGTGCTGCGCCGCCGCTATGTGATGGGGCAGAATTTTTCGGAAATCGCGGAGGCGATGGGGGTAGTTCAGCGCCGGGCGTACCAGCTGCACCGGACGGCTGTGGAGGGGATGGCCGTGCCGAAGCGGGCGTGAAAAAGATTTCAGTAAATTTCCCGAAGATTTCGCAAAATTTCATTGTATTTCACAACCAACAGTGGTAATATGATACCATCGAAACTCGTGAGAGGAAGTGATTCCTCCCGCGGGTTTTTTTATACCCATTCGGGAAAAGGAGGGATGCCGTTGTGTGAGATCGACGCGGACCATGTGCTGGACGAGCTGGCCGAGATCGCCTTTGCCGTCCCCGGCGAGGAGGGCGGTCTGCCGGTCAAGGTGGCCGACAAGCTGCGCGCGCTGGAAATGCTGTACAAGCATCTGGGCCTGGGCGACGGGGCGAAAACAGAGGGGGTGGTCATTGTGGACAGTGAAAGTTAGGAGAGAGGAGATAGGAGAGAGGAGAGAGGCGCCAAGGTGGAAGTGCGGCTGAAGGAGAAGATACCCGGCGTGTTCTGGCCCGTGCATCAGGCGATACGGCGCGGCGAGGTGACAGAGGTCGTGGCCAAGGGCGGGCGCGGGTCCGGTAAGTCGAGCTATCTTTCGATGGAGCTGGTCTGGCAGCTGCTGCGCCACCCGGACTGCCACGCCGTGGTGCTGCGCAAGGTCGGCGGCACGCTGCGCAACAGCGTGTACAACCAGATCGTATGGGCCATCGGGGAGCTGGGGTGCGCGGGGTATTTCCGCTGCACGGTCAGCCCGATGGAGTGCACCTATCTGCCCACCGGGCAGAAGATCTTATTCTTCGGGACGGACGACCCGGGCAAGCTCAAGAGCTTAAAGCTGCCGTTCGGCGCTGTGGGCATTTGTTGGTTTGAGGAGCTTGACCAGTTCGACGGCCCCGAGGAGGTGCGCAACGTCGAGCAGACCGTGCTGCGCGGCGGCAGCTGGACGCTGACGTTAAAGAGCTTCAACCCGCCGGCCATGGCCCGCAGCTGGGCCAACCGCTACGCGCTGGAGACCCGCCCCGGCAAGCTGGTGCATCATTCGACCTACCGCGATCTGCCGCGGGCCATGCTGGGTGAGCGGTTCTGGGCCGACGCTGAACACCTGCAGCGGTCGAACCCGGCGGCATTCCGCCATGAGTACGGCGGCGAGGTCGTGGGCAGCGGCGCGGCGGTGTTTGCCAATTTGCAGCTGCGGGCCGTGCCGGACGACGAGCTGGAACGGTATGACCGCGTCTACTACGGCGTGGACTGGGGCTGGTACCCCGACCCCTGGGCCTACAACGCCGCGGCCTACGATGCGGCGCGGCGGGTGCTGGTGATTTTTGACGAGCTGACGCGCAGCCGCACGCCGAACCGCGAGACGGCAGAGCTTTTGCTGGCGCGCGGCGCAGGCACGGACGGCCCGCTGACGGCGGATGCCGCCGAGCCGAAATCCTGCGCCGACTACCGCGCCGCCGGGCTGCCCTGCCGCGCAGCCCAGAAGGGCCCCGGCAGCGTGCGCGAGAGCATGAAGTGGCTGCAGGGGCTGGCGGCGATCATCATTGACCCGGTGCGCTGCCCGGCCACGGCGGCGGAGTTCAGTGAGTACGAGTACGAGCGCGACCCGCGGACGGGCGAGGTGCTGCCGGGCTACCCCGACGTGAACAACCACCACATTGACGCGGTGCGGTACGCGGTGGAGGGGGTGTGGAGAAGGAGAGGAAGCTAAAATGTGTTGCGCATGTAGGGGCCGCACATGTGCGGCCCGCAGCCTGGCGAAAACGAAAGTCTGCGGGAAGGCCCCTACCGCGTGGCAATGAAGAGAGGAGAGGATGATTTGCAATCCTATTTGGAACAGGCATTTGGAAAAAGTGACGTTACATCTGTCAAAATGCGGGCGGCGGTGCGGGAATGGTTTGATCTGTACTACGGCGTGCCGCGCGCGGGCGAGGATACCGCGCCCCGTGTGGCGGCGCTGATCGTCGGCAAGCTCTGCCGCACGGTCTTTGCCGAGTACGAGACCCGCCTGCCGCCCGAGGCACCGGACCCGCTGCGCCGCAGCCTGTCGGCGCTGAACGCGGCGGCCAAGACCGCGATGCAGTACGCGCTGGTGGGCGGAGAGTGTCTGCTGAAACCGGTGCCGCGGGACGGGGCGTTCGACTTTGCGGCCATCCGGCGCGACTGCTACGTGCCGCTGGCCCGCGACGCCCACGGCAGTCTTCTGGCCGTCGGTACGATGGAGCGGCACAGCGTCGATGGGCGGCAGTACGCCCTTTTGGAGCGCCGCACCGCGGGCGCGGACGGCCTGACCATCGAAACGCGGCTGTTTGAGCTGAACGGCCAGACATTGGGCCGCTGTGTGCCGCTGGCCACGCTGCCCGCCTGTGCGGAGCTGGTCCCGCAGCTTGTGCTGCCGGGGGTGCAGGGCGTCGGGCTGGCCGTGCTGAAAACGCCGCTGATGAACTGTGTGGACGGCAGCACCGACGCGGTCAGCATCTACGCCCCGGCGGCGGGGCTGCTGCACGCACTGGCCCGCTGCGAGGAGCAGCTGAACGCCGAATTTGCGAACGGTGCGTCCCGCGTTTTTGCGTCGGAGGACCTGCTGCGCCCCGATGCCCAGGGCCGCCGTGCGCTGCAGGACGATCTGTTTGTCGGCCTGCCGGACGACCCGGCCAATGTCGGCGTGACGGTCTACAGCCCGGCATTGCGGGAGGGCAGCTATCTGGCCCGCAAGCAGGATCTTCTGCGCGGGTGTGAGAGCCTGCTGGGCCTGCGCCGCGGCATTCTGAGCGAGGTCGAGACCCCCGCCGAGCCGCGCACGGCGACGGAGATCGCCGCAACGTCGGTGGACTACGACCTGACGATCCGCGACCTGCAGAGCGCGTGGACGGATGCGGTGCAGCAGGCCATGGCACTGTGCAGTGCGCTGGGCGCGGTGTACGGGCTGGACGGTCTGCCGCAGACCGCAGCCCCGGCTATCGACTGGGGCGACGGTGTTTTGTATGACCGTGCGCGTATCTGGGCCGAGCAGCGTGAGCTGGTGGACGCGGGGCTTCTGCGCCCCGAGCTGGCGCTGGCGTGGTATTTTGATTTGCCGCATGAGACCGAGGCGGAGCTGGCAGAGATTCGCCGCCGGTTTATGGGCGATGCAGGGCGGGCGCAATGAGCCTGCCGTGCAGTGCGGCGGGGGTGAGGTCACCCCGCCCTACGATGCTGCAGAAAGTGAGGTGAAATACAATGGAGAACGAGCAGAACAAGCCGATGCAGACCCCCGCGCCCTATGCCGCGGGGACCGGCAGCGTGCCGGTAGCGCTGGACCGCGACGCCTTTGCGCGGATGGGATACCGGGAGAGACTGGCGCTGAAGAAGGAGAACCCGGAGGTTTATAAAGAGTTGAGGAAGTGAGGGGAGGCAAGAAAGCGGCCCCTACCGTACAAAAGTAAAAACACATAAAAAGGAGAAACTATATGTCTGATTTCATCACGAAGCTGTCCGAACTGATCGACCCTGAGGTTATGGGGGATATGGTGTCCGCGCGCATCCCGAAGAAGCTGCGCGTGGCACCGTTTGCCAAAATTGACGATACGCTGCAGGGCGTGCCCGGCGATACCATCACCGTGCCCGCCTACACCTACATCGGCGACGCCTCCGACGTGGCCGAGGGCGGCGAGGTCGCCATTGAGAAGATGACGACCTCCACCCGCAAGGCCACCATCAAAAAGGCCATGAAGGGCATCGGCCTGACCGACGAGGCCGTGCTGTCCGGCTACGGCAACCCGGTGGGCGAGGCCAATACCCAGCTGGCGCAGGCCATTGCCGCCAAGGTCGACAATGACTGCATGGACGCTTTGCAGACCGCAAGCCTGATCTACGACGGCAGCCAGGCCCAGATCAGCTACAACGCCATCGTCGATGCGGTTGACCTGTTTGAGGAGGAGATGGGCTGCTCCGACAAGGTGCTGTTCATCCACCCGAAGCAGGTCACCCAGCTGCGCAAGAACCCCGACTTCCTGAGCGCCGACAAGTACACGCCCGGCGTCAGTCTGACCGGCGAGATCGGCATGATCGCGGGCTGCCGCCTTGTGCCCAGCAAGAAGGTCCCGCTGGCCGAAGGCGTCTACGCCTGCCCCATCGTCAAGCTGGAGGCCGACCCCGAGGTCGACGACGAGATCCCGGCGCTGACCATCTACCGCAAGCGCGAGGTCAACATTGAGACCGAGCGCAAGCCCAAGACCCGCACCACCGAAATCACGGCGGACGAATTTTACGTCGCTGTGCTGTCCAATGAGGCTAAGGTCGTGCTGGCAAAGTTCAAGGCATAAGGGGGCGTGCGCGTGCCGGATTATACCTTTTACGTAGAGGATTACCTGGGCGAGGACATCCCGGAGAAGGAGTTCCCCCGCTTCATCAGACGCGCCGGGGACGAGCTGCGCCGTATGCGGGAGATGTACGCCGTGGCTCCGCGCCAGGGGCTGGACCCGGAGCTGGCCGAGAGCATGGCGCTCTGCGCTGTGGCCGACGCAATGTACGAGTTCGCGCAGGAGGACGAAGCCCGGGGCATTGCGAAGGTGAGCGTCGGCAGCGTGAGCGAGACCTACACCGCGCCGCCCGAGCTGTGCTCCCGCACGCTGGCAGACCGGGCGGCGCATTTCCGCCACGAGGCGGGCTACTATCTGCGGATCGGGCGGTGGCTGCCCCATGAATAAGCTGTACCGCGATACCGTGACGCTCTACCACGCCGACGCGGCGGCGCAGACCGTGGTGCGCACCGTACTGCGGGGCGTCTGCTGGCAGCAGGGCCGCCGGGAGCTGCCCGACGCAGGCGGCACACGCCGGGGCACGGCGCTGCTGGTGGTCATCCCGGAGACGACGGCCCGGTACGGCGCGGACTATACGCTGGCACCGGGGGACAGGCTGTTCCCCGGCGAGGGCCCGGCGCTGACCTGGGCCGACTGGCCGGGCTTTGTGCCCGCGGCGGTGGAGGGTGCGGCGCTGGTGCAGTACGTGCTGCCGATGCGGCTGCGCGGTAAACCGCACCATGTCGAGGCCGGTGCCTGGTGGAACGGAAGCGGAACGGGCGTGAGGAGCCTGACGAGGTGAGAATTTTTTTGGCTTCTCCCCCGGGGGAGAAGCTGCCGCCCGCAGGCGGCTGATGAGGGGCGAGCTTGCGTGGCCGAACGATGAAAGGGAGGGCCGCGCGAAGTCTGCCCTCATCCGGCGCTGCGGCGCCACCTTCCCCCGAGGGGGAAGGCTTTAGAGAAGGAGGCAAACCATGCTTACAAAAATGACGGCCTTTCTGGCCCGGGCCCCTGCCCTGCAGGGGCTTTCTTTGACGGTGGGGGACGTTGGCCCCGCGCCGTACACGGCGGGGCTGTGGTGCCGGGGCATCACGGTGCTGGACCGGCGGGAAAACCTGCTGGGCCGCGTGACACAGCACTGCCGGGCGGAGTTCACGCTGCGGCTCTGCCTGCCGCGCACCGATGCCGACAACGCCGCGCGGCTGCTGGATCTGCAGACCTGGGCGGCAGCGGAGAGCGCCGCAGGCCGCGGGCCGGTGCTGGGCAACGCGGGGTGCGAGGTCCTGCGCGCCGAGCAGGGCCGTATGGAGCGCGCTGACGCGGGCGGCACGGCGGTCTACACCGTGCGTTTACAAGCGGAATACACACAAGTTTATACGGAGGAAACCACATGAAAATTGAACGCAAGTACATGGCCCACTACCTGAACGCCGCCTTTGGCAGCGGTGACGCCAGCTACACCCGCCTGGGCAGCGATCTGGAGGAATACTCCCCCGAGCTGACCGCGAACGTGGAGAAAAAGTCGAATATCGTCGGTGAGACGACGGTTACGATCAACGGCTACCAGAAACAGGGCGAGGTCAGCCCCTACTATGCCGAGCCGGGCGACCCGCTGTTTGAGCGTCTGCAGGCCATCATCGACGGCGATCTGGTGCTGGATGACCTGAAAACCGACATCGTCGAGGTCAAGCTCTGGGACAAGGACACGGCGGGGGCGTACCCCGCAGTGCGCGAGGAATGCTACATCGAGGTCGTCAGCTACGGCGGCGACACCACCGGCTACCAGATCCCGTTCAACGTGCATTACACCGGCGTCAAGACGAAGGGCACGTTTGACCCGGCAACCAAGAAGTTTACGCAGGCGTGACAGGCAAAAGAGCGGCTGCCGGAAGGCTGCCCCTCATCCGGCGCTGCGGCGCCACCTTCAGTCTACGCGCTAAAAGCCGCCTTCGGCGGTTGCGCTCCGACACGCGCTTGCGAGCGCAGCCCCGCGGGGGAAGGCCTTGAAGAAAGGAGAGTACGATGGAGCTGAACATTGACACCGGCGTGGAGGAATTCCGCGTCAACGGGCGCGGGGTGCTGCGCTTTAACCCGGCAGACCCGAACCTCTACCACCGCTTTTTTGCGGCGGGGGCAGAGCTTGACGGCTACGACGCCGCGCTGACAAAGGCGCTGGCGGCGCTGGACGGCGACGAGCAGCAGCGCGCTGCGGCGGGGCTGGCCCTGCTGAACGAGTACGACGGCAAGATCAAGAAGCTGCTGACCGGCATCTTTGGCGCGGAGAACGACTTTGACGCGATCCTGGGCGGGGTGAACCTGGCGGGCGTCGGGGCCAACGGCAAGCGTGTGGTGCAGAACCTTTTGGAGGCGCTGACGCCGATCCTGCGCGAGGGCGCCGAGCGCCGCCTGACCGCTGCCGCCGATGCCGCCGCAGCCCGGGCCGATGCCGCCCGCGCCGAGCGGGGCACAGTATGACCGGGGCGTGGGGACTGCCGATGCAGGCGGAGCTGGGCGGCGTGCGGTATGACATCCGCAGCGATTACCGCGACGTGCTGGAGCTGCTGCGCTGGCTGAACGGCCAGGCAGACCCGGCACTGGACCAGAGCGAGCGCTGGTACGTGGCCATGCGGCTGTTCTACCCGGAGTTTGCCGCACTGCCGCAGCCGCTTTGGCCCGATGCCACGCAGTTTTTGACGGAGTTTTTGGCGGCGGGCCGCCGCGAGCAGCCCCGCCCCGGCCCCGCGCTGATGGACTGGCAGCAGGACGCACCGCTGATCGCCGCGGGCATCAGCAAGGCCGCGGGGCAGGATGTGCGCACGCTGCCCTACCTGCACTGGTGGAGCTTTCTGGCGTGGTTCGATGCCATCGGCGAGGGGAGCTTTGCGACGGTGGTGGCCATCCGTGATAAGCTGCGCCGCGGCAAGCGGCTGGAAAACTGGGAGCTGGACTATTACCGCACCCACCGCGCCGTGGTGGAGCTGCGGGGCGTGGAGAGCGCAGAGGAACAGGCGGAGAAAAGGCGGCTGCTGGAATTGCTGGGGGGATGAGGCTGACGTGCAGGGAATGTGCGCTGTACGGTAAGCAGCCGCTTGTGGAAAGCATGCGGGCCGGGCGTGCCCGGCCCCTACAGGGCAATGGGTATTCAGGAGAGGAAGTGAGGATACACGACAGAATTGACTTTTGACGAGCTGTCAACGCTGAAGCAGCCCTCGGCGTCCCTGCGCACGGCGCTGGATAAAATTTCTGCGGCGCTGGGGAGCGTGGGCGACGCCGGGCAGCAGGCGCGCAGCGTTGTGGACGAGCTGCGCGTGTCGCTGCGGGCTGCGGCGGCACAGAGCGTGAAATCGGCCCGCAGTCTGGCAAAATTTGACGAGATCAACCGCCTGTCCGCCCCGGCGGAGGACAAAACGGCGGCGCCAAAGCAGAAAAAGGCCGCCGAGGCCGCGGCGAAGGCCGAGAAGGCCGCAAGATCCACCGCGGCACGCCGCAGCGGTACAGCGGGCAGCGACCTGAGCGGCCTGACGGCAGTCTGGCAGAGTGTGCTGGAGAGCCTGCGCGGTGCGTGGGCGGATTTCTGGGCGTACCTGCAGGGATTTTTTGCGCCGTTCGCCGCGGCGTGGCAGACGGTTTGGCAGGGGCTTTCCGCGGCGGCAGCCGGCGTATGGGAGCAGCTCTGCGCGGCGCTCTCTACGGTGGTCCAGCCCGCGCTGGCGCTGCTGGACACGGTCTGGCAGGGGCTTTGGGCGGGCATGGAGCAGGCGTGGGCCGCCTACGGCCAGCCGATTCTGGACGGCCTTGCGCAGGGGTGGCAGAACGTCGTCGGCATCGTTTCGGCGCTGTGGAGCGAGGTGCTGCAGCCTGTGCTGGTGCAGCTGTTTGACCTGCTGGGTGCGCTCTGGACCGCGCACCTGCAGCCGCTCTGGAACGAGCTGACGGCGTGCCTCGGCGCGGTGACAACGCTGCTGCTGACGCTGTGGAACACCGTGCTGGCACCGTTTGTGCAGTGGCTCATCACGGCGCTGGCCCCCGTGGCCGTGCAGGTGTTTGCGGCGCTGGGCACGGCGGTGACCGGTGCGGCGGGCATCATTGCGGACGGCATCACGATTGCGCTGGCGGTGCTGCGCGGTATGGCCGACTTTTTGACCGCCGTGCTGCGGGGCGAGTGGGACGCTGCCTGGGCTGCGATGGCCGCGACGGTCTCTACCGTGTGGGGGCGCATCGTCTCCATTGTGCAGACGGCGGTCTCCACGGTGCTGGGCGTTGTGCGCAGCATGGTCGCGGCCATTGCGGCGGCCATCAACGGGCTGCTGTCGGCCATCGGACATGCCAAAAGCATGGCGGGCAGCGTGCTGGGCGGCGCGGGCAAGCTGGTCAGCAGCCAAAGTGCGCTGCCCGGGCTGGGCTACGCGGCGTCGGTGCCGGTCCCGGCGCTGGCGCAGGGGGCGGTCATCCCGCCGAACCGGCAGTTTTTGGCGATGCTCGGTGACCAGACGACCGGCACGAACGTGGAAGCGCCGCTGGCGACCATCAAGCAGGCCATGGCGGAGACGCTGGCCGGCTGGCAGGGCAGCGCGGACGGCCAGCCCATCAACATTTACATCGGCGAGGAGCTGCTGGACAGCGTCATCGCCAACAGCCAGAATCGCCGCGCCCTGCGCAGCGGCGGGAGGTGAAGCGTGGAAATTCTGAACATTGACGGCACGGCGCTGCCCGCGCCGAGTGCGTACAAGGTGCAGCTCTCCGATCTGGACAGCAGCGGCACGGGCCGCACCGAGGACGGCGTTCTTGTGCGGGAGCGGGTGCGCGGCGGCGTGGCAAAGATCAGCGCCGGCTGGGCGGCGCTCTCGACGGCGGACTGCGCCAAGGTGCTGAACGCCACAGCCCCGGACAGCATGACCGTGCAGTATTTTTTTGGCGGCGTGCGCACGGCGAAGATGTACGCCGGGGACCGCACCGCCGACCTGAAGGCCGCCCGCGACGGGCAGGCCGTGTGGGAGGTGGCGGTGAATCTGATCGAGTTTTAATGCAGAATTTTGCAGGTGGTAGGGGCCGGACATGTCCGGCCCGCGGCCTTACCGCAACAGGCCGTCTATGGGATGGCTGCGGGCGGGGCATGCCCCGCCCCTACTTGGATGTGGAAACGAGGTGAGTGACAATTTATTCCGTATCGGATGCCTACAAAACCGCGATCCGCGCGCGGACGCGGACCGACCGGGTGACGGGCACGCTGACGCTGACAAACGGCACGGTGCTGAATCTGGACGCGGCAGACCTCATGAGCGGGTCGCTGACGCTGGACAACCAGTGCGTCACGGGGGAGGAGCTGGCCTTTGGCTGCGCCTACCTCGGCCAGGCGGCGCTCAACCTGCGCACCGACCTGAGCCGCCATGCGTTTTACGGCGCAAAGCTAGTGCTGCACTACGGCCTGCAGCTGCCCGGCGGGCGGTGGGAGGCCGTGCCGCTTGGCGTTTACACGGTGGCCGAGGCCGAGCGGCGCGCGCTGTATGTGAGCATCAAGGCCTATGACAACATTCTGGCCTTGCAGCAAAAATACGATGGTACGACGATGCAGGGCACGGCCTATGCGTTGCTGGGGCAGATCGCGGCGGCCTGTGGGCTGACGCTGGGCCAGACCGAGGCTGAGATCGGTGCGCTGAACCCGAACGCTGCCCTCGTCTGCCAGCTGAGCGGCGCGGACGGTCTGTCTACCTGGCGGGAGTGCGCCGCCGCTGTGGCACAGATGGTGGGCGGCTTTGCGGCGGCGGACCGCGCGGGGCGGCTGGTGCTGCGCACCTTTGCCGAAAAGCCCTGTGCCGCGCTGACCGCGGCGGCGCGCAGCGAGGCGGCGGTCTCGGACTTTGCCTGCCACTACGCGGCGCTGAGCATCGAGACCGACGACGGCAGCTTTGCCGCGGGCCGCAGCCAGGATACCGGCCTGACGATGCGCATTTCCAACATGACGCTGGCCGAAAAGGGTCTGCCCGCCACACGGCAGCAGATCACCGACAACCTGTTTGCGGCGCTGCAAAGGCTGGACTACGTCCCGGCCACCGTGACGATGCCCGGCGACCCGGCGTTTGAGCCGGGGGACCGCGTGGCGCTGCCGATGGAGGACGGCACTGCGCCCGAGATGCTCGTGACGCATTTCGTCTGGCGCTACCGCGGGCGGCAGACCTTAAAGGGCGTGGGCCGCAACCCCTACTTAGGCGGCACAACGGACGGCGCGACGGAAAAAGCGCTGCGCCGCTTACAGAACAGCGCCGAGAGCAAGCGGATCGTGTATTACAGCTTCACGAACCCGGCGGAGCTGGCGGTGCAGACCGTGGAGACGCCCGCCGTGGCAATTGCCTTCACGGCGGTGGAGGAGACGAGCGCTATGTTCCTGGCGCAGCTGCTGCTGGACGCAGCGCCCGACACCGGCAAGGTACTGACGCTGACCGTGCGGTACTATATAAACGACGTGCTTGTGGAAAATTTTGCGCCGCAGCAGCGGCTGGAGACGGGTGCACACACGCTGGCACTGTTCTACCCGTTTGCGTCGGTGGAGGCCGGGACGGTCACGCGGCTGTCGGTGCGGCTGGTCTGCGCGGGCGGCACGGTGAAGATCGCGCCCTACGGCATCAAGGCCACCGTGACCGGGCAGGGCATGGCAAGCGAGACGCCGTGGGACGGCACGCTGGAATGTGAGGAGACACTGCTGCCAATTGCAATAAAAGTACGCAGCATCGATGTATAAAACGAAGGGAGCGGATGCAATGACCCTGCACGGTCATACGCGCATTGAACTGACCGATGTGCACACCGGCGCGGTGGAGGTGGTGGAGAGCGATAATCTTATCACCAACGCAGTGTCGGATATTTTTAACGGCTACGGCGGCAGCCTGAACAAGGCCATGCTGCTGTGGCGCGGCGACCAGGGGTACACGAATGCCCCGAAGGATCTGGTGACGATGTTTTACGGCGGCCTGCTGCTGTACGACACGCCGCTGGGCAGCGACCCGGCCACAGTGTTTGCCCCGGCGGGCGCGGGCGTTGTGGGCACGGCGATGGCCGGGCAGGTCAACGCGACCAAAAACACGGTGCGCGGCAGCGCCAACTTGACCGAGACGAAGATCGACCCGTGGAGCGGCGTTGTGACCTACGTCTATGAGTTCGCGACGAGCCAGGCCAACGGCGTCATCGGCTCGGTCTGCCTGACCCACCCGATGGGTGCGTACTACTCCGAGATGATCGACGCGCCGGACGCGGCTGCCTGCAACGCGGACCGGCTCGGCTTTGGCGGGGCGCTGGGCGGTGACCAGCTGCTGACGGGCCTTTTGGCCAAAACGACCTACCCCACCGACGAGAAGGGCGTGCTGCTCTACGCCGACCCCGAGGCGGACGAGGCCGTGGCCGGGTATCTGAACGCCGACGAGGGGGTGCTGGAGCTGCGGCATCATGCGTTGGGGCTGAAAACGCTGGACCTGTTCCGCCGCGACCCCACCGGCCTGTGGGACAGCCTGCGGAGCACCGACACGCTGGATGTGGCTGACTTTTTGCAGGTGGATTCCTCCGCCGGGGAGGACTACTGCCGCATCTGCTTTGACGCGGAGGCGGATAAAATCTATCTGGTGTCTGCGCCGGAGGTTGACTACATTGACGCAAGGGGCGTTGTAAAAATACGTGAGTACGACAGAAAAACACTGGCGGCAAAGGACTACACCGTGCCGAACAACACCGGCGTTGATCTGCAGTCCTTCATCAGTGAGAACCGCGGCACGCCGCTGAACGGCACGGTCTACGGCGGCAGCCTTTACATGGTCCAGGACCAGGCTGAGCAGATCTATCGCTTTCCGCTGGCTGACCCCACCGATGTGCAGGCCGTGACGATGCACGGCGACGACATGGCGTACCTGTCCGACGCCCACGACGGGCGGCTGTACTGCTACTACCGCACCCGCGCCGTGGTGCTGAACACCGGGAAGAACGAGCTGTTCTCCTGCGAGGCGGCGGGCTACGACAACACGACGTCGGGCTTTTCCACAACAGCGCCGGTGCTGGGCGAGCCGCTGACGCCGCTGCGCCGCTACTACGGCGACAGCCGCATCCGTACCGAGCGTGTGCTGCGGGCAAACTATCTGGCGACGATCAACGACCTGCCGAAGTCGGTGGAAAAGACCGCCGACAAGACGATGAAGGTCATCTACACCCTGCGCAGAGGAGGCTGAGGATGCAGCAGACAGGAATTTTTGCGGGCCGCACCGAGGTGCGCTGCCCCTACGCCCGCTGGGGCTGGACCCGCGGCGGGGGCAAGGTCTGGCACGGCGGGCTTGACCTGGCCGGGCTGGACGACGCGACGATCCGAATGCCCTACTATAAAGGCAAGCGCATCACGGGCCGCGTGACCCGGGCGCGTATCGTCACGGACAGGCGCGACAAGACCTGGGAATGGGGCTATTATGTCTGTGTTCAGCTGGACCGCGGGCAGACGCCCGACGCCGTGAACTTTTTGTATTTTGCCCACTGTGCGTCACTTCTGGTCAAGGCCGGGCAGCGCGTGGCGAGCGGGGACGCGCTGGCTGTCATGGGCAATACCGGCAATGCGGCGCTGGCCGACCCGCCGTACAGGCACTGCCACCTGGAGGTGCGCGCCGCAGCGGGCGGCGTCGGGCTGGACCCGACGGTGTATGCGGGGTGTGAGAACGCTGTCGGCGTGTACGGCGCGGCGGGACGGATGCAGGTCATCACGGTGGGGCCGGTCACCCAGGGCGATGCGGACGCGGTTTTGGAAGTCTGCCGGGCCCGCGGGCTGGTGGATGCCGGACTGTACACAAGCGAATGGAGGGATGCTTAATGGAGAAACGAAATCTGTTTGTCAGCGGCAAGGCCGTTGTGGCGGCGGTGTGCGGGGCGTTCACGGCAGCGTTCGGCTGGCTGGGCTGGCTTGTTGTGGCGTGGGCCGCCTGCATGGCGTTGGACTGGGTCAGCGGCAGCGCTGCCGCGGCCAGCAGGGGCGCGTGGTCGAGCGCTGCCGCCCGGGCCGGCATCTGGCACAAGGCCGGGATGGTGGTCGTTGTGCTGGTGTGCGCCCTGACCGACGCCGTGCTGGCGGTGGCCGTTGCCAACCTGCCCGGGCTGGGCCTTGAGGTGAACGGCGTGGTGCTGCCGGTGGTGCTGGTGTGGTACATTTTTACCGAGCTTGGTTCCATTGCCGAGAACGCCGCCGCCATGGGCGCACCCGTGCCCGGGTGGCTGGTAAGGATTTTGGCGCAGGGGAAGGAAGGGGCGAAAAAGTGAGGTGCGCGGCAGCGATGGCCGGAGGGGCTTTGCCCGTGAATGGGCGGCAGCTTTGCCTTCCTCCAAGTGGGGGAAGGTGGCCCCGCAGGGCCGGATGAGGGATGAGCTTGCGAAAAGCAGAGCGCGAACGGGGAATCACCGCAGGGCTGCCCCTCATCCGCCCTCGGGCGGGGCCTCGGGCACCTTCCCCCAAGTGGGGGAAGGCTGACAACGTGAACCTGCGAGTCGGTAAAAAAGAAGGGTATCTGTCGCATGAACGGCAGATACCCCTTTTTTATTTTGCTTACAGGTAATTTTTCAGGTCGCTCTTGTTCGTGGCGCAGCGCTCGGCGGCCTCGCGGGTGATGCGGCCTGTGCTGACAAGGCGGGCCAGGTCGGCGTTCAGGCTGTGCATACCAAGGGCCGCGCCGGATTGCAGGATGCTCGGGATCTGGTAGCACTTGCCCTCGCGGATCAGGTTTGCGACGGCGTCGGTGCCCACCAGAATCTCCGTGGCGGCGCAGCGGCCCTTGCCGACGGCCAGCGGCAGCAGCTGCTGGGTGATGACGCCGCGCAGCACGGCGGCCAGCTGGCCGCGGATCTGGTTCTGCGCACCGGCAGGGCAGACGTCGATGATGCGGTCAATCGTCTGCGCCGCGCCGATGGTGTGCAGCGTGCTCATGACAAGGTGTCCGGTCTCGGCAGCCGTGACGGCAGCCGAAATCGTCTCATAGTCGCGCATCTCGCCGACGAGGATGACGTCGGGGTCCTCACGCAGGGCGCTGCGCAGCGCCGAAGCAAAGCTGCGCACATCGGCGCCGACCTCGCGCTGGTGGATCAGCGAGCAGCGGCCCTGATAGACGTACTCGATGGGGTCCTCAATCGTGATGATGTGGTCGCTGCGCGTCTTATTGATGTGGTCGATCATGGCGGCCAGCGTGGTGGATTTGCCGCTGCCCGTGGGGCCGGTGACCAGGATCAGGCCGCGCGGCTCGTCGGCCAGCTTTGTCAGAACGGGCGGCATGGCCAGCTCCTCCAAGGTCGGGATGGAGTCGTTCAGCAGGCGCAGTGTGGCCGCGGCCCTGCCCTGCTGGTAAAAGACGTTCACACGGCTGCGGGTACCGTCAGGCGCGACAAGCGCAAAGTCTGCGTCGATGCGCTCCGATGTGATGGCCTCGCGGTGGGCCTCGTCCATCAGGCTCAAAATCAGTGAGCGCGTCTCTGCCGCCGAAAGCTGGACCGGTGCCTCCGCCAGATGCCCGTCGATGCGGAACATCAGCGGCAGCCCCTCGGAGATATGAATATCGCTGGCCTTGCTGTTCCGCGCCAGCGCGGTGAGCTCATGGATCTGCATGGCAGTTACTCCTCCCGTCACTCCTCATAGAACGTGATCTTCAGCAGCTCCTCGGGGGTGGTTTCGCCCTCGCGGACGAGCTGCAGGGCGGCCTCGCGCAGGCTCGTCATGCCCTGGCTGCGGCGGGCGGCCTCGGTCAGCTGCGCCTGCGTTGCCCCGGCAGAAATCAGTTCGCGCAGCTCACGGTTGATGATGACCAGCTCGTGGATGGCGATACGCCCGCGGTAGCCCGTGCCGTTGCACTGGGTACAGCCCGTGCCGCGGCGCACAAACGGGATGTCAGGCCCTAAATAGGTGCGCTCCTCCGCCGTGACCGGCATCTGCTTGGCGCAGTGCGGGCAGACGCGGCGCATCAGACGCTGAGCCACGAGACCCGCGACGGAGTTTGCGACCATGTACCGCTCGACACCCATATCCTCCAAACGGACAATGGACGACAGTGCGTCGTTTGTGTGCAGCGTTGAGAAAACCATGTGGCCCGTGATGGCCGCACGCACCGAGATGGACGCTGTCTCGGCGTCGCGCGTCTCGCCGACCATGATGACGTCGGGGTCCTGGCGCAGCAGGGCGCGCAGACCGCTTTCAAACGTCAGGCCGGCAATGTTGTTGACCTGCGTCTGGTTGATGCGGGCCAGGTTGCGCTCCACGGGGTCCTCGATTGTCGAGACGTTGACCTGCCGCTCGGCAATCGTCTGCAGGACCATGTACAGCGTCGTCGTTTTGCCGGAGCCTGTCGGTCCGGTCAGGTAGACGATGCCGTTCGGGCGGTTCAGCAGCGGCAGAAAGCGCTTGTAGGTCTCGTCGTTCATGCCGAAATGGCTGGCATTTTTGATGTAAGTGTTGCTGGACAAAATACGCAGAACGGCCTTCTCGCCAAAAACCGTCGGCAGGATCGAAACACGGACGTTGACGTCGGGGCCGGTCTCGAGGCGTGCGCGGAAGTGGCCGTCCTGCGGGATGCGGTGCTCGGCAATGTCAAGGTTCGACATGATTTTGATACGCGCGATCAGCGGCTGGTGCAAAGCACGCTGCAGCGTCACATAGTCAATAATGACGCCGTCGATGCGCATACGGACCTTCGTCTCGCCCTCGAACGGCTCGATGTGAATATCCGACGCCGTCGTCGTGACGGCACGCTGCACGAGGCTGTTCAGCAGACGGATGATGGGCGCGTCGAGGTCGCCGCCCTCGGCAGTCATGTCGATGGCCAGATCCTCGGTCTGGGCGGCGGCCATGTCGCTGTCGTTGGCGGTGCGGGCCGCCTTGCGGGCGCTGACCTCGGCGTAATAGTAGCGGATGGCGCGGCGCAGCGGCTCCAGCTCGGCCAGCACGATCTCCGGTTCGAGGCCGGTCAGCTGGCGGATGTCCTCAAGGGCGTAGTAGTTCAGCGGGTCGTTGGCGGCAATCGTCAGCGCGCGCGGACTCTGCGCAATCGGCAGCATATCGTACTTCTGCGCAAGCTCCTGCGGGACCTTCTCAACGGCGGTCACATCGACGTTGGTATGCTCGATGTCGATCATTGTAAGCTGGAGGCGCTGGGCCAGTGCCTCCAGGACCTGACGCTCATTGACGTAGCCAAGCTCCTGCAAAGCCTGGCCGACGCGCAGGTCGCGGTGCTCTTTCTGGTAGGCAAGGGCGGTGTTCAGCTGGTCGGGCGTGATATAGCCGAACTCGATCAGAACGTCGCCGAGGCGGATGTTTTTCACGGCTGTACGCCTCCTTTGTCACAGAGGATCACGTTCAGGGATACATTGAACGCCGTGGCCGTCACGGCGCTGCCGTCGGTGTCGGCGAAGCTGCGGGTATCGATGGAGAAGGATACAAGCTGTACGGACGGGTAGTTCGCGGCCATGTCGTCCAGCATCGAAAGAAAATCACTGTCCTCGCCCGTGCAGCAGAAGCTGATCGCCACGCTGCGGTAATAGCCCGGCTGGTCATAGTCCAGGATGAGGTCGGAGGCTAAGATCTGCTGCAAAATGGCGTTGCCCTGGGCCGTCGTGTCGGCGGTGTCAGCGGTGATGCTGTCGTCGTCACCGGCAAAGACGGATGCGGCTGCGCTGGGGGCAGCGCTCTGTCCGGCGTTCTCACTGGCGGTATAATAGGTAAGGCTCTGGGTCACGGGCTCGCCGATGGTCAGCGAGTCGGGCTGTAAATTGTGGTTCAGCTCCAGGCTTGTCACCAGCGTGTCCAGCTCGTCACTGCTCAGCAGGCTGTAGTAGCTGGCGTTGGCGGTCTGCAGTTCGCCCCAGTTGTTGTTTTTCTCGGCGGCGTAGGTGCCGGCCAGCATGATCGCATCCTGCATGGAGGTCTGGGCGTCCTGCGCCTCGCGCAGATCGGCGTCGGCCTGCTGGTGGTTCTCAATGCCCGGGATCAGCAGGAACCGGACAAAAAGCACAACGAACGCCAGCATCAGAACGACGTACAGCAGAATTTTATCGCGCTTTGTCATTGGTGCAATTTCCATAGCGCCCTCCTTTACTGCTGCGGCGCTGCCAGCACACAGCGCAGATCGATGGAATAGCCGTCGTCATCGGCCTTGTAGCCGGTGTAGCTGACGGTGGAAAACACCCCGCAGTTCTGCAGGGAACGGATGTAGGCCGGAATGTCGATGACCTGGGAGGAGTTCGCGTTAAAGAGCAGCTCGCCCGTCGATGCGTTGTAGTCGGTGAACTGGATCGTGATGCCGGACCCGCCGGCAGCCTCGACCCGGTGCAGCAGACTGCTGGTCACGTCGGGGTAGCTGTTCAGCAGCTCGGTCATCCCGTCGGAATAGTCGGTCAGCGAGCGCAACTGCGCCGCAGACTCGGAATCCTGCGTTGCGGCGCGGTATGGCTCGGTATTGTCGCTGCACCAGTTCAGGATGTCCTCCCGCTGGCTTTTCAGCATCGAGGTGTGCAGCGTCAGCACACCCCAGCCCAGCATGGAGACAGCCACGACAGCAAGGCCGGGCACCAGCGTCCGCAGGCCCTGGCTGCGGGACTCCGACTTGGCCGCACCGGCGGCCTTCTGCCAGCGCAGATAAAAGTTGTTCTGTTTCATAGCCATAATGATAAGCCCCCGGGGCAAGTATTTGCAGGTAAAAATCAGCGTGCGATCAGGTTGCCCGCCGCGTAAAGCACATCGGCCAGCGCGGTGCCGGACGGCAGCCTGACGGTGGGTGAATCCGGGAAGCGGTCCACCTGCAGGCCCAGCGCCTCACAGCCCGGGCGGCAGACCGCAAGGTCGTCCGCCGTGGAACCGGCAAAGCAGACCGTCTCAATGCGGTGCTCGCTCTTGCTGGTCGTGTGGAACTGGATCAGGCCCGAGAGCTTCTGCGCGATCTCGGTGCCGGACTCCGCCGAGCCGCGCGGGTTGAACAGGCGGCTGCGGGTCGAGTAGGTGTACTGCCCCTGCACAAACAGGCAGGCAGAGATCGTGTCATCGTCAAATTGCAGCAGCACGAAGGTTTTTTGCTGCAAATCGGGGATCGTGCGCACGGCCTTGATCGGCGCGGCCAGCCCTAAGTCGATGCTGTACAGCTTGAAGCCGACGGCCTTGGCCAGCGCGTCGTACCCGGCAATGACGCTCTGCTCCACGCGGGTGGCCAGCACGGTATCCACGCGGGTCTTGGCATCGCGGGAGAGCAGCATGTAGTCGTCCAGCGGAGCCTTGACCTCGGCGCCGCCGCTGGCAAGCTCATGGGAGAGCACGGCCATCCGCTTTTTCTCGCTCATGGCGGGCAGCGTCAGGATGCGGTGCATGAACTGGCTGCCGCCTGCAATCAGCGCCACGCGGTTCATCGGCAGCTTGTTGGCGGTGAAAAACTCTTTGAGCGCGGCGGTCAGGTCCGCCTCGTTTGTGATGACGCCGTTGATCAGGCAGCCCTCGGGCAGCTCGGTCTGGGCGGCGGCGACAACGCGCGCCCCGCTGCCCGTGGGCGTGCCGACGGCGGCATACACCGTGCGGCTGCACAGATATAAAGAGGTAAGAAGTGCCATGGTGGGCCTCCGAATGGATAAAATATAAACAGAAAAAGGAGCTGCAGTGATGAGGCTCTCTCCCCCACCCGCTGCGGCGGGAGCCCCCTCGCAGAGGGGGCCAGGGAACTTGCCTCCCTCTGCGAGGGAGGTGGCCCGAAGGGCCGGAGGGAGAGAAGCTGCCGGGAAAATCCCTTTTCAGGGTTGACGGTGGTTCCTTTAAATCGCGCCGCTCGACGCGCCGATGGTGCCGTAGGACTGGTAGATGGGCACGATGACCGCGGCCACGACGCCGCCGACCACGAGACCCATAACAACGATCATAACGGGCTCCAGCAGCGTGACAAGGCGCTTGGTCGCCATCTCGGCCTCATAGTCGAGTGTCTCGCTGATGGTCGCCAGCAGGCTGTCCAGCTTGCCGGTCTCCTCGCCGACAGCGACGGAGGAGGAGAGCTTCACTTCAAAACCGTCGATGCCCGCAATCGCCTCCGACAGGCTGTGGCCTGCGCGGATGCTGTCCAGCGCGTCACCGAACTGGCTCTCGATCCAGCGGTTGCCGATGGCGTCGCGTGCCGCGGCCAGTGTCGTGATGATGGGCACGCCGCTGCCGTACAGGTTGGACAGCGTGCTGGCAAAGCGCGCCGTGCAGATCTTGCGGTTCAGCACGCCGACCACCGGCGCGTGCAGGATGAAGCGGTCCCACTGGCGGCGGACCTTCGGCTGCGCCAGCAGGAGCTTGCCGCCAAAGACGATGAGCGCCGCCACGACGAGCAGCACCGGCCAGTTGGCACCGACAAAGTCGCTGACGTCAAACAGCAGCTGGGTCAGGAACGGCAGGGTCTCCATCTGGTCAAACATCGGTTTGAACTGCGGCAGAACAAAGGTCATCAAAATCGCAATAACGCCGACGATCAGCACGGACAGGATAATGGGGTACATCATGCTGTTGCCGACCTGCTGGTTCATCTTGTGCTCGCGCTCATAGTAGGTCGCCATGCGGGCGCAGGCGTGGTCGATGCTGCCGGTGCCCTCGGCGCTGCGGATCATGGCCAGCAGCAGGGTGGGGAACGCGGGTGCGCAGGACTCCATCGCATCGGACAGCGGCACGCCCTTGCGCAGCTCGCTCAGGATGGCCTCGTACAGGGCCTTCTGGCGGGCGTCGATGGTGCGCTCGTCCGCCATGATGCGGAACGCACGCACCAGCGGCACACCGGCAGTCAGCAGGGTGCCCAGGTTGCGGCAGAAATCCGCCAGCACGGCGGTTTTCAGCGGGCGGAACGTCGCGTGGGCCTTCTGGGCCTCCTGCGCGTCGGTCATGTACAGGCCGTCATTGCGCAGCTTGGCGTAGAGCGCCTCCTCGCTGGGGGCCTCAAGCAGTCCGCGGACGGTCTTGCCCTTCTCATTGGTGGCAGTATAACGAAAACGTGGCATGAGGGAGATTCCTCCGAAAGAAATAGATGAAAGGCTGATTCCCTTGGCCCCCTCTGCGAGGGGGCTCCGCCCGCAGGCGGTGGGGGAGAGAACCTTGCGGCAAACCGAAATATTTCGGTTTGTAGCAAGGTTCTCTCCCTCCGGCCCTGCGGGGCCGTCGCTCCCCCTCTGGCGCAAGCGCCACCTCCCCCGTACCGGGGGAGCCTGTCTCGCAGAGGGAGGCAAGGAGTATCACAAAAACGCGCAGTACCATTCCAAAACGGGCCCGCCAAACAGCATCGCGATCACGATGCCCGCACACAGAAACGGGCCGAAGGCGAAGTGGTCCTTCTTCCCTGCCTTTTTGGCGGCCAACAGGTATATGCCGTACATACCGCCAAAAACAATGCCGAAAAACATCGCCAGCAGCGTATTCTGCCAGCCCAGGAACAGCCCGGCGGCTGCCATCAGCTTGATGTCGCCGCCGCCGAACGCGCCGTCGATGACAAGGCAGAGCAGAAACATCGGCACACTGACGCAGAGCGCACCGATGACGTGCGGCAGCCAGTCGGCAGGGGAGAGCAGCACGCTCACCGCGCCGCAGACCGCCAGCGCCAGATTCAGCCGGTCCGGGATGGTCTGCGTCTCGGCATCAATGAGCGAAACGCTCAGCAAGATCCCGCAGACCGCCAGCGCCAGCAGCGCGGCCCAGCTCATGCCGAACAGCCCGCCCGGCAGGGCGTAGGCAGCGCCGTACCGCCAAGTGCAGCCCAGCGCCAGCACGCCGCCCAGAAGCTCCACCAGCAGGTACCGCGCCGGAATGTGCGCACCGCAGTGGCGGCACCGCCCGCGCAAGAATAACCAGCTGAACACAGGCACTAAGTCCGGCGCACCCAGCGTGTGGCCGCACTGCGGGCATACGCTGCGGCCCTTCAGCGGGTCCATGCCCCGCGGCAGCCGCCACGCGACGACGTTCATAAAGCTGAACAGCGCCGCGCCCAGCAGAAAACGAATGAGTCCCAACAGAAGTTCAAGCAGCAGCATGGCCCACCCCCGCGCCGTATTGCAGCCGGTTCTCCGCGCGGAAAACGCGGTAACCGCCGTCGGCATCATAGATGGCGTACATGCCGTTCTCCTGATACAGGAGCCGCTGCACGGTGTAGCCGTTCGGGTCGATCTGCAAAAGCGTCACCGTGCCGGGCAGTGAGCCCAGCGTGCGGATTTCCTCGGCGATGCCGTCCGCAAAGCCGTCCGCGCTTGTCTGGTCGGCGAACGTCTGCCCGGCGGAGTAGCACTGGGCAGACACGGCACTGGCCGCCAGCCGCGCAGCCTTGACCTGAGCCAGGGCCTCCCGCGCACGGGCCTGATAGCGCAGCTCCGCCGCGCCGGTCACAATAGTATACAGGACAGCGCCCAGCGCCAGCAGTACGGCGAGCTTTTCCGCAAACGCAGCTTTGGCCCAGCGTTCCCCGGTATGGCGCAGCCATGCGCCCAGTCGTGCTGCCAGCATTGTTACACATCCTCTACCATATAATAACACGCTATTTAGTATACCGTGCCGGGCCTGTATTTGCAAGGAATTTCGCGAAAAAAACTCTGCTTTTTGTTCAAAGATAACGGAAATTATGGCGAAATCGTGCACAACCTGCCGCTGACCCACTATATTTGGTGTAAATTTGCTGAAATCTCGCGGAGTTTGTTGCGAAAACGTCACATTCCGAGTATAATGACAATATATATAATCTGATATTGTGTCTAATTGTAACCTTTCACCGGAGAAACGACGGGAGCATCTATGGTGCAGTACAATAAAAATATAAAAAACAATAAGAAAGGCTTTACGCTGGTGGAGCTGATGGTCGTTCTGGCTATCACGGCCATTCTGGCGGTGCTGGTCGGCGGCGGGCTGATCGCCTACACGCGGCTGGCCCGGTTTGAAAAGAACGAGGCCAACGCCCGCACGCTGTTCCAGACGGCGCAGATCTCCCTGACCCGGATGGAGACGGCGGGGGAGCTGGATGCGTTCCGCGATAAGGTGACGAAAAGCGGCAGCATGGGTCAGCACTTTGCCGAGGGTTTGACTGATGCGGACGGCAAACCTCTCAATGGGCGCACCCAGAAAGACTTGAACACCTATATCGCGGCACTATACTATGACAAGACCGGCGCAGCGGACGGCAACCATAACGCGCTGGTCAAGGAGCTGCTGGGCGATTACATCTACGACGCCTCGCTGCTGAATGCCTCGATCTGTGTCGAGATCGACGTGCAGAGCGGGCAGGTCTACTCGGTCTTTTACGATACCAAATCCGATAAGCTCCGCTTCAATCAGGACGGTGCTACGAATATTTATGACCGCAGCTATGACCACCGCCGCAATGACAGCCTTGTCGGCTACTACTCTGCCGAGGACCGCGTCAACGTTGTGCAGCTGGTGCAGACGAAGCTGAAGGTCAAGAATCCCCGCCTGACGAACGGCGAGACGCTGACCCTGAGCTGGAGCGGCAACTCCAGCCTCGGCGATCTGGACACCTCCTACACAGCCACGGCCTACGCCGCCGGGGACACCGGCGACAATCGGAAGCCGCTGTTTACCATCACGATCAAGCGCGACACCGCGGGTGCGGCGGATGATAACAAGCAGGTCATCACCAAGATGCCTGTTACGATTTATACGTATAATGATGCGGGCCAACAGACGAAAACCGAGGAAGAACTCTACTTCCCGCTAAGCTACAACAAGGGCAGCTTTGTGCTGACGCTGGACGCCATGGCGGACGCGGCGCTGCTGCGCGCGTGTGAGAACAGCACTGAAGTTGCCGCCACGAGCCTGTACAGCATCACCCGCCTGCTGAACGACCCGAAGGACATCTACATTGCCATGCGCGCCGAGCCGCGGGAGAACTACAGCGACACCTACACAGCCAGCAAAGAGGAAACGACGAACGAGGAAAACACTCTGCTGGCCAAGGGCGGCACGGCGGTCACGGCTGACCTGAAATATTTCCGCCATCTGTACAACCTGCGCTGGTCTGCCGATTGGAAGATTGCCGGCGAGGGAACCTACACGCTGACTCCCCAGGCCAGCAACAGCACCGGCCTGAACTGGACGGGCGGCGGCGTCACGGTCTACTGCGCCGCGGGCGCATGGCCTGCGGCCAAGGTGCCGTCCCTCAATGACCCTGTCGCCTGGCCGACGATCCCGGAACTGAGCGAAAAAATCGTACTTACGAGCAAAACAGCGGGTGTTACAACCCAGACGACCCGTGTGCCCATCCTCAATCTGCAATTGAGCAGCAAGTCCGTTGCAAAAACCGGCAAGGCAGAGAAGGACGAGCTGGCCGACCACTATGTCGGCCTTATCGGCGAGAACAAGGGCAAAATTTCTTACATCACACTGCGCGACCCGGACATTCAGGTCAACGTCAAGACCGAGACCGTCGCCGCCGGTACGCTGCCGAAGGCAGACCAGCTCAAGCTGACCGCGACCAAATTCGTCACGGCGCTGGCGAAGGACGACGAGAACTGGCGCGATGTTCGCGCCGTCGGCGCACTCTGCGGCGTCAACACCGGCACGCTGGAAAACTGCGCCCTGACCCGCGGCACGAACTCCTCGACAAGTGCGCTGGTGGCCGCGGCGCTGGCGTTTGACAACACTACCACCGCAACGCAGCGCAAAGCGCAGACGCTGGACGCTGGCAGCAAAAGCTATACCTATTATACAGACGAGCCGCGCGGCATTGGCGGTCTCGTCGGCGTTGCCATACCCAAAGCCGAGTCCGTCATGCAGGACCTGACCGTTGCGTCGGACGTGACGGTGGCGGGTCTGCTTGTGGACAAGGACACGCAATCCGTTGCAAACACAGCGGCAGACCAGCAGGCCGAGAAGGCCCGCTACGCTGCCGCGGCAGCCGGGCCGGATGACGAGAACTCCCTCTGGCGCAGCGTCGGCGTGGGCGGCGTGTTCGGCACGGTGGACGCCGCGAAGATGCAGACGACGGACAAGACGAACATCGTCAACAACGGCTTTGTGATCGGCAACGGCTTTACGGGCGGCATCGTCGGCAACCTGTTTACGACAGGCGCAAATACCAGCACGCCGAGCCTGACGGGCCTGAGGAACAACGGCACGGTCAGCGCGGGCGCCAACTATAAGGGCGATACCGCGGGCGATGCGCGCAGCCTGGTGCTGGGGCAGTTCTTCGGCGGCATTGCGGGCTACGGCAGGGGCGTGACCCTGCTAGGCTGCGAAAGCGTGACCCGCAGCGACCTGACCGAGACCCAGTTCAAGGAGCAGGTCAAGGCGGGCTTCGACAAAAACGGCGCGTTGACCGACGCCAGCCCCCTCAAGGGCGATTTCGTCGGCGGCCTTATCGGCTACGGCAAGGATATTACGCTGGACGACTGCAAGACCGGCAAGGGCTACGTGCTTGGCAGCCGATTTGTGGGCGGTCTGGCCGGTGGCTTTACCGGCAGCGGCGTAAAAAGAACGATACGAACAGCAGTGACGTCTTTGGCAGCCGCTACGTCGGCGGCATCGTGTCGGTCAACGGCAGCAACAGCCAAATCAGCGGCATGACCAATACGGGTCTGGTCGCGGCCTTTGGAAAGAACGCGGCCTACGTCGGCGGCATCGTCGGCGTCAATGATGCCGACTGGGGCGGCAGTGAAAACACGTCTGCCAAAGCCACCGTGGCCACCGTGCAGAACTGCGCCAACCGCATGTCCGGCGACAACGCCACCGACACCCGCCGCATCAACCTGCTAAAGGATCTGAGCGGCTACGCCGACTACGTCGGCGGCATCGCGGGCAGCAACGGCAAAAACGGCGTTGTGACGTGGGATAAGAGCGGCACCCCGACGCTGGGTGCCATCCTGTACGGCAACAACTACGTGGGCGGCGTGGCCGGTTATAACGATGAAAAGGCGATAATCTCCAACACCTCCGGCCAGGACCTGACCATCAGCGGCCAGATCGTGGCGGCGGGCAAGGCTGTCGGCGGCATGATCGGCCTGAACTGCGCCTCCACGCTGCCCTCCGCCACTGTGGCGGTCAGCCGCGTGGCGGGTCAGCAGCTTGTCGGCGGCGTCATCGGCGTCAACCTGCCGGTGGGCGGCTTCACCGTGGCGGACGGCGGCGCGTTTATAACAAATGTGGCCTCGGGCCGCGTCGAGGCCGACGCCGTCGCGGGCGGCATCATCGGCTACAACCGTCTGCTGGCGGACAAGCCCGCAGGCGTTACGCTGACGGCGCTGCTGCCGACGATTGACCAGAACACCGGCGTGCTGACCGACAGCACCGACGCGGAAACGGCGGGCGGCGAGGTCACCCTTGCCAACTTCCAGAACATGCTCAACCTGCAGGCCGACATCTACGTCGGCGGCATCGTCGGCGCAAACGACGCTAAAACGAAGCTGACGATTCAAAATGCAACCAACGGCGCAACGCAAAACGCCTTGTCCGTCGGCGGTCTGAACCCGTCCAACAACGGCGCGTTTAAAGGCGGCGTATCGCTGAACGCGCTGGCCGGTGGCCGCTATGACTTTGGCACCGCGTACGGCGCACTGGCGGGCGGTATCATCGGCTATGCCACACCAAACACGGTGCTGGAAAACTGCATAAACTACGGCACAGTGGCTCACAAGTGCGCCGCGGGCGGCTTTGCGGGCTGGAACGAGGGCACGATCACCGGCGGCAGCATGGCGGCGTCCCTCGGCAACCGTGAAACCGGGTATACCTATCTGGGCGGCGTTGCGGGCGTCAACGGCGGTCTTATTCAGTCTGCCTACCCGGCTAAAGACTGCGCCGTGCGCGGCGACAGCTGTGTCGGCGGCATTGCGGGCGTCAACCTGGGCAGTGACGCTGCGGCAAGCACCCGCAAGGGCCTCATCATCTGCACGGGGAACAACAACAGCACTGGCGCGGTGGAGGCCAACCGGTATGCGGGCGGCGTGGCCGGTACCAACGTCGGCAATATCTCGCTGTCCGGCAAGCTGCAAAGCAGTGTCACCGCCACCGACTATGCGGGCGGCGTGGCCGGTATCAATACGACGTATAAGGCCTATAAGGGCAGTATTTACAGCGCTGAAAACACCACCGGCACGGTCTGGGGCAGCGTCACCGCCGCCAACTACGCGGGCGGCGTGGCCGGTACGAACCGTGCCGAAATCACCCGCGTGGAGAACCGTGCCTCGGTGCGCGCCAGCACAAAATATGCGGGCGGTATTGCGGGCGTGAACGCCGCGGGCGGCACGATCAGCTATTGCAGCCATGCCCAGAATCCGATCTACGCCACCAACGGCGAGGCGGGCGGCATCGCGGGCAATAATAATAAAGACGCGCTGATTGAGAATGTGCAGGTCAGCGCCGCCGTCACCGCGGCCAACGGCACGGCGGGCGGCGTCACGGCCACGAACTTCGGCATCATCGGTCAGGAGACCGGGCCGGAAGATAACAGCAGCGTAAGCGGCTGCACGATCACCGGCACGTCGGAGAGCATCGGCGCCATTGCGGCGTACAACCGCGCGGGCGCGAGCATCCGCAATGTGAAGCTGGCGGCAAACGCCAACGTGCAGTTCAGCACCCCGGCGGTCACCATCGGCGGCCTTGCGGGCATGAACGAGGGCACCGTCACCGGCTGTAAGGTCGAAAACGGCGCGCTGGCGCTGAACGACGGCCTGCGCGCGGGCACCAACACCGTCACGCTGGGCGGCGCGGTGGGCCGCACCACGGAGCACGGCAAGGTCAGCAGCACCGACGTTCTGCTGGACCTTACACAAAATCTTGATAAATATACAAATTTGGGCGGCGTCGCAGGCCGGAACGACGGTACCCTGGATCAGTGTACCTATTCCGGCACGATGGGCGGCGACGCGGACACGGACGGCCTTGTCTCCGTCGGTGCACGCAGCACCGGCAGCACGGTGGGCGGCATTGCTGGTCTGAACAACAGCACGATCACCGGCTGTGAGGTCAAATACATCAAACTGCAGGTCAGCGGTATCAGCAACATCACCACGACCCAGACCGCAGACGAAAAGCTCGCCAGTGCCAGCCATGTGGGCGGCATTGCGGGCCGCAACAATGACGAAATCGTCAACAGCTATGTCGCCACCGTGCGCAGCAACGGCAACGCGGGCAGCATCATTACGGCGCGTTACGGCTTTGTGGGCGGCGTCGCGGGCTCCAACAACGGCACTATCACGGGCAGTGGCAGCAAAAAAGCGCTGGTCAGCGACGGAGAAGCAAAACCCGCCCTTGTTGCACAGGTTAAAAATTGGCTGGGCGCGGCAGATGCCAATGTCGGCATCAACAGCATGGCGGCAGAGCTGACCACAGGCAAGACCTACGCGGGCCTCAAGGGCGTTGACACTGTGACGGACAAGGGCTACACGAACGTTTACAACAACACAGGCCTTGCCGCCAATGATCTGCTTGTCGCCCTGCGCGGCAGCAACAACAGCGAGACCGTCCGTGCCGCCGGTTATCTGGGCGGTCTGGCAGGCTTTAACTCTCTCCGCGGTACAATTGGCACTTCCGCCACCGGCCAGTGGTTTGTCTATTCTGACAATGCGACAACGGCATCCACCGTAGGCGGTATTGTCGGCCAGAACGAATCCAACGTCACAGACAAAAGCGTGCTGGACACTGTGGTAAACTGTACCGCCGTGCGCCGGTTTACGCGCGTGTTTGATGGGGCTAAGAACAAGGATGATACAGACAATGACAACATTTACAAGAGCGAAAATCGTGTTGTTGTCCATGTGGGCGGTGTCATTGGCCAGCAGCAGAACCGCAGCGATGATCGGTGGTCAGTCAGCAAGGTAGTCAACTGCGGCAGTGTGTTCAACAGCCGCTCGGCCAACGTGGGCGGCGTGATCGCCTATTGGCTGGACTACGGCGGAACCGTGCAGAAATGTTTCAATTTTGGCAAAATCACAACAAACACGAACGACAAAAACAGCGGTTACGGTGCAGTCGGCGGTATTGTCGGCTTTATTGACCAGCCTATTTCCGGCGGCACCACAAATGTGCTTTCCTGCCGTAACTACGGTCAGATTTGGTATAAATCAAACGGCGCAAATGACTGCGCGGGCATTATCGGTAAAATCGAGATGAAGAAGCCCACCGATATTATGACGCTGAACATCATCGACTGCGTCAATAGCGGCGCAATCAAGGCAGCGTCGCAGGCAGTCGGCATTCTGGCATGGATCGGCCCGTGGAATGGAGGAAGAATTGACAACGTTACGGTAAATATTGACCGCTGCCGAAACCTTAATACAAACTTTACGTGTGCCGGAAGTGATGACAGAAGAGTCGGCATTGTCGGCAGCCGCGGTAATGGCTCTGGGTCGCAAGAAGCAACCAATGTCACAAACTGCTTTGCCACGGTTGGTACAGATTGGTTCCCGATTGCCTATTTGCGCCTGAGTGGCGAGAATGTCACCGGCCACGGCAACTATTATATTGAAAATTCCGAAAGTGCAGGCAAGAGCTTCTTTAAGAAAGATTCCCGTAAACTGACCACAGTAAAACCGAACAGTACAACAGGTAACTGGGAGAAAGCGGATAAGCAAGGAAGTGACTCGGCCTACAATGAGACAGATTGGAACAAGTCCTCGAAAAAAGTAAAAGCACACCGTCTGTACATAGGCTATAACGTCACTGATAAAGCAACCTCTCCTTATATTGCGTTCCTGCCCACTTTGGCAAAGGATGGGAACGGCGCAGCGTACAGTCTGTGGTGGATTCGCGGCCGTGGTGCTACGGCGGAATTGGGTGCCCAACCAAACTCTGCCTATATCAAGACCGACGGTAAGAAAGCCTACATTTTCGATGACACCGGCGCGGGCTATAATGAAAATCCCGGCCAAAAGAGAGCGGACGTGATGCTGCAATTCGGCGAAGCCGCGAACAGTACGAACGACTCAGACGTTGATATTACCGACATCACCGACGAGGTCATCCAGAACTACTATAAGTACGTGCTGGACAGCACCAAGCCAGCCAAGCCGGAAAAAATCGACGTCAAGGCCAGCCAGGTGCAGGACGCGGACAACAACGTCTATGGCCGTTATAAAGTGACGTGGGACGAGCCGAAGGACAAGGAAGCCAGCCCCGCCGCTTACTACCGTGTTGAAATTCTGCCCTGCGATGCCGCAGGCAATATCACCGGGGCCGCCTACCTGACTGCTGACGTCTACCAGCGCAGCTATACCTTTGTGGCTGATAAAGCGTGGACGGGTAACTTCGTCGTGCGTGTAACGCCCTACAATACCAACGACGACCCGAATCAGGATGACAACTTCAACACCAGCGCCGTGCAGACCTTTATGCACGCCCTGCCGACACCGGAGATTGAGTTCCGGCTGGTCAAACGCGAGAACGGCGGCTTTGACTGGAATCAGTGCCAGACGCCGGATGAAAAATCGAGAGAATTCAAGTATGAGGTTGTCGCGGTGCTGAAAAACTACACCGAATACCCGACAGACGAGGCTTGGACCGTCAAGCTGACCGATGGAAGGCATACTTATTATTTCAGCAGACAGGATGGCAAGCAGTACATCCGCCTGACCCAAAATTTGGAACGCACTTTGACGCTTACGGCGTTGGCAACCCCGGTCAACAGCAACAGTACAAAGTATCTGCGCTCGGCCCAGTACAAGTCAGAGACCTATCTCCCGTCCCAGTGGCGTGACCACAACGGCGATAACGGCAAGGACGAGGACGGTCTGCCGCTGGGCACGCTGAAAAAGGACGGCGACACGGACTATGTGACCTACACCGGCCAGACAGCGGAGAGTTTTGAAGCAACCGTGAAGTTCAGCTTTACCCCGAGGGTCAAGAGCGACAGCAGCGAGCACGGCAGCCCGACCTACCGTGTCATGCTGCTGGCAAAATATCTGGGCAATGACACGGTCAACGGGCAGTCCCTGTACGGTCAGTACATCACGCTGGCCGCGCGGGAGGGCATCGTCACCGAGACACCCGTCACCTTCAACCTGAACAGTCTGCCGTCGGATGCTATGTCCAACTACACGGACTTCCTTGTCATTGCGGTGCCCATCACCAGCGGTAAGGGCGATGTGACCACACGCTGGGATGCCACGCCAGACGAAGTGTCCGCAGCCATCGCCAGCCATGCAAACGACACCAGCAAAGAAATCTGGTGGAAGAACGGCTATGAGATCGTCCGCACGGGCGAGCACAGCTATACCTATGCCCATCTGACGCCCCTCTGCTTCTCCGACGTGAACCGCACCGATGACAAGAGCTGGGCTATACAGGCCACGCAGACGACCCCGCAGATCATCTTCAAGCAGCTGAACCTGAATGTCCTGAAAGCCCCGACGCTGGCGGAAGATACAGACGGCGGCGTGGTGAACCCGGCCAACAATCAGCTGACCTACACATTCAAATGGACACAGGGCGACATGGAGGCCACTGACGCAGCCCCCGACTACCAGATCAAGCTCTACGGCCTGTTGACGGACGAGGACGGCAATGTGACCGGTCAGGAGCAAATTGCGCTGAAGGACGGCGTAAATCTGGCCAATGAGGTTCAGCGCAGCGGCAACAGCTTTACCCTGCCTGTCAATGTGGATACCATGCTGGCCAACGGCAGCGACAGCTGGCGCTATGACAAGGTCCGGCTCGAGGTCACCCGCGTGGCGGCAGCCGGCACCGATGAAATCGGCGCGTCCGCTGTGGCGGATTACAGCGTTAAGCAGCGCCTGCCCGGCATCAGCGCGCCGAGCTCCATCACCCTCGTCAACGGCGAGACCGACAATGCGGATGCCCTGCTCTATACGGTCAGCTGGTCGCCGTCCGACGACGTGCGCATTGACCACTATGACCTGTGCGCCGTCGATGACGGCGGCAATACTGTGCTGACGCTGCCCACCACGGACA
>SKED01000819.1_pt1 | contig 31859 bp, 34 predicted proteins | sample 4826651 | NCBI WGS metagenome assembly SKED01 (sample SAMN11008818, study PRJNA524170) | human gut metagenome | biome: Human fecal sample; material: Feces; isolation source: fecal sample from pouch patient p19 | host: Homo sapiens | place: Israel: Tel-Aviv | collected 2016-06-28 | reverse complement strand
ATGGCCGGTGTCGATGACGGTGAGGTTCCACCTGTTCCCATTCCGAACACAGAAGTTAAGCTCACTTGTGCCGAAGATAGTTGGCTGGAAACGGCCTGTGAAAATAGGTAGATGCCGGCTTCTCTTTTTTATTATGGCCCGTTGGTCAAGCGGTTAAGACAGCGGCCTCTCACGCCGTTAACGTGGGTTCGATTCCCGCACGGGTCACCAAGACAGCATAATCCGAACTTAATTCTTTATGAGAATGGGTTCGGATTTTGTTTTTGTATTGATGATTTATATACGAAATAGTACACAAGAAGTGACAGTAATCTATGCGATTACTGTCACTCTTATATTTGAAAATTTCAGTTTGAGATGTGACTGTACAGCGATAAAAAAGATTCTTTGTTTACTTTAAGGAGCAATTGTGGTATATTAATCATATAAGCTATATGAATTATTGCGAGTTAAGAGTGGTATTCAATAGTAAGTGTGGGTTGTTAGAGTTTGTCTGGGTAGGTGATTAAGGTGGCTGATAATAGTAGAGCAATTAACCGTGTTTTCACGCGAAAAGTTATCAGCGATCTGGTACAGGACGGGAAAAGTGATGTGTTTGACTATGTTGTGAAACGCTACGTTGAAGATCCTTCCGGAAAAACTCATGGTCAACTAATAAGTGAAATCTATACGCGTCTTAATCAACAACAGCGTAATGAATATTTTTATATGAATACGTTGTTGAATAAGTTGCTTTGCGGAATTCATAATGTGAACACAACGGTTGCGTTTTCTCAAGTTAGAATCGAACATTCGATTGCTGATTTTGTTATGATAAATGGTGAGGGGCGCGTATATGAGATAAAGTCGGATCTTGATAATTTTAGTAGACTTCATAATCAATTACAGGATTATTTCTGTGCATTTAATAAAGTATCGGTTCTTGCATCTATACATGAGCAAGAAAAAGTGCGAGATGTCTTATCTTCTTTTGGCGAGATGGGGGAAGCAGTAGGAATTTACGTATTGTCGGAGCAAGGAACAATATTTAGTAAGGAACGAAGCAAAGAACCAGTAGAATATAATGCAAATCTTAGACACTCTAGCATATTCAAACTTTTAAGAAAAAAAGAATATGAAAGTGTATTGAAAGAGTATTTTGGGTTCGTTCCAGAAACGGATCCCGTATTTCATTTCCGCGTATGCTTAGAAAAATTTGAAGAAATTCCAATCTTAGAGGCACAACATCTGGCATTGCAGGAAATGAAAAAACGTAGCAAAATTACAGTCGAACAATTTGGAAAGATACGGCCAGAACTGAAAGCTGTAGTATATTTTTCGAATTTAGAGAAACAAACGCCGATGCTTAATCAATTACTGGATACACCATACAGGAGGTAGTAATACCATGTATTTTCCCTACTTTCGCGGAAGGCAATATGAACTCCTAGCACTAAAGGAACTTGCATCTCAAAAATTGATTTCTAAATCGGTTATTCCCGTTATAGAACCGATAAAGCAGATTCCTGCGCTGAAGAATGCTTTGAAAGCCTTTAATGATGCGGGACTGCCAATTGGAATTATTGTTAATCCGAATGTGGGCGGTCTTATTGGAAAATCGGACGAAATTTGTTCTGTTTTGACAACATATCAAAGCACGGCATTTCCAGGAATTCTCATTAATAGTGATGCCCAATTGGCGCTTGAAAGACTTAGTGAGATAAATTTTAATAAGGAATCTCTGCTGACTGTAATGGATGATCAAGATAAGCAGCAGTTGTATGAAGCGATGGGGTTGAAAGATGCTCGATATACGCTTTGTCCATTTGACAGATATGTAATGCAAATGTCAATAAAAAACAGAGTCCTTTTTGAAGATAGATTCCGGAAAAGAAGCCGAAATGCAGATTACCCGAAAGATGAATTCTTTTCTAGAGATCATTTGGATTTTAGCGAAATTGCATTTGCTGGTAGCAATTTTGTTGGATTTGGAGATTACTCTATTATTGGAAAAGAGTATAACGAATCTGGCTTTGCACCATATGCGGTAGCGATTCATATAGTCTATTTTGAAAATGATAATTCGCTAAGAATTCGTCATTTTGTCTCAGATTCTAATGATGACATAACGGATGTCGCAGGGAAATTTTATGAAGCAGTATCGAAGCTTTATGAATGGTATATAACTGAAAATCAAGAGCGCCAGCTGACAATGGGCCTAAACACATTATTAGAGCACTATAAGAATAAAACGTATCCAGGGTTACCTACCCTAAAAAAGCTTTCTGTTATGCATCATCTTGAACTTGTTGGACGATATTTGGATGGAGACTTAAAATAATGAATTGTTGTGCCAACTGTTTTTCAGATGAGCAAATAAAAAAGATAATTGTAGATAATGGTCACATTGGAGACTGTGATTTCTGTGGCGAAAAGCAGGTTCCGGTTTGTAGTGTTGATGAAGCAACGGATATATCAGATTTGATATCAGATGTTTTGAGCGTCTACGAAGAAAATGAACGGGGAAGACCTCTTTTTAGTGCAATAATCGAAGATTGGAATATTTTTAGAAAGGATCTTCCGTCTTCAGCTAAACTAATAGAGGCTTTTTGCTCCACTATATACGATGACAGTAGCGCAAATTACAATGTTTCTGTAGAAATTCCCAGAGCACAACTTGAAGAATATGGAATTTTTTCAGGGCATACATGGGGCGAGTTCTCTAATGCTATAAAGAGAAAAAATCGATTCCACAACAATTATTTTAAGGCTGACCGATTTTCACCTTTTTTGGGATACTCTATAAGAAAATATCCGAAGGGAACGAAATTGTACCGTGCGAGAATTTGCAATGATATAAAAGGGTTCGAAAAGAGTGAAATGGGTGCGCCTCCGGCACATTTGAGAAAGGCGGGACGTGTAAATCCTGAGGGAATAGGCGTTCTGTATTTGACATCTGATGAACAAACGGCATTGAGCGAGGTAAGAGCGGGAACATTCGATTATGTGACGATTGGAACATTTCAACTGAAAAAAGAAATTCGAGTTGTAAACATTTCAGAATTAAATAAAATTAGCCCTGTGTTATATTCGAGCAACATTGAATCGCTTTCTGCGAATACAAAAATTTTTAGGGATATAGCAAATGAAATAGCAAAACCGCTTAGAAGAAATGATAGTGCACTTGCATATCTGCCAACACAGTTTATTACAGAATTTATTAAAAGCAATGGCTATGCGGGAGTCGCTTATACGAGCACTATGAGAACAGAAGGCATAAATGTTGCTGTTTTTGATGAATCAATATTTGAATGTGTTGCGGTTCATACGGTAGAGATTAATAATATCAGCTATTCTTATGAAAAAATTACATATGGACAGCAGAAATAACTTATCTAAAAAACGGAGCACATCTGTAATGGGTGTGCTCCGTTTTCTCTATATGGACTACTGAAAGGAAATTGAATTTTACGAGCCGTTTTTCTTGAAGGGTTCTCGTTCGTAATCTTGCTGGATATAGGGGAGAATAAACTTCGCAAATTGATTTATGTAGGAAGAGTCAATCTGCGGGTCTTTGATGGTTGGGATAATCTGGGTATCAGTGGATGTATTATCTGAAGGCTTCTGCGACAAAAATAGACTCCTTTGATGAAGTATGTAAATTGCTTGGTTGATAGGTATATTGTAGCAGAAAGGCTGTGCAGGATGTAAGGCTTTGCCTGTGCGGATTCAGTGCGGTATTTACTCAATAGGGATATAGCCCCATAGAACAGAGCTTAAAAGCTCAATAGCCTCCTCGCGGCGGGCATAGTAGGTGCGCAATGAAATAGGCGGTGCTTTGGATTCAAGAGCGCGCAGAATTTCGCTGCTGTTTTCATATTTGTGCGGTGAGAGGTAGGCGTAATAGAGAATCCAATAATACAACTCACCCTTTTTGTGCTTTTCCCGAATCAGATCAACGGCGGAATCAATAATGTGCAGCATCTTCGCGCTATGTTCCAAAGACTGGGAGCAATCCATAAGGCTGGCATCGGTCTTGTTAAGTGCAAGACTGTTAAGAACATCCCTGCCGGGACAGCCGTATTCTGCGCGAAATTCCTCTTGCAGATTGCGGCTGGAGACCTCTACGATCCACGCAATGTCACGGTACTTTTTCAAAAGCATTAGGGTATCGTGGTAATGTGGCAACATATCGGAAACTTGGCTACTGATTGGCATAGAAAACACTCCTTGACTTGTGATTTTTAAGAAGTGGCTGATTCGCCCCTTCATCCAGATAGCCACGGAGAACAGGGAAAACCTCTGATTTTTATAAATCTTTTTTATATTTTTTCCGCAGACGGCTGATTCGATTATGTACCATAGACTCCGGCATACCGATTCTCTGTTCGATTTCCTTTGCGGTATAGCCAAGGCTTTTGAGAAAGAGCATTTGCAGAGTCTGTGAATCAACTTCCCGAAGAAGCCGATACAAGCGTTCATCTTCGATATTGTCGAGAAAATCCTCTACGCTGCGCGGTGTGGTAGAGGAATCCTCAGACACGATTTCCGGGATTGTGCCTATATTGATGTGCCGTTGCCGATAGTTCCTGTCAGCCTTGAACATCTCCCAATCATAGGTGTGTAGGAACTGAATAGTATCCTCGTCAACACCCAATTCTCGCAGTTGGGTTTCCTCTTTGTTTTTCCATTCGAGCCATTCCTTTTCGGCTCTGGCCTTGTTGTAAGCCATGCTTTACCTCCATCAGATTGAGTTTTTCAAACTGATGGAGGCTGGAGGACCACGGCAACAAAAAGTGCCTATCCACAAAGCGTGGATAGGCAAATAAGAAGAATAAGGAACACGAACATGAACAGAAAGTTCATGTTTTAAGGTAGCAGAATCCCCACAGATGACCAGACTTTTTTTGATGAGTCAGAGGGTCGAAAACTATAAAACGGCAAGCACATAGCGGTGTCCTCTCAGCGCCACCGTATGTACGATAAAACTATTTAGCAGACAAAAAGAACCGGCGACTTTGATTACTCAAAAGCCACCGGTTCAAAATAGGCGTGTTAAAATTCTTCTGCTGTACGACGGCTTTTTTCTTTTGCCGTCGTGCGGCAGGTGTTTTACTTTTTATTCTTTTGTATTACATGGACGATTATGGCAACTAAAATAATTGCGGCGACCATACCAATTAAAGGGAGCCATGTGTCGGTGATGCTTTGCAATACGGCATTCCAGTTTACATTTTCGGGCAACATAGTTTAGACCTCCAATTCTCGCTGTTCTGTGACAATACGTTTACAGGAAAGATACGTTGCAAGGAAATAACTTCCGTAGACAAGCAGAAAAAGAACGATTGTCAGTCCGATGTTGGTTGCGATATGGATGTTCATAAATTCTTCCACCACAGCCATTGCTTTGCCAATCAGGAAAGCAGAATACACGCCAGCGACGACTAGCGGAATGGCGAAGAACACGACTGTCTGCACAAAAAGCGTATGATCGATTTGCCTGCGGCCTGCACCCAGCTTTTGCAGCAAGCCATAACGATACACATTGTCGGTCGTTTCGGTAAGCTGTTTTAACGCTAGAAGTGCGGCGCAAATCAGCAAAAAGACCAACCCGATATAGCAGCAAAGGAAGCTCACCAAGGCATCAAGGCCGTAGAACGTCTCATACATCATGTTCTTTTCGGCATACCGATAGCCGTGTGTACTATCCAATCCAATCGGAATCATCTTTTGCAAAATTTCATTGGAATCTGCATTCGGCTCATATTGCACCAAAAGCGCATTTACATCTTTTTCAAGTGATGCGGTGACGGAATCGGGAACAATCAAGGTGCCGCGGTCATTGTTGCCAACCGACGTCATAATGTATGTTTCCTGCAACACTTTATCTTCTGCACGCTGTAAAGTCACCCCACCAACCGTGATTTCCGGGTGGCTCTGCAATGCAGCAGCAATATACCGATACGTTCCATTGTAGTTGCAGTTCAACAGGTATTGGCCATCGTTCAGCGTGATGGGTGCTTTGTTCTGCATGGCTAAGGCACGATTCAAGTCCGAAATGGAGATTACGGAAACCTTGCTGTCAAGAACTTTTTCATCAATTGGCCAAAATTTGACTTTTTGTCCTTCAAATAGTTCAGAGTAGGTCATATCGGCCTCGTAAACACTGATTTGCTCTGTAGCTTTGGCGTAGTTGCTTATGGTAATATCGTGTGCAGCGAGATAGGCAGCAATATCGCTGTCCCCATCAACAGAAACATTGGAAAGCACGTTCAAATCATAGGGCGTTGCAGATTGAGACATTTTGTTCATAGCAAGCGCTGTGCTCGCGCCAATCGACACGGCGCAGATCGTGATGGTCAGCAATCCGCATACAACCGTTACCACAAGATAATTGGTTCGGATTTTACTGCCAATCTGACGGACAAGGAACGTATTCAGACCTTTCAGGTAAAAGCATTTCCTCGCACTTGCTACTTGCATGAAAACGGCTGACAGCGAGTAGAACAGCAGAAAAGTTCCCGCGACCAATGCCGCCGCTGCCAACTGGAACAGATTATTTTCATGCGATGGCAGAACCCCGTTTTTGTTGAACAGCGCGGCAGAAATTCCGATGCAAAGCAGCGAGAGCAGGAACAGACAAACCGGCAAGATACGGTTTTCAGTCTGCATACTTTCGTTTTTTCTGCCGTCCGTCAATAGGTCGATCAATTTAACATTGGTGACAGACCGAATATTGAAAAGCATGACGATAAAAAAGATGATTGTGAAACACAACACGGTCTGGCGAAGCGCTCCGGCTGAAAACACGATTCGAAACTTTTCAAGATTGATTGCAAAAAGCCGCAATGCAATCAAAGAAAAACCTTGCGAAAAGAAAAAGCCCAAAAGCAATCCTGTGCCCAGCGCAATGATGCCAACACAAAGCGTTTCGCCTGCAAACAACCGGGAAATACGCCCTTTTTTCATGCCGAGCATCATATACACGCCTAATTCCTTTTTGCGACGTTTTAATAAAAACTGATTGGCATAAAGAATCAGAAAAGCCAGAACAACCGCAATCATAGTGGAAAGCGTAGAAAGCATAATGCCGAGCTGACGATATAAGAGCGTGCCGGTCATGCCCATATTGGAAAAAGCCGGCTGGTCAGAAATGGAATTGAACGCATAGAACAAACTGACCGAAAGGGTCAGCGTAAGAAAGTAAATCAGATAGTCACGAATGTTCTTGCACACATTTCGGAAAATCAGCTTACATGTGTTCACTCTGTTCACCTCCCAAGACGGAAACTACTTCCAGAATTTTTGTAAAAAATTCTTTGCGCGTATCCGTCCCACGATGCAGTTCGTTGAACACCTGCCCATCTTTGATAAACAAAATGCGATTGCAATAGCTGGCAGAAAAAGCGTCATGCGTTACCATGAGAATCGTTGCTGAAAGCCGCTCGTTCAATTCAGTCAACATTGTCAACAACATTCGGGAAGAATTGGAATCCAGTGCGCCGGTCGGCTCATCTGCCAGTACGATGGCGGGATTTGTCACCATCGCTCTTGCAGCAGCTACTCTCTGCTGCTGACCGCCAGACATCTGATAGGGATATTTACCCAATACATCCTGAATGTTCAGCGCTTGGGCAATCTGTGGAATACGCTGCTCTATTTCACTGGGTTTAGTGCCTGCGATGGAAAGGGCCAGAGAGATATTTTCATAGGCGGTCAAGGTGTCCAGAAGATTGAAATTCTGAAAAATAAATCCCAGCTTTTTTCCTCGAAAGTCTGCAAGCTGTGCCCCGTGAAGCGCCGTGATGTCCTTTTCTTCTACATAGATATGACCGCTGGTGACGGTATCAATCGTGGAAATGCAGTTCAGCAAGGTGGTTTTGCCAGAGCCGGAAGCACCCATGATGCCGAGAAATTCTCCTTTGCGAACAGAAAAAGAAATGTGGTCGATGGCTTTTGTCAGGTTGCCTTTGTTACCGTAAAATTTTTGGATGTCATCCACCCGTAAGATCGTATCGCCCATAGGTCAGGCTCCTTTCTCAAAAGCGCTTTGCTTTTGTGCTTTTACTCTACCACAAGGAATTTTCCGATGCCATTAAATTGGATTACATTTGTATTACTAAAGTGTAAGGTTGAAAAAAGCGAGGCTTTACAGCCCCGCCGCCTGCAAATAGCTTTCCGTAGGAAAAACCATCGTCACAGTCGTTCCCTGTCCCGGAACGCTGGAAATAGAAAGTGAGATATTCATTTTTCGACATAGCCTTTGGCTCAAGTACAAACCAATGCCGGTTGATTTGGAATAACGGCGGCCGTTTTCACCGGTAAAGCCTTTGTCGAACACGCGCGGCAAGTCAGCAGCAGAAATACCAATGCCATTATCGGAAATGAAAAGAGATACCGTGTTTTTCTCTGCTCTGGCTGAAAATTCAACTTGTAAATTATCTTTCCGATACTTGATAGCGTTGGACAGAATCTGTCCGATCACAAAGGTGCAGCTCTTGCTGTCTGCGGCCACGGGAATATCCAGTTCCTTTAGAACCGGCTTTCCACCTGCCTGAATCAACGGCTTTGAGTACGTTTTTAGCGCAGCGTACACCAATGCCTGCAAGGTGGTTTTCTCCACCTTAAAGTCCTTTTCCACATCGGTACTGCGGGCGTAATATAGCACCTGCTCCACATAAGCATCAATTTTCCGCAGTTCATCGTCAATTCGCAATGTGGTAGGATTCTTTTCATTTTCAACGATCAGCCGGGCAGAGGTGATAGGCGTTTTGATTTCATGCACCCATGAATCAAGGTATTCCCGATATTCACGGTTCTCCTGTTCTGCACATGCAAGCTGGTCGTTCTGATATTTGTTGCAACACCGCAGAACGTCCACCAAAATCTGCCCCTCTAAAAAATGAGGCGGCACCAGTAACTCGCCTAAAAGAGTTTTTATGTCCATCTGCTCTGTCATTTTTTGAAGCAGATTATAAAAACTCTGCTTGCGGAAAAAATCATACAGCAGCGCTGTACTGTACGCTGCAAGTAAAATCACCTCGGCAAACAGAATAAACACAGCAGGTGTTTCAATCAGCCAAAGGAGCGCAAGCAGCACGAGTGCAGCCACCAGCATATAAATCAGGGAAAAGATACGGTCAAGCAGATACTCGGATAACTTCATACGCAATACCCTAAACCACGTTTCGTTTCCAGATAGTCCGGCAGACCGATTTCGGTCAGTGCTTTCCGTAACCGAACGATGTTGACATTCAATGTGTTTTCGTCTATAAATTGTTCACTCTGCCAGAGTTCATCAATAATAGCGTCACGGGGAATAATGTTGCCCTTGTTCACCATAAGCAGGCGCAAAATCCCAAGTTCATTTTTGGTAAGTGATTTTTTGTTCCCTTGATAGCTGATTTCCGCCTTGAGCAAATTTAAGGTCAAGCCTTTGTGCGTGAGAACGATGTTGTCCTGTACTTCATAGGTCCGAGCCAGAAGTTTTTGGATTCGCGCCAAAAGGATCTGTGCATTGTACGGCTTTGCAATATAATCATCTGCACCGATGTTCAAGCTCATCAACTCGTCAAAATCGCTGTTTCTGCTGGTAAGTACAATGATAGGAAGATTGGATTTCTGTCGGATTTCTCTGCATACTTGGAAACCATCCTGATAGGGCAGATTGATGTCTAAGAGAATCAAGTTAGCCCCTGATGAAAGAGCAGCTTGCACAATGTGGTGAAAATCATCGCTGCTGTCGCATTGGTAGCCGTACTTTTGAAGAAGCTGAACAAGTTCCTCGCGGATTGCCGGTTCATCTTCTATAATGAAGATTTTCATGCTCACACCTCCATATTCTATTATATTTCGATTTTCCAGAGAATACAATGCGTAAAGCATAAACAATAAAGTTTAATTAAAAAGCGTTTTGCATCATTTAACCTGTGACACATGAACTATAAAATGTAAACAGGTGATGCAAAATGGCAAGAATTGAAGACTGCCCGGGATTTGAAACCTTTGGCGCAGATATAAAAGAGGCACGAAAGGCGAAGCGTCTTACTCGAAAAGATTTAGCTGAAAAAGTAAATGTTGACACACGGTATCTTGCCAATATCGAAAATAAGGGTACGATTCCAAGTCTGCCGGTCATTATTCAGCTAGTAAAAATCTGCGGTCTGCCGATGGAGCGCTATTTTAATCCTACTGTTATGCGGCAGGAAAGTAAGCTGCGCGAAAGAGTAGGGCAGAAGCTAAGGCTTTGCCCGGAACAATATCTGTCAATTATTGAGGGAGCGATTGATGGGGCAATCCAATTAGGTGAAACGGAGGAGGCCTAAGGGCTCTCTACATTACGATGTTTGACTATGCCTTTGTGTGGTGACGCGAGGATATGTCAGCATCGGCGTATTGGTAAATTGTCGCACATTCAGCATAGTTTTGCTACTCATCGTAATCGGCGCATTGAAAAGCATAGCTAGTAAGTATTTCTTTGGGTTTCGTATACAGGTGCTATGTGTTTGCAGCGATTCGAGTACATAGCGGATATGCTCGCTTGTCAGCTGCATCAGGCGGCTGCGCACAAGGTCTGCGGGAAAAATATTGATCCCAAACCGCTGTGTCGAGTTCTGATTTTGAACCGCCTCCACGATAAGTTCGCTGATTTCTTTAAGTACTGGGGCGGCTTCGGGCATATTGCGGCAGAGTAAATCAAGCTCTAGGTTCCCCTGCACCTGCTCCCGCACAGCGTCGGTATCGGATAAGATTAGATCCGTATTTTGTTTCTCTTTATTTGGTATTTCTTTATTTAATTGTGTGGGATTCTCCTGCGCAGTAGAATCGGACACAGGTGTTTCCAGTACAGGCGACACAGAAAAATCATCACAGTTTTCAACATCGGAATCCTCGATGTGTGGATACTCGTAGACAAAATAATCGCAGCCGCGAAGCTGCCCACGCTCGTCACGGATGCGGGAACGGACGACATATCCGGCGGCCTCCAGTTCGTGAACGGCAGTGCGAACGGCATCAATGCTTTCTTTGTTGATGGCGGCAAGGCCGCGCAGCGTATAATCCCAGTCATTAGGAAGTGACAGCATTTGCGAGAGCAGCCCTTTGGCTTTCAAGGAGATAGTCTTATCCCGCAGATGATGGTTGCTCATAACGGTAAAGTTTTTGGTACGTTCTACACGAAAAACAGGCATTTATAATCCTCATATAAGATGGCGGGCAGCCGACGAGACTGCCCGCCGTTTTGTGTGTTATGTGTTAAATGAACGGTAGGAAACGAGCCTTGAAGTTTTGGAAGTCGATAATCTGCAATTCGATGTTATCCCCGCAGAGTGGCCGCAGCGCGTCTGCCTGAAAATCGAAGCAAACCAAGATGCCGGTGCTATTCAGCAAGTCCAAGGCAGAGACGAATCGGTAGAGTCGGGGAATGTCGGGTAGATAGCAGAACAAAATCGGCGCGCCTGAATCATCGACAGCATCACATTCGAGGCGGCTGTTCGGCAGGGACGGCTGAAATTCTTGCAGAAGTGCAGCGTTCACCTGCATGGTGATTTCTGGGCAGCAGAGTAGCTGCAAGAGCGTTTCTCCATAGGAATTATTCGTCAAAAAGTAAAAATGTTCGTAGCCGTCATTAAGCAAGAAGTGGTCGAGGCTGCGAGTCCGGGAACGCGCTAACAAGGTGTGAAGAATATCCATGTTATCCGACAGCAAAAGTCCGCTTGCTTTTAGATTGAAAGAAATCTTTGTGCGGCATACTTGCTCCAGCATGACTTTGGAACGCATCTCGACTTGTGGCTCAAAGACCGGCAGAAATTCCATGCTGTTATACACGGCGAAAACGCGGTTGGACGTGAACAACGCGCCTGCCATTCGTGAGCCACGAATTTTCAGCATTTCGAGTTCGGCTTCTTTCATTTCGCGGGAATCATAAAAGTAAGGTTGTTCAATATGGAACGGGCCACTTGCGGCTGGGGAGAAAATCGGCGGCTTTTCATCACGATAAATCATTGTGCCTGCATTCAGCATCGTTACATAGGTCTGTGCGATACGGTGCAGCCGAATACGGCGCGGAACTTCCGACTTGATGGCATTCGTGTCGCTGCATCCGGATAAGTAGAATGCAAAGCGCTCAGGCTCTTGCTGCAATAACAGCCGTTTTGTGCGAACACCGAGCCGATAGCCGCGAAGATGGTGACTGGAAAAGATGCGCAGGAGCTTGTCATGCGTCAAGGACGTGACGACTTTTTTGCGGTAACTTTCACTCGCGGTAAGGCGGGAAGAACCGGCGCAAGGAACCTCGCCGCATATGGCCGTGAGCGACAACAGCTCATAATTGAGGCTGTTATGGGACGGTAAAGTTGGAGACTGTGAAGAAATAGGAATCACCTCGTTTTCCTACCGTAAGCACATTATCCTCGGTGCAGCGTTTCCACTTGGAATGCCTAAAAGACGATTGTGACGCGGAAAAGCTGCCAAAATGTGCAAGTAGAGATTTTTTGAAGAACTTTTTGACGAAATGGAGGTCAGTTTTTACGGATTTTTCTTGTCCAGCCATGCAGAAAATTTCTCTTTTTGCATGACGGAAATGATAGTGCAGGACGAATCCGCAAATCGTGTTGTCTGGAACTGGTCGCACAAAGCGCCGGTGTCATCGGTCATACAGTACAGCGCGATGATGTCCAGAACTTCTTTCATTTCTAGGTTGTCATAATCCCGCACGGCTTTGATGGGTAGGCATCTGTCATAGATGTGTTCGATGCAGATGGTACATTCGCAGAAGTGGGGAAGATTTTGTTGTTCGGCATACTGCTTTAATGCTGCATGAATTGCGGGCTGCAAAAATTTGAAGCCTTCGGTGCGGGTCTTTTTGAGCAGTAATGCGGGCAGTCTAACGGACAGAATGTCGTCATCTACATTGAGCCGGATACCCTGCATCTCAGCGGCTTGCAGATAGTAGTCCTGCGGCATGCCGCCGCAAACGGTAAACAGAAAATTGCGAAGCTGGGCGGTACTGCGCTCACTCAAAAGAGCAGCACTTTTGGCTGTCTTAATAAATTGCTCCGGCGCGGGGGCGGGCAGCAGATGTTCCAGCTCGTACAGCTTCTTGTTTATGTCGATCAGGCTGCGCTGTTCCAAACGGATGCGTGTTAAAAGAGTGCCGGTATTCAATAGGAACCTCCGATTATACGTATAAATGACGTACACATTACGCAGTGAGTTACTTCTCCAAAAGCGGAGAGACGAATAATACGCATAAGGCGCGTATTAGGGCGATACAATGCGCATAGCGTAAACGCCCTGTCAGGGTGGACGTATTACGAGCATCTGCGGACACCTCCCACTGTCAAAATTTTGCACAAACAAAAAGAGCCGCGCCTGAAAAAATCAGGCACGACTCTGGATAAGTTCAACCTCTACGGTAGAACCCTATTTTGTGCATACTAATTCTAACATATGAGATTTACGGGGTCGATACAAAAGCTGTGCGGATGTTGTGCGAATATTGTGTGGCAAGAAAAATAGGATGACGTAACAAATATATCTGTTGAAATTAAATAGTACCATACAACACACAGGAGGAAACTTTATGGAAGGGAGTGTGTAGGGTCTACAAAACTATAATTAATACGATCCGCAGAACTAATGATGATTTCTTCTGCAACTGCCCGCATTAGAGGAATTTCTTTTCCAAGATGCTTGTCATGCTTAAAAGGCTCATATCTTAGCCGCTCGCCATACTTACTATGAACAACGGCGTTACGTGTTGCATAGATGCGATCACGGATAGAAGAATAGACTCTTTCGGACTCATCTTCAAAATCAATCAATTTTCCGTCATCTGTAAAAGGTACAGAAGTGGTTCGGTAATAGTCGATGGCTGAACTGTCTATACGAACAATTGAAGCTTTAAGTGTAGACAAATCAGGTATGTACCGTTTCAGGCACAAAAGTAAACCATTTCGTTCATTCCAAACGCCGTCATCACGCTGATCTCGCATTTTCTTTTTAATTACATTATAGAAATTATGGATGTCCTCGTATCTGTATGGTGAGAATGAAGGCCGTGTAATAAAACTAGCAATCACATGGAAAGCTTCATCTTCAGAAATCGACTGAAAAAAGAACTCTGCAACATGGTAAAATGCTAAATATTGCATAAAAGGAAGATTAGTGGCAAGAGCCTGTTGGTAGTATTTTGTCAAGTCTTGTTTATATTGTTTGTATGGAAATAATTGTCCATTGCGCCGAGTGCGGATTCGGCGAAATTTGCGCATATCTGTGAAGTCAGAAACAGCAAGTGGAACGTTAAAGTTGTAAGCAATATTAAAAAGGTAAGCATCAAATATACGCTTGAATTCTGTAATAGAATGATTTTGAGGAGAAGTCACCTTAACAGTACATATACGGAAAGTATCACAAAAATCCTCGAAATTTGTAATAATTTCTTTTGGAAACAATCGCATAGAGCTCACCTCATACTTATCTGGGGTGTTATGAAACGAGCAAAGCAAGGCAAAAATGTATTCCTGACTGGCTTTCGATGTAATGAAATGATAATTATGTTCAGTGACTTCAAAAGAATCCCGATCAAGTCTCATAAAAGCGGTAGGCCTGTTACGATCTTGTGATTGTACAGCTATTTCGATATAGTCGTTTTTTATGAGCATTTTATCTGTGCAAATATAATTGTCTGCAAGGAGTTCTATGATTGGCTGAATTTGTTCTAATGAAATTTGGGCAAAAAGTTCTTCATAGTCATTACTGGTTTCATAATCATAGCAAATTCTATTAACAATAAGAGAATCACCACAAATTGAAGCTTTTAGAGATTTCGTTACATTAGCAATCCCATGTATGAAATTTTCAATAGTGAACATATAGTTGCCTCCATAAGAATAGTGATGTGTTATAAACCTATAATACACAATAGTTTTCACTTTTTCAACATTTTGCCGCCGTGATTTTTGCATTTATTTAGTACTTGTGATAAAAAAATGAAGATGTTTGCTTTATCAACTGGTGAAAGTATGATGATTATATCGTTATTATATTGATCTTATTCAAATATTGAATAAGATGAACAACAAAAAATTTACTTTTTGTTGTTGGAATTTCCATATTCAAAGCGTATAAAGTAATAAAATGGCATGAGAGGAGGCGCAAAAATGCCAAGCAGTAATGTTGTAATATACGCCCGATACAGCAGCGACAACCAGCGCGAAGAATCCATCGAGGGCCAGCTGCGCGAGTGCAGGGCGTATGCCAAACGCAATGACATGAAAATCATCGGCAGTTACATAGACCGTGCGTTGTCAGCCAAGACAGACGCGCGACCGCAGTTCCAGAAGATGATCCAGGACAGCAATGCCCACAGATTCCAATTTGTCCTTGTGTGGAAGCTGGACCGATTCTCCCGCAACCGCTTTGACTCTGCGTACTATAAACGCGCACTTTCCAAGAACAATGTCAAGGTGATTTCCGCAACAGAACCAATCTCTAACACGCCGGAGGGCATCATGCTGGAAAGTATGTTGGAGGGCATGGCAGAGTATTATTCGGCTGAACTAGCGGAGAAAGTGACGCGTGGGCATACGGACAATGCACTAAAGTGCAAGTTTAATGGCGGCTCTGTACCGCTTGGCTACCGCATCAACGAGGAACGCCACTACGAACCTGACCCAGTGATGAGCCCTATTGTTCGGGAAGTGTTCGAGCGCTACGCCGGGGGAGAATCCATCAAGGAACTTTGCGCGGACATGAATGCTCGTGGCATACGGACCGGCTATGGCAGAAAGTTTGTAAAGAGTAGTTTTCAAAATATGCTGCGGAACCGCCGCTATCTGGGCGAGTATCGCTACAGGGATATAGTCACGGAAAACGCTTTTCCGGCACTTATCGACCAAGAGACATTTGACAAGGTACAGGCTCGAATGAAAGCAAACAAAAAAGCGCCTGCCAGATCGAAGAGCGACGAAGACTTCATCCTGACAGGCAAGTTGGTATGCGGCAACTGTGGTGCGTTGATGGTAGGTGACAGCGGCACAAGCCATACCGGGGCAACCTACTACTATTATAAATGTGGGCATCGCAAGCGCAAAGAGGGCGAACGATGCCACATGAAAGCATTCCGCAAAGAATTGATTGAATCCTTTGTAGTCAAGCAGGCGCTGGGATATGTGTTGCAAGACCGTGTAATTGCGATGCTGGCAGATGCCCTTGTAGAAAACCAGAAGCGCGAAAACACGCACCTGCCCGCGTTGCAAGAGGAACTAAAAAAGGTCAATAAGAAAATTGACAATATTGCCGCCGCGATAGAAGAGGGCATCATCACCCAGACAACAAAAGAGCGTCTGACAGCGCTGGAAGCCCAGCGCGATGAACTGCAAATCAGCATCTTTGAGGAAGAAACCTCTCATCCGAAGCTGACGAAAGAGTACGTTGTGCAGTGGTTGGAATCGTTCAAGAGGCACGACTTGCGTGACCACAAGGTACAGCGGCAAGTAATTGAATGCTTCGTAAACACAGTATATGTCTTTGAGGATAAAATAATTGTAAATCTAAACCTCCGCGATGGGGACAAGCCCATCGCGCTTTCTAAAGAGAATGGTTCGGATATTGAAACCTGCGGGTCACCAAAAAGCTCAACTTCGCAAGAGGTGATATATGCTCTAAGTGACTTCTTAATCATGATTTTGTCATGGTTAGTGAAGCAATCACTTAGAGCATTTTTGTTTCAGGAGGTACAGCTATGAGAAACGAAAAAATCACCCCACTGTACGAGCGCCTGAGCCGGGACGATGAGTTACAGGGCGAGAGCAATTCCATATCCAACCAAGATGTAATATGTAGAGGGTGGTTTCTACCACCTGATACTATTACATGACTGGCGGCTCATTTGTGGTGAATTGGTCTGGCAGTTGTGGGAAAGGAGAAAAATCCATATAACTGCTGACATTTTATCACGAAGGGAGCATGAAAATGAAGTCTATTTTTGAAGAAATGGACGGCACATATACAAAGGTCGGCGATTACTATATTCCCAACCTTGTGCTGCAAGAGACTGAAGAATATCAGATTGGCAAATATGGCCGTATGCGCCGCAGCTACTTGAAGGAGCATCGTCCTGTCCTTTACTCACACTATCTAACCAGTTGTACCCTGCATGAACACCTTGCAGAGATAGACAAGTCCTGCAATCAGCGTATGGAAATTATGTGTGAAGCTATGGCACGGCTGGAAGGAGTGACCGAAGCACTTAAAGCTACTGATCAAATGGAGTGGGTACGGCGCAAGAACAACATTCATAACCGTGCAGAGGAAATCGTCCTGACAGAGCTTGTATATTGCTAAACACGTTAGCCCCACATCAGCATCAGACGCTGGTGTGGGGCTAATTCTGTATCACTTAACTCTTTATGTTCCAGTATCCTTTTCGATCAGAACCGATACGTTCAATGATTCCTTTTTCTTTCAGTTCTTTCAGCCGCTGAGAAACTGTTTTTCTGCTGATAGATAGCTTTTCTGCTATGGTGGTAGATGTGTATGCAGGATCTTCGGAAATCAGCGCAAGAATTTGCAAGGATTTTTCATCCAAGGTTTCTGTCACCTGTTCTGTCACCCTTTCTGTCACCTTGTAGGTGGCAGATCGAATAGCTCGATCCTCCGCAGCTATAAACTGAATCATAATATCGCCGGGATGCACGGTGTACTCAGGAAGCGGGCTTCCATCTTCTTTGCATGCCTGACAGATTTTCTCAATACCACGTCCCCAGCTCTCGATGAAGCCAGCTAAATAATACACATTTGCGATTGCCGTGTTGTAAGGGCGGGATGCGTGTTTCGACATCAGACTGTCTGCCGTCCAATTGTCTGGAAGTCTGCCGCAGTTTGCAATATACAGCTTATCCTCATACACACTGATCTGAATCGGAACGCCGCTTTCATACTGCTTGTGGCATAGGGCATTGAGAAGAGCTTCACGAAGGGCGGCATCGGGAACAAAGTAACGCTCAATGCGCTGCATCCCTTCATAGGTGATTTTCGCCTTCATATATTTCAGGTGAATGACTTCAATAATCTTGTCGATCTGTTCCAGCAAGGAGCCGTGGATTTCATCCTGATAACGGAGATCGGCATCGTTTTCAAAGAATCCGATTTTTGTGTACGCACCCAGCTGCCAGCGGTCAGGGTCTTTGCTAAACAGAAGCATCGCTGCGTTGGTGTAATACCCAGCATTGGTCAAGCGCAGTTTTTCCATTAAATCCGCTTTACTTTCATCTAAGACGCTTTGGTCGATTCTTCCCTTTTTGGCGGCAAGGTTTTTGAATTTCTTGACCAAATTATCATCAATATCATCCAGTGTAAATCCAGGCAAGGGCATATTATCCCATGAAGCACCACGCTTGCGCAGAATGAAGCTCTCCAGCTCCGGACCGGAAAGGGTCTGCATGGTACTTCCGCTTCTATAGTAATAGACACCCTTGCAGTTTATAGCAACAGGATATGGAGGAACAACGATCTCCAGATATTCTTTTCCATCACGCTCCAGTTGATTGACGTCAACCACGATGCTCATGGCATTACGGATTTTGTTTGGAATATCCTCCAGCAGCTTTCGGATATTGGGCAGGCCAAGGACATTCCCATCATCGTCGCAGCCAATGTAAATCTTGCCTCCCTGCGCATTGGCAAAGCCGCAGATCCATTCCAGATAGTCATCCTTCCACTTGGCTTTCCACTCTATGTTTTGATTTTCAGGCATTCTCATCACCATCCTCTGATTTATTCTTTCCCCGACTCTTGTAAACATTATACTGGTTTTTACACCTTGCACTACAAAAAGCGGAGTTGGCTCTGTTGCTCAGGAACACCTTTTGACATTGCTTACACATCCGCAGCGGCTTTGTGCCATCCACCAGCATAAAGCTGAACATCATTTGAATGCCCAGCAGCAGGGAATGGAAATCCCAATAGATCGTCGGTTTATCAAGCAGCTCTATATGATAGGTGGGGGCAATGCCGCCAAATGCTGCCATAGACTTACGCAGCATATTTCGGTTTTCTTCTTCCATAGAATCATAGTCATTATAATAGAAGAAAGAGGTCATCATATTAAACGCCCAGTCCTTGAGCTGCTGCGCAACCCAATCATACGGCTCGGCATACTCTCGCTGGAAGCTCATAGTTTTGGCCATCGGTTCATCCATGAAGGTCATGGTCAGTGCAATCATCGCACGGTCACTGGAAATATTCCAATTCGATTCAACGCCACTTTTAACCAAATTAAGCTGGTCAAATGGATAAAACTGTGCCAGATAAGTGTCCGTTTCCATTGTTTCTTCTTTTATAAAATGATTCTTCGGTAGATACACCGCCTCATAGTCCATAATAGACGGCGTAGTCGGCAGGGCTGTCATCAGACCCAGCATTCCATAGTGGGTGATAAACTCCAAGATCGCCTTTTCCACCTCCGGCTCGGAGCTTTTCTTTCCGTTCATCATCAGCATACCCACATTCAGGGCATCCAGTACAATATCCGGAGCCTCCTTGAGCGGATTATAAACATCCGGCCTCGCATCCTTTGCCGGAGTGATGTATTTCTTTCCGTCCTTGCCTATTTTGATTTCATATCGTTCATACCGTACCCAATGGGAACGGGACTGCTCAAAAAATGTATTCATAACGCAAATCCTCCCTTTCGGTCATCTGCTTATCAAATTCAACAAGATCATTTGCTGTCCTTGCTGCCGTCGAGAGCAGCTTTCTTTTTTCTCGGTTTTGATTTGTTCTCTCGGAGGATAACGGCGTCCTTGCCATAGGCTTTCAGCAAAATACCGTATTCCTCTAAAAACTGCCGTTCCCGCAGCGTCGGGCTGCCACCGCCAACCTGCTTTTCTACAAGATAATCATAAACTGCTTTTTGCAGCTTCTTGTGGATATTCTTTCGAAGCTTTCGGATATTTCGGTCTGTCTGTCCTCGGAGCAGTCCCATCTGTATGGTGCTGTACTGCCGGATGGACAGGTAATACAGCACTTCCTTCTGCTCAATGGTAAGGCTGCGTATCAGCTCAGAAATAAATGGGCTTGCAACCAGCTCGTGCAACTCATAGGGACAGGAAAAGATTATATCCAGAAAATTGCCGCTGGCAAGCTGGCGGTATCGTGGAAGATTCAAGTACAGCGGGATCATCTTCGGGTTAGGAACTGCCATGTATTCTAACGGAACATCTCCTCGTAGGTTCTCGTGGTCACGTTCCCGTCGTTCCCGATTCCTATCCAGCCTGTCCCATTCGCTGACAATGTATCGAAAGTCGTCCTCTGTTCTTGCCGCATCCTCCAGCCGAGCCAATGCCTCCGCCCGTATCTGACGCTTTAGGCGTTTTTCGCTGACGGGAGCAGCTTCTTCCGCCTCGTCCTCCAGCTCAGCGGCATAGTCCCTTGGATTTTCGTCCTGCTCCAGTTCTCGTTCCATCTCTAAGACTCGTTCTGCGGAGAGGATTGCTTCCAACTGCTCATTCTGCATCGGCAGATCAGAGGCATCATCCCATTCGGTCAGGTCATCTACGTCATCCGGATACAGGAGAAATGTTCTTTTTTCATCTGTCATGACCTCACCTCCGAAAAAAATTTGAATTTCTTTCAAAAACAGTTCCGATTTACACCCCGGATTTCTCCTATTAGTAGAGAGGTAATCTGATAAGTGATTATTTAGATTATTTCTTTCAATCCGTATCAAGAGAAAGGAGGACGCAAGTTGCGGTAGCTTTATGAAACAAGATACAAGATGCCACCGACTTACATCAGTCGGAACCACTATCAGTATATCAAACGAACATGAATTTTTCAAGGAGGAACGCTATGGATAAAAACAAACAGGCACAGTATATGATAAGACGCATCGGCGGCACTACCTACAAGGTAAGAGTCGCTTTCAGTGAAAACGGAAAAGAGACGATGGAGGATAAAATTTTGCGAATGATACGCAATGAAGCAGTTACAAGTGACGGAACTTATGATATAATGGATGTACCACAAATGAGCCGTCAGTCTGAAAGGAGCGCATCATGAGCATAATTCAGACTGAGGACAAGATCACCGCCTTATATGAACGGCTTTCCCGTGACGATGACCAGATTGGGGATAGCAACTCCATTGTGAATCAAAAGAAATACCTGGAGGGCTATTGCGCCCAGCAAGGTTACGCAAACTTTGTCCATTACACGGACGACGGATTTTCAGGCGGCACATTTGAAAGACCGGCATGGAAGAAGCTGGTCGCAGACATTGAAGCCGGCAAGGTGGCTCGTGTGATTGTAAAGGATATGTCTCGAATCGGACGTGACTATTTGCAGACCGGCTTTTACACGGAGGTTATGTTCCGTCAGCATGGCATTCATTTTATTGCCATTGCAAACAGTGTGGACAGCAACGACCAGAACAGCAATGAATTTGCCCCGTTCCTCAACATCATGAATGAGTGGTACTTGCGTGATCTGAGCCGCAAGCAGAAAACCGCAATCCGTGTGAAGGGTGAATCGGGTAAGCCCACCACCAACAGTGCCATCTACGGTTATAAGAAAGATCCGAACGACAAGTACCATTGGCTGATTGACGAGGAGGCCGCCGCCGTTGTGCGGCGCATCTTCCATCTGACGATCGAGGGAAAAGGCCCCTATGATATTGCCAGAATCCTTTTTGAAGATAAAGTAGAAGCTCCGGCGGTCTATTTTGCAAGGAAAGGCATCGGCGTTTGGAAAAACAAGACTGAGTTTTCATATCCTTATAATTGGAGCGGTTATATTGTGGCTCAGATATTATCCAAGCCTGAGTATATGGGGCACACGGTCAATTTCCGTTCTCACAAGCTGTCTTATAAGGATAAGACCTCTGTTCCCAATCCCAAGGAGGACTGGCTGATCTTTGAGAACACCCATGAGGCCATTATCGAGCCGGAAACATGGGAGCTTGCGCAGCAGCTGCGGAAAACGCCACGGCGTATTGATACCATGGGCGAAGCCAATCCCCTGACCGGGCTTTTATATTGTGCAGACTGCGGTGCAAAGATGTACAACCATCGTTCCAGAGGCGGCACAGAAGGCACCCCGTATCCGTCGGATTTCTTTGACTGCTCCTCTTATACACTGGCTCATCAGAAGCATGGAAAGGACTGCTGCGGACACTATATCACCACCAAATCCCTGCGTATCCTTATTTTAGAGACAATTCGCACCGTCAGCCAGCTTGCCATCGCAGATCGGGAGAAATTTACCGAGAGAATACGAGCCGCTTCTCAGGTCAGGCAGCTGGAGGCAGCCAAGGATGCCAAACGAAGGCTGAACAAAGACCGCAAGCGTCACAGCGAGCTGGACACGATCATTAAAAAGCTCTACGAATCTTTTGCTGTGGGTCGAATTTCTGAGGAACGCTTTGACAGCCTGCTTGCTGAATATGAAACCGAACAGAGGAATCTTACCGTACAGATTGCGGAAACAGAGGAAAATCTGACGAGCTATGAGGAAGATACCGCCCGTGTAGAGCAGTTCCTTGCATTGGCAGAAAAGTATACCGATTTTTCTGAGCTGACTACCCCGATGATCAATGAATTTATTGATAAAATCATCGTTCATGCCCCGGAGAAAATTGAAGGTGACAGAACACAGGAGGTGGAAATCTTCCTGAAATTCATCGGAAAGTTTGAATTGCCTGCCCCGGAACTGACGGCAGAGGAAGCCAAACGGCAGGAGCAGCTGCGAAAGCATCGTATTAAGAGCAGGGAGCGCTATCAGCTGATTAAGGCCGGGAAGCACACCGTCGGACACCCCTTTCAGCTGACCTGTAAGTGCTGCGGTAAAGAGTTTGAATCCAAAAGCTCGGCTGCTATGTTCTGCGGTCCGAATTGCCGGGCAAAGTTCTATCGGCAGGAAGCGGCGGAGAACAGACGGCGTGACTGTACTTGCGAGAACTGCGGAAAGACCTTTTCTACCACCAGAAGCAATGTCAAGTATTGCAGCGACGAGTGCCGATACGAGGGACAGCTCAAAGGGCAACGGATACGAAATACAGCGAACAGAGAAAAAACACCGACAGCGGAGGCAGTTACCCCTCCGTCTTGATGTTTGCAACAACAAAATAAATCAGGAGAAAGCGGTTTGCCTTGTATTAGGGCAAGCCGCTTTTTCCATGTTCATTCAACAAAAAATCAGCAAAGGAGGACGCATGAATATATTTGAAGCTGTAAAAAACAATGTCAGTCTGCGGGAAGCAGTACAGGTTTACGGCCTTGAGGTCAATCGACACGGCAAGGCACTCTGCCCCTTTCACAATGACCGACACCCCAGCCTGTATGTAGCAGACGATCATTATTACTGCTTTGCCTGCGGAGCGCATGGAGATGTGATCGACTTTACCGCAAAGCTATTTGATCTTAAGCCTTATGAGGCTGCCATGAAGCTGGTGATAGATTTTCATCTTGACCCGGACAAGCCGCCCAGCGCAGCGGCACTCACTGCAAAACGTATCCGAACAGAGGCACAGAAGCTCAAAGAAAACGAGCGTCTGTGCTTTTCTGTTTTATCGGACTATTATCACTGCTTGGAGAAATGGAAAGCCGAATATGCGCCGCAAACGCCGGAGGAGCCAATCCATGAACTGTTTGTGGAAGCCTGTCACAAGCTCAGTCAGATTGAGTATGCGCTGAATATCCTCACCTTTGGTGACAGCTATGAGCGCAGGGAGCTTATTCAAAGTTGGATGGCAGATGATAGAATCCATGCGCTGGAAAAACGTTTGGAACGACTGCGAAAGGAGGAAACCTATGAACGAAGTGAATACCCAGGTGGTTATGCTGCCTGAAGAAAGCATTCCCGATTGGTATGATGGGAAACGTATCAATGAAGTGCTGTTTTGCCAGCAGTTCTTAAAAAAGCACCCGATGAAGTGTGTTCGTGGCAGGCTGTTTACGGTAGATGGGCTGATCGAAGACGAGGCGCAGATCGGCAATCTCATTCTGGAGGAAATTTCCGGCTGTCTGACATCCGGACTTTCAAAGGTAGTGGCAAATCTGCTTTCCAGCATCAAGCTGCAAGCCTATTCGCCGCCTCTGCCCATTGAGACTGACCGCATCCATGTGGCGAATGGGACACTCTTTCTGGATGGGAGCTTCACCGAGGACAAAAGCTACTGCAACAACCGACTGAGCGTGGCCTATCTCCCCGATGCACATTCACCTGTGCGCTGGCTGCGGTTTTTGTCCGAGCTGCTTGTCCCGGAGGACATTCCCACCTTGCAGGAGTATATGGGGTACTGCCTATTGCCCACCACAAAGGGGCAGAAAATGCTCCTGATGATTGGCAAGGGCGGTGAGGGCAAGAGCCGGATCGGACTTGTCATGCGTTCCCTGCTTGGTGACAACATGAATACCACCAGCATCCAGAAGGTAGAGAACAACCGTTTCAGCCGTGCAGACTTGGAAAACAAGCTGCTGATGGTGGATGACGATATGGATATGAGTGCCCTGCCCAAGACCAACTATATCAAATCCATTGTTACCTCAGAGTGCAAGATGGATATGGAGCGTAAAGGTGTTCAAAGCTATCAGAGCCAGCTGTATGTCCGTTTTCTTTGTTTCGGGAACGGCGCTTTGACCGCCCTACACGATAAGTCAGACGGCTTTTTCCGCAGACAGATCGTGCTGACCACCAAGGATAGACCGGCAGGACGAGCTGATGATCCGTTTCTGGTGGACAAGCTGACGCAGGAGCGTGAGGGCATCTTTTTGTGGTGTCTGGAGGGACTGCGGCGGCTGATCGGGAACAAGTATCAGTTTACCATCAGCGATAGAGCCAAGGAAAACATGGAGACCGTAAAGCGCAGCAGCAACAATGTGATCGAGTTTCTGCAATCCGAGGGCTATATCCGCTTCAAGGCCGACAGCGAAGCCAGTTCTAAAGCAATCTATGAAGCATATCTCCGCTGGTGCGAGGACAACGCACAAAAGCCAATGTCTGCAAATCGCATCAGCTCAGAGCTTGCACAGAATGAGCGGCTTTACAATGTGGAGGCAACCAACAATGTGTACGCCGCCGGAAAGCGGGTGCGTGGTTTTATCGGAGTGGAGGTGATGAGCTTGTTTCCTTATTAAATGTGAGCGCTGGACTTCAAAACTGCCGTACATGCCGTACACGATGTACGGCAATTTTTAATTCCATGTTCAAAAAATGATTTTATCGCAAAAATGTCGCTTTTTGTGTGCTGTCTGCTGCAATTACGGCTTTTTCGTGCGACATAAGCAGCGATTTTACGAAGCAAGAGCAAACTCCAAAGAACAATAAGTGTACAGTGGCGTACAGTACAGGCATTTGCCGTACAGAGCCGTACACAAACAATTTATTTTTACAGCCGCACTGCGGCAGAAAGGACAAAGTATGAACTATATGAACAACAACCCTATTATCATTGGCATCGACCACGGCTATGGGAATATCAAGACTGCACATTGCTGCTTTCCTACGGGCGTGATCGTCTCCGACAAGGAGCCGACCTTCAAAAGCAATCTGCTTGTCTATAACGGCAGATATTACACCGTGGGCGAAGGTCATAAGGAGTTTATCTCCGACAAGATGACAGACGATGACTATTATATCCTGACCCTTGCCGCCATTGCCAGAGAGCTGAATATCCGCAAGCAGACCTCTGCCCGTGTGCATCTTGCGGCAGGCCTCCCTCTTACTTGGGTCAGCGAACAGAAGGACAGCTTCAAGGCGTATCTGTTGCAGAATGAAGCGGCTGATTTCGTTTTCCGTGGTGTCAGCTATCATGTGGAGTTCGCCGGTGCTGACATCTTTCCACAGGGCTTCTCCGCTGTGGCGGACAGACTGCGAGATTTTAAGGGCATCAATATGCTTTGTGATATTGGAAACGGGACGATGAATGTCATGTATATCAACGAACGCCGCCCACTGTCTCAGAAGTGCTTCACGGAGAAGTATGGTACGAACCAGTGCATGATTGCCGTCCGGGAAAACCTGATGCACCAGTTTGGTGCATCAGTAGACAATGCAATTTTGGAGCGTGTGATCCGCTTTGGAACGGCGGACATCAGCGAGCGATACCTAACTGTCGTTCAGAACACGGCAAAGGACTATACAGCAGGCATCTTCCGCAGATTGCGTGATCATGAGTACGACCCGGAGCTGATGAGGCTCTATGTTGTCGGTGGTGGAAGCTGCATGGTGAAGAACTTCGGAGAATACGATCCCAGCCGGGTGATGATCAATGACGATATTTGCGCCACAGCCAAGGGCTATGAGCTGCTGGCAACACAGAAAATGCAGAAGAAAGGTGGTCTTGTATGAAGCAAATCTACACAACCACACTTCGGCTGAATCTGGAGAATGAAGCAGACCGCAGGGCGTGGGAGCATTTGCAGAGCCTTGACAGGCGAGAATATCGTTCAGTCAGCAAGGCAGTCGTTTCAGCGGTCAACGCTTACTTTGACCGTAGCAAGCAGCTTGCCGATGATCCCTATCTGGAAACACGGGAGAAGGAGGACGCTTTTCTCAGCCGGATCGAGGATACCATCTCACGCACCTTGCAGAGCTGTGCGCCGGTAAATCTCGGCGGTATCCTACAGCTTATGCAGAGCGCACAGTCTGCCGCTGCTCCTGCTTCGGGGGAAAACGAGGAGGACATTTCAGCGGCGTTGGACTTTGCAGACGGCTTTTGATATTACTTTCATCAATTTTACTACTATGCTGGTGGCAATACAATCCGTGTTTACTACCAAATTGGTAATTCTCTGAATGAGGAGAACGATTAACTATTAATTCTGTGGGGAGTTGGTATCTATATGATACCAGTTCCCCGCTTTTTACTATCACGAAGCCGGAAACGGCAGAAAGGAGCCAGATATGGCAAATAAAAAGAACATGACCAAGGAAGAATTGCAGGCGAAGCATCGTTTGGAGGAAGCACAGATGCGAGATCGAGTGAAGGAACGAAAAGCTCGTACCAGACGCTTGATTCAGGAGGGAGCTGTTTTGGAGAAAGCATTTCCGGAGGCTCAGCAAATGAAGCTTGAAAAATTGGAGGACTTGTTATATGAGAAACTGCACTAATCTGCGAGAGGCGTTCCGGGAAACCGGGGCGTCCTTTTCTTTTTTATCCCGTAAGGGCGCACTTACTCACCACCTGCAAAGCGGGCGGTGGTATCCCTCCCGTTGGTCGAGCTCGTGCGCTCTTCACGAACTGTCCACCGGACACTTCTCCAGAGAGGCAAGGGGTGTCCAATTCGGTCACCCCTTGTGTGTTTGTTCAAGGTGTCACTGAAACGATGACCCCTCTCCAAACACTGTGCAGTCACTCGGACGATGAATAAATCGTTCACCGTTCCTCCTGACTGCCTGCCAAAACCACCGCCCTGAAATGAGGCTCAGGTTTTGACAGTTGCGGTGCCAACGCCCCGCTTTCTCTTTGCAAAGAGAAACAGAAAGCTGGGTGGCAAAGACACCACCCTATTCAAGGGAGTCGTGATTCACGATCCCCTCGCAACAAATACGAAAGAAGGTGAACACAAATGGCAAATTACCATTTAGAAGCAAAAGTTATCAGCCGGGGAGCTGGACGCTCCGCCTGTGCCGCCTCCGCTTATTTAAGCTGCTCCGCCATTCTCAACGAATATGACGGCGTACGGCACGATTACACCCGAAAGCAAGGGCTTGTCTGGCGGGAGGTGTTCCTGCCGGAATACGCACCGCAGGAATGGCAAGACAGAGCTGTTTTATGGAATGTCGTTGAAGAAAATGAAAAAACCAAGGATAGTCGCCTTGCTCGTGAGTTTGTTCCGGCATTACCTGTGGAATTGACAAAGGAACAATGGCAGGAGCTTTTATCTGATTTTATTCAAGAAAGCTTTATTTCAGACGGAATGTGTGCGGATGTGGCGATTCACGATCCCGACCCACCTGGACACAATCCCCACGCCCACATCATGTTGACCGTGCGTCCACTGGACGAAAACGGCAAGTGGCAGTACAAGACGGAGAAAGAATATCTCTGTGTAAAGAATGGTGAGGAACGGGGCTTTACAGCGGCTGAGTTTAAGGCGGCACAAGCAGACGGCTGGGAGAAACAATACCAGTATAAGGTCGGTCGAAAAAAGGTATATATGTCTCCATCCGAGGCGGAAATCCATGGCTATGAACGGGCATCCAAGTATCCGAAAAGCACCAAATACGGGAGACAAAATCCCATTTCTGAACGCTGGAACAGCGAAGAACAGCTTCTCCTCTGGCGAAAGGCATGGGCGGATGTAACAAACAAATACCTGGAGCGATATGGCCACGAGGAACGTATCGACCACCGCAGCTTTGCAGAACGTGGTATAGAAGAACAGCCCACGATCCATGAGGGTGTGTCTGCCAGAGCAATGGAGGCAAAGGGCATCATTTCTGACCGCTGCGAGTTGAACAGACAAATCAAGGCAGATAACAAGCTACTGCGTGAGCTAAAAGCTCAGGTCAAGAAGATTGCGGAGGCGATAAAGAACACTCTGCCCGACATTGCAGATGCACTGGAAACGGTACGGGAAAATATGATCATCTTCTGCTATCAGTTAGGGCATATCCGTAGCGGAAAGAAACAGATGAATAACGCTTTGAATATTCTGAAGCCGGATCAGGCGCAGTATCTATCCCTTGTAAAGCAAATCAAGACTACCGCAAAAGAGAGAAAGGCTTTGCTGGCGGAGAAGAAATCATTGCCGGGGTATAACATTTTCAAGCACAAAGAGCTGTCAGCAAAGATTGCAGAGTTGACGGAAAAGTTAGAGGAGCTGAAAAGTGAAAAGGCGTTTCTGCTCCATTCTTTGGAATACCCGGAGGATGCAACAAGCGATACCTTTCAGAGCCAGATTGACCGATATGAAGATCATCTCAAACGGCTGGAGGCACAGGAGAAAAAGTACGCTGGAGAGTTGGAAGCCGCTTTGTCTGAGTATGCTGAGCTGAAGGAGCAAGCTTCCGGCTTTGATTCCTTGGAGTTGTATCTGGAGCGCATGGCACTTCGACCTGACAAGGAGAAAGCGGTAGCCCAACGTATTGAAACTGCCTATGGAGGCAAGTTCAGTTGGCGTCTCATGGAGAGCAGCAAACGGGATGTGTCTGGGTATCTTGACGAATACATTCAGGAAAAGGCAATGGAGCGAGAACTGCGGCAAAGGCGGCGAGCGGAGTGGCCTGAGAGTAAGATGAAAAACAAAGATATGGAGCGTTAAAAGTGCAGGAGGTTTAAACCTCAGGTGAAATCTGTGACAAAGGGGTATGGAGATACTTCCTATTTGTCAAGCGTAAAATAAGCACCGGTATGGGTTTCCCATACCGGTGCATGCAATATTTAATCGAATTCTATCACTTATTCACAGCTGAAAAATCAAAGGAGCTTTCCAACAACTTATCAAGTGCTACCATCAGTTCCGCTCGAACAGCCCCTCGTTCACTTTCTCCGCCTGCATTTTCAATATAGACGGAATAGTTATCAAATGTGATGTAGGAGTAATAGATTACAGTCTTAATACCTTTGCTGTTTGCGTTTGTGACAAAGTAACCTGCTTTAATAGGTGTATCTCCAACCATAGATACATTTTCCTTGCCAATTACGGTAGTATCCATAAGATTGTTCCCAGACAGCGAAACAACAAATTTCATATCGCTGTAATGACCATCAACGCCAACAAATGCCGCATCGTCCAAGCTAAAGAGGGCATCTCCGGAAATCGGAAGATCACCGAAAATACTTTGAATCTCATCTTTGGTCAATGCTCGTGCTTGCAAGTTCAAACTTAGAGCAGAGGCTACCGTATCCGATTTAGTGAAAGATATGGTAGTTCCATCACCTAATGTAGCTGTTTCTGTACTTTCGCTGAATAATCCCATACTAAACGCTCCCACCACGATTAGACAGAGACACGCAGCAATTGCCCCAAATTTCAGCCAAATGTTTTTTTGCTTCTTTGCGTGATAACTTGCCGTTTCTTCAATGTGACGGCTATCAATGCCACCAACGGCATCAGAGATATTTTTTCTTGTCATAAATCATACCCCGCTTTCTGTAAATGATTTTTAAGTTTGCCTCTGATTCGGGAAAGACGAACTGACACATTGTTGTTTGTTGTACGAAGCCTCTTTGCAATATCTGTAATGCTATCTGAGTACCAATATCGTGCTACAAACATAACCCTGCTTTCCTGATCCAAGCTGTAAAGGAAACGATCAATTTCCTGTGACAACTCCTTTGCATCCACTTCCTGTTCAGTGGTAGATGCAGAAGTTAGGCACTCTTCCAACTCATCAAGTGCGACATCGTAGTAGCTGTTTCGTTTTAGTGCAGTATTTGCATGGTATTTTGCAGTTGCGATGTTGCGGGTGATGCGAAAAATATAGGTTCTAAGAGGGTTGGGCTTTTCTGGAGGAATTGCATTCCACGCAGCAAGGTATGTATCATTCACACATTCCTCTGCGTCAGGTTCGCATTTCAAAATGTTGTTTGCAATTCTTTTGCAAGTTGAACCATATTTTGCAGCAAGTTCAGCTATTGCCTGCTCCGTACGAGCAAAGAACAGTTCAATAATCTTCACATCCTCTAACAAGGTATTCACCTCCTTTCACCTATGTACTATGGATTTGGCAGAGAATCTTACAGAAGCGAGGAAATTTTCGCATCTATATTATAGTACATTGCAATTCTTTTTTCTATTGCCTCACTCCCGCTTTTTTTGTTTCGTCTACCAGAATAATATATTTGCTTTGCACCATTTCCGCTTTTATTTGTACTTTGAAACGCTCTATAGTTAGTGTTTAAGTATTTACAAATGACCCATTGATATTGTTCGTTTGTGCGTATATAATGTATATAACTATTTGATGCGGAGGTAAACTATGTTTGAATACATGACAGTACAGGATGCGGCTAAACTTTGGGGAATATCGGTGCGTCGTGTTCAAAAGCTATGTGAAGAAAATCGAATTGATGGAATTGTTCGACTACCTCGTGCATGACTAATTCCCCGAGATGCCCAAAAACCGGCTGATGGTAGATATAAACACAATAAAAAAGCAAATTTATTGCCGACAGCAAGCGAGGAGAATACATGATGAGTAAATTATTATTAGTGGAGGATGATCAAAGTATCGTATCCTCATTATCAGACTATTTAGGAAATGAAGGGTTCAAAATCGAAAGTGCTTCCGGGCAAAAAGAGGCAATAGAAAAACTGGATAGCGACCAGTATGATTTAGCCTTGGTGGATATTCAATTATCAAATGGAAATGGCTTTTCTGTTTGTTCTGCAATTAAAGAAAGAGGAACCATGCCGGTTATTTTCTTAACGGCTTCTGATGATGAGTATAGTGTTGTGGCAGGACTGGATATGGGAGCTGACGATTATATCAGTAAACCGTTCAGACCAAGAGAACTGCTTTCCAGGATCAACAGCGTATTAAGGAGAACTAAGAACACGCAAAACATTATCAGTTACAACGACTTAGTTGTAGACACAAATCAAGCAACCGTATCAAAGAATGGGAAAGAGATTTTGTTGTCTGCTATGGAATATAAATTGCTTTTAGTCTTTCTGCGTAACAAGGGTATTGTTCTATCTCGCAGAAGATTGTTAGAGCTTTTATGGGACACTACCGGAGAGTTTATCAATGATAACACGCTGACTGTTTACATGAAAAGGCTGCGTGACAAAATTGAAACCAATCCACAAGAGCCGGAAATCATAATTACCGTTCGTGGGCTTGGCTATAAGGTGGGTTGATATGGACTTTATCAGAAATAAAGAAGTTAAAAGGCAAATTGTTGTCAGCAGTATTCTTATTCTATTTTGG